>VYLD01000071.1_pt1 | contig 39378 bp, 38 predicted proteins | sample 5114401 | NCBI WGS metagenome assembly VYLD01 (sample SAMN12291783, study PRJNA351875) | freshwater metagenome | isolation source: freshwater lake | place: USA: Michigan, Gull Lake | collected 2013-08-08 | reverse complement strand
TGCCGAAGGGCCCGCGCGCGCTGCGGTCGACTGGGCGACGGCAGGCGCTGCAGCCGAGCCCATGCGCTGAGCGGTGCCTGGCTCGCGTGGCCCGTTGGGGACGGCAGTCGGCGGCGCGACCGCGGCTGGAGGAGCGGAACTCGCGCGCAGCATCGTGACTGGCGCTCTCGGCGCGCCGGGGACCCCGGTGGTCGATTCGGCGACGGCCCCCGCTGGAGGCGAGCCCCCGTGCTGCGTCTGAACCGGGGCGCGCGTCGGGTCCGCGATGGCCGACTGGCCCGCGGTCGTCGGCTGCGCGAACCCCATTCGAGCGGCGTCAGCACGGTTCGCGATGCCGGGCTCGCGTGGTGCGGGCGCAGGGACTATCTGCGGAGCGGCTGCGCCGCTGCCCCTCGCCGCTGCCCCAGGGCCGCCTTCAATGGGAGTGCCGCGCGTCGGCTCTTCGGAGCGCTGAGCCGCGCGCTCGCTGGCCGTGGAAGGCAGACATTCTCCTGAAGCACAGCCCTCGGCGCTGCCTTCTGGTGCAAACAAGGTGACGCCGGGCTCAGACTCGGGCCCCGTGGTCCGAACGGGCGAGGCTCGAGCCGCAGGCTCAAAGCGGGCGGAAGGCTCGGCCCTGACCGATCCGGGTGGCTCAGGCGCGAAAGGGCGGGGTGGTGGAGCGACCTCCGGGCGCTCCGCTCGAGGCAGGCTGCCCGGAGGCCAGGCGCTCGACCCGGCTGATCAACTCGGGGATCGACGACGCCGGCGCCAGGTGCAGGGCCTTGAGCAGCGTCATCTCGAAGGCCAGCCTGGGCTGCGAGGCGCGGGCGATCTCCCAGACGCCCGAGTGCACCACGTCGAAGAGGCGCGCGAGCTGGGCGGGGTCTGCGTCACGCGCGAGGGCGACCACCGCTTCCCGGTCGGTGTCGGCGAGCTCTTCGGGGGCGGCTCCGGTGGCCCTGGCGACGAAGAGGTGCCGCAGCCACCAGGCGAGCTCTTCGGCCAGGCTGCGCAGGTCGACCCCGCGGTTCCACACCTCTTCGGTGTGCTTGAGCACCGTGGCCGCGTCGCGCGTCACCAGGGCTTTGGCGAGGCTGTGCACCACGGTGCGGTCGATGGTGCCCAGGGCCTCGGCGACCTCGAGGTCGGTGGGCGCGTTCCCGCAGGCGCTCAAGACCTGGTCGAGCAGCGACAGCGCGTCGCGCATGCCGCCCTCCGACTGCCGCACGATGAGCGACAGCGACGAGTCGGTGACCGTCACGTGCTCGAGGGCGATGATGTCCTTGAGGCGCTTGAGCATCGAGGTCTGGCTGATGCGGCGGAAGTTGTGCCGCTGGCAGCGCGAGAGAATGGTGTCGGGCAGCTTGTGCGCCTCGGTGGTGGCGAAGATGAACTTCACGTGCCCGGGCGGCTCTTCGAGGGTCTTGAGCAGCGCGTTGAACGCGGGGCCCGAGAGCATGTGCACCTCGTCGATGATGTAGATCTTGAAGCGGTCGCGCTGCGGCTGGTACTTCGCGTTCTCGCGAATCTCGCGCACGTTCTCGACGCCGTTGTTCGAAGCGCCGTCGATCTCCTGCACGTCGACGCTGACGCCGTCACGAATCTCGGTGCAGGCCCGGCACACGCCGCAGGGGCGCCCGGTGGGCCCCTTCTCGCAGTTGAGGGCCCGCGCCAGCAGGCGGGCGGCGGTGGTCTTGCCCACGCCGCGGGGGCCCGCGAACAGGTACGCATGGGCGACACGATCGAGCGTGATGGCGTTCTCGATGGTGCGGACCACGTGTTCCTGGCCGGTCATCTCTTCGAACGCCTGCGGTCGGTATTTCCGCGCGAGGACCGTGTAGCTCATGGCGCGCTTGTAGCCCGAAGTGCAGCGCTGATGCATCGACTGATCAGGCGCGGGGCCTGCGGTCGCAGCGTGGGCCTGGGTGCTGCTTTCGCGCAGACACCTCAACAGGCGAAGCCGGCAAGGTCCCCCACGGGCCTCACGCGCTGGTCGCGGTGAGTGGACGGTGCTCTCGTCGCCCGACCAGCTCGCGGTGAATCAGGTAGGCGAGCACGCTGATGCTGCCGACGGCGAGGGTGCCGACGATGTACGGCCAGGCGGCGATGCCCCGCGCGCGGGCGTCGTGTCTGAGCCACGACCAGGCGACGAAGAGCGAGATCGACAGGTCCACGAACAGCTGCTGCGACCAGGGCTCGCGGCTGAGCACGCTCGCCAGCCCCGAGAACCCCTGGGTGGCGATGATGGTGCAGCTCCAGCCGGTGAAGACGACGAAGACGACGAAGACGGCGACGAGGACGACGAGGCGCATGGGGTGGCTCCGGGACGACGAGGTGGGCGCAGGATGCGTCCCCGACGTCATGCGCACCATGACGTGCGAGGTCATGGTCTGGGGGACCGTCGCCGATACAGTGCCGTGCATGCACGATGGGTTCGGAGGACTCCTCAAGCGCTGGCGCTCGGTGCGCCGGCTGTCACAGGAAGCGCTGGCGTTCGAGGCCGAGATCTCCACGCGGCACTTGAGCTGCCTCGAGACGGGAAAAGCCAAACCAAGCCGCGAGATGGTGCTGCTGCTGTCGAGCGCGCTGTCGCTGGAGCTGCGGGAACGCAACGTGATGCTGGGCAGCGCAGGCTTCGCGCCCGTCTACACCGCGCAGCGCCTCGAGAGCCTCGAGATGGCGCCGGTGCGCAAGGCCATCGACCTGCTGCTGCAGAAGCAGGAGCCCTACGGCGCCCTGGTGGTCGACCGGGTGTGGAACGTGCTGCGCATGAACCAGGGCGCGCTGCGCCTCTTCAGGCACTTCGCGCCGAACGCCCCCGACGACCCGAGGGTGGCCACCAACGTGGTGCGTTCGGCGCTGCACCCGCAGGGGCTCAAGCCGGCGATCGTCAACTGGGTCGAGGTGGCGCTGTTCGCCCTCGAGCGCCTCGAGCACGAGTGCGCGATGTACCCCGACGACGTCGAGCGCCAGGCGCTGCTCGCCGACCTGCGCACGGAACCGGGCGTCGCGATGTTGAGCGTGTCTGCGATGCCGCGCTCGTCGCAGCCCGTGTCGCTCGTGCACCTGAAGCGGGGTGACGACGAGGTGCGGCTCTTCACCATGATCACCACCATCGGCACGCCGCTCGACGTGACCGCCCAGGAGCTGGCGGTCGAGACCTACTTTCCGGCTGACGACGCGACCGCGCGATGGTTCGAGCGAGCGGAGGGCTGACGCTGCGCAACAGGTCGAGAACTTGTGCGACGAGCCTGTCGTGTCACCGTTTGCGCATGACGAAGACCCGCCAGCAGCTGCGCAAGCCCGTTCGCCTCCCGGTGTCCATCGGTCGACGTCAGGCCGCCTTGAGCGCCGACCTCTCGCACGGAGGGTTTCAGCTCGAGACCACCTCGATGATCGCGCCCGGCACGGCAGTCGACGGGTACGTGCTGCACGGCGAGAAGGAGCTGGCGTGGAAGGGCGTGGTGACCTGGGCGCGCGCGGGGAACCCGATGACCAGCGTGTGGCACGCGGTGGGGGTTCGGTTCACTGAAGTGTCGCCGGGGCTGCGCGCGTTGATCTCCCTCCGCAGCCGCGACGTGCGCCGGTCCCCCTGACCCTGGCCTGGAATGCCCGGGTGGGCTTCGATCGCTGGCCATGAAGCGCGTGGTGATCGTTCTCTCGGTCGGGTTGGCGCTCGGTGGGCTGGTCGTCGCGATCTGGTTGAGCGATCAAGACCCCGACGAGGTGAGCGCCTGGCGTGCAGCGCCTCTCGAGTCGCCGCGGCCCGTTCCTGTGCTGCGGCCATCGCCGCCGCAGGCGATTCCGCCGGCTCCGCCCACGCAGGTGACGAAGCGCGAGTGCCGGGCGATGACGTGGGGCGTGCGCGGGCAGCGAGGCCTCACCACGTGGGTCGGCGCCATCGACGGGTCCACCGATGCCTTCCACAAAGACACGCCGTGCTCGCAGACGCGGCCGCTGCTGTGTTTCCAACCGGGCGCGCGGGCACGCCCGGCAAGCTTCTCGTTCCCCGAGTTGACGGCGCAGATCGGGTGGACGGGTGGCGCGATCGCGCTGGTCCCCGAGGTGCTGGGGCTCGAGGTGCGCAGTCGGTCGGTTGCCGATCGAATGTGCGCGGGAAAGTTCGGAGCGGGCTGGCGCATGGCCGAGTTCCACGACGGGGGCGGGTGGGGCTTCGGCGCCGAAGGTGAGCTGCCGAGGGACGCGCGCTTCTGGGTGGCGATCAGCGATCAGGTCGCGAACCTGTGGGACAGGGAGCAGGCCGAAGAGGCTATTCCAGGCGGCCGACGGACCAATGACGCCACTTCGAGCGCTCCACCGCCCACGCCTCTGAGCCGCTGAAGAAAGCGCGCGGCCGCCGGAAAATCCGAGTTCCCTCATCGGGCCTACCGGCAGGTGGCTTTGGTGGCCTCTTCAACGGACTGCTGGCGCTTGCAGGCGCGGTCGACGGAGCGTGGCAGCGGACCTTGAAGTTGTGATCGGCGCCTCGCGAGCTCTGGGGCCCCTGCCGTCAGTTCATGTGAGCCGGTCAGCGCGGCAGGCAGCCTCGCCGCGCTCCTTCGTTGCCTCGGGACGCGCTTCAGAAGACCGGTCGTGGTGGTTCAGGTGACCCGTCGCCTTCGTTCAGGCGAGCCGCGTGATGGTCAGGTCAGCCGTCGCGTGTGTTCAGGCGACCCGTCGAGGTCGTTCAGGCGACCCGTCGTAGTCATTCAGGCGACCCGTCGTGGGCGTTCAGGCGACCCGTCGTGGGCGTTCAGGCGACCCGTCGGGGTCGTTCAGGCGACCCGTCGTGGGCGTTCAGGCGACCCGTCGTGGCCGTCCAGGCGACCCGTCGTTGGCGTTCAGGCGACCCGCGTCAGCGGCTGGCTTCGCGCAACAGCACGCCGACCCGCGCGTCTCTGCGGCCGAGTGACTGGAGGATGCCGTATGACGCGCTCCAGGCCTGGGTCTGGCGGGCGACGGCCTCGCGCTCGCGCAGGGTGGCCTCTTTCGAGGCGCCGCCTTTGGCCGTGCGGGTGCCGAGTTGACCCGCGAGGGCTTTGGCGGCTGCTCCGAGCTTCGTCACCCGTTGCGCGGTCCACTTGCGCTCGGCGAGGCGCTTCTGGACTGCCGAGAACTTCGCGACGTCGCCCGAGTCGCGCTCGATCTCGGCGCGCACGTCCTCGAGGGCGCGGCTCGCGCGCGAGACCTTCTTCTTCTTTCCTTCCGCGTCTGCTGCGCCCTCGGTGACGGTGACGGCGGCGCGGTTGGCGATGATCTCTGCGAGCTTCTGGGCGTTCTCATCATCCGCGTCGGCGCGCAGCAGCTGCCCTCGAATGGCCCTGAGCACCGCCAGCAGGGCCACATACTCTCGTTGCAGCTCGGCGAAGGCGCGAAGGGCCGCGGCGGTCGCCACCTTCCCGTCGCTCTGGCTGGCCCCCTGAGCGTGGTTGCCCGCCTCGGCCTCGAGGCCCGCGTCGATGATGCTGTCGAGGTCATCGACGGTGCCGCCCAGGTCGGTGAACTGCTGCAGCAGGTCGCTGGTCGACTTGATCTGGCTTGCCGCCGAGGTGCGCGCCGAGACGGTTGCGTTGAAGCTGTTGAGGCCTGCCATGGGTGTTCCCCCTGCGAGTGAGTGAGCCGAAAGTGGCTCTTCAGCGCCCAAGCCTACGCAGCGATGGTGGACCGTCAAGCGGTGCTGGTCAGAGTCCTTCGATGACCTGGTCGAGCACGTCCGTCAGCTGTGGCCGCCAGTCGGGCTGAACGATCTGCAGTCGCTCGGAGATTCGGTGTTCGCACTTCTTGTGATCGGGCAGCCTCGACGTCGGCGCGAACTGGTATTCCCACCGTTCGACGACAGGGTGCATGCAGGCGGCGAGGACCTCGAACTGGTCGCGGCGGTAGTAGCGACTACACGGGTCTGACTTCGAAGCGCGGGTCTTCTGGAAGTCGAGACGGGGAATGCCGTCGGCCGGCACCCTGCGCAGCACGTTCTTGCACTCGATTCTGATGAACTTCGACCGGTAGCGAACGCGAAAGTCAGGCTGCCCATCGGCGTCGAGCTGGGTGACGTCGGTCACTTCCTTGATGCGGCTCAGGTGCTCGAGCAGGTGCCGCTCTGCGACGCTGCCGCGAACGGCGACCAGGAGCCGGAAGCTGCCAGAGAGCACGTCGAGGATCTCTTTGGCGCTCAGGCCGAAGGTGAGCTCGAGCGGGTGTCTCGACCGCTGGTCGCCCTTCATCTTGTCGAGCAACAGCAACCGATGGCCCGTGTCGAGCCCGGAGCCGGCCTGCTCGAAGCGAAGGTATCGAAGGAAGTTCTCGGGGGTGAAGCCCAGCAGTGCCTCGGTGCTGAGGTTCTCGTTCGGCATCACGTGCCGGCGGGGCGTCTTCCGGTCGCGCTCCCAGCCGGTCCAGCCGGTCTTCTGGGTCTCGGCGACGTGCTCGTCCTTGAACTCGATCGAACGCGAGAACCACGTCTCACGATGCATCGCGGGGTCCACCGCGATGAACAGGTGTTCTTCGTGGTGAACGCCGAACATCAAGGTGAGGCGCCGGCGGGAGGGGTCGAGGAAGATCCGGTGCAGGCGATCGAACTCGCTACCGTACTTGACCTGCAGCCGATGCTCGTCGGCGGGCCGCCCCCGCTGGCGATACTTGTTCGCCGTGAAGGCGTAGCAGACGAGCGAGAGGCGCTCGCCGTCGGGCGTCTCGATCTCGTACTCGAAGGGCGCGCAGCTGGGGTCAGGGTGTTGAATCACTTTGCACCCGGAGTCCTCGAGCGCCCGCGTCGTCGCCGCGACGTTGGCCTCGCCTCTGACTCCCTTGAACCGCTCCATGCCAGTCATCCTGAAGAATCGGCTTCGAAGATCAAGACCGGCGAGCCGCTCGACACCGTGTCAGCCCTGCATGGTACGACCTGTTCGAATGAAGAACGCGATCAGTCTCTTCTCGGGCGCTGGCGGCATGGACTACGGGTTCGAAGCTGCGGGCTTCAAGACCAGAGTGGCCGTCGAATTCGATCACGATTGCTGCGAGACGCTGCGCAGGAACCGGCCGTTTCAGGTGATTGAGCGAGACATCCTGCAGGTGCCGACAGCCGAGATGCTCGAGGTCGGTGGCCTGAAGAGGGGAGAGGTCGATCTGCTTTTTGGCGGTCCCCCATGCCAGCCGTTCTCGAAGGCAGGCTACTGGGCGAGGGGCGACTCGCGAAGACTCGACGATCCGCGCTCCAACACGCTGGGCGCGTACATGCGAGTCGTCGAGGAGGCCCTGCCGCGGGCGTTCGTCCTGGAGAACGTCACCGGGCTGGCCTTTTCCGGGAAGGATGAGGGCCTTCAGTTGCTGCTCAACCGGGTGAAGGAGATCAACAAGAAGACGCACAGCCACTACGAGCCGACCTTCCGTGTGCTCAACGCGGCGGCGTATGGAGTGCCGCAAGTGCGTGAGCGCTTCTTTCTGGTCGCCTCGCGGGACGGTGGGGCGTTCTCATTTCCGAGTCCGGGTTTCGAAGAAGCCACGGGCGACCAGCTGCTCGTCGGGCTCGAGCCATTTCGTACCGCGTGGGATGCCATCGGCGATCTCGGTGAGCCCGCAAACGAAGACCTGGCGATGCGGGGGAAGTGGGCGAACCTGCTGCCATCGATTCCCGAGGGCTCGAACTACCTCTGGCACACCGATCGCGGCGGCGGCCTTCCGCTCTTCGGGTGGCGGCGCCGGTATTGGTCGTTTCTGCTCAAGCTCGCCAAGAACCGGCCTTCCTGGACGATTCAGGCGCAGCCGGGCCCCGCCATCGGCCCGTTCCACTGGAACAACCGACGCCTGAGCGCGCGCGAGCTGTGCCGGATTCAGACCTTCCCCGACGACGTCGAGCTGGTGGGTTCGCGCGGCAGTGTGCAGAAGCAGATCGGCAACGCGGTTCCCAGTCTGCTGGCCGAAGTGGTCGGTCGCGCAGTGAACTCGCAGGTCTTCGGGGGCAGGCCGGCGAGCGCCGTCCCCGAGTTGCTTCCCCGCAAGCGGAGTCCGGTGCCTGACCCTGAGGCCGTGCGCCCGGTTCAGCGGGCCTTCAAGTCGTTATCCGGCGTGCACGCGGCCCACCCCGGAACGGGGAAAGGCCGGCGCTCGCAGACCGCGGCGGCCTGAGGCTTCGGAACACGCTATGGGGGCGCCCCGTGATCGTCATGACCATCCTCGCCGCGACCGTCGCTGACCCGCAGTTCCTTCGGGAGTTCGCCGAGACCCGCCGGTACCTGGCGGGCCGCCCCGAGAAGGCCCGGTTCTCACCCGACGGCAAGAGCGTCTTCTTCCTGCGCTCGGCCGCGAAGGACAACCGGCAGCTGCTCTATGAGCTCGACGTCGCCACCGGCGCCACGAAGGAACTTCTGACTCCCGAGGCGCTGCTCCACGGCGCCGCCGAGACCCTCACCGCCGCCGAGAAGGCCCGCCTCGAGCGCATGCGCGTGTCGGCCCGCGGCTTCACCAGCTACCAGCTGTCGCCCGATGGCTCGAAGCTGCTGGTGGTGCTCTCGGGCAAGCTCTACCTGGTCGAGCGCGCGGGCGGAAAAGTCACCCAGCTCAAGTCCGGCGACGGCCCCTGCATCGACCCGAAGTTCTCTCCCGACGGCGCCCGTGTCGGGTACGTGCGCGATCACGACGTGCACGTGGTCGACCTGGCCACCAACAAAGAAGCGCGCGTCACCACCGGCGGCTCAGAGCTGAAGCCCAACGGCCTCGCCGAGTTCGTCGCGCAGGAAGAGATGAGCCGCTTCTCGGGCTTCTGGTTCGGCCCCGACGGCAGACACGTCATCTTCCAGAAGACCGATCACACGGGCCTCGAGCGCTTCGGCGTGCCCGACCCCATGCACCCCGAGCTCGAGGGCGATCGCTTCTTCTACCCGCGCCCCGGGAAGAAGAACGCCGACGTGGGCCTGGCCATCGTCGCCCTCGGTGGCGCCAAGCCCGTCGACGTGTTGTGGGACAAGGCCGCCTTCCCCTACGTCAACACCGTGAAGTGGCCGAAGGCCGGCGCGCTCACCGTGCTGGTGCAGAACCGCGAGCAGACCCGCGCTGTGCTGCTGGCGGTCGACCCGAAGACCGGCAAGACCAGCACGCTGCTCACCGAAGAAGACCCCGCCTGGCTCACCATCAACCAGGACATGCCCTCGTGGCTGCCCGACGGCAGCGGCTTCTTCTGGGACACCGAGCGCAACGGCGGTCATGAGGTCGAGCTGCGCAAGGCCGACGGCACCTCACCCGTCACCTGGGTGAAGCCCGACGCCGGGTTCCGCGGAGAGACCGCCCTGGTCGGCTTCGACGCCAGGTCGCGCACGCTCTACTTCCTCGGCGGCGACGACCCGACGCAGTCGCTGCTGTTCAAGACCGTCGACGGAGCGCCCGCCACGCGCGTCAGCACGCCTTCCGACGGGCGCGCACATGAGAGCGCGTCACTCAGCCCCGACGGCAAGGCCTTGGTCGTCACCACGACCTCGACCCGAGCCATGCCGAAGACCTTCATCGTGACCGCTGAGGGCGCGAAGGTCGCCGAGCTGCCCAGCGTGGCCATCGAGCCGTCGCTCAAGCTCGAGATCGAGCTCACCACCGTGGGCGTCGGGCACGCCGCCGTGATTCGGCCCAGAGACTTCGTCAAGGGCAAGAAGTACCCGGTGGTGCTCAACGTGTACGGCGGACCTGGCCACCTCGAGGTGCTGGAGGTCACCCGCGAGAACCTGGTGTTGCAGTGGCTCGCGAATCAGGGCTTCATCGTGGTGAAGCTCGATGGGCGGGGCACTCCGCGTCGGGGCCGGGACTTCGAGCGCGCCATCAAGTTCGACTTCGCCACCGTCACCGCGGCTGATCAGATCGACGGCCTCACCCAGCTCGCCAAGAACGTGCCCGAGCTCGACCTCGCCCGCGTCGGCGTCTACGGCTGGAGCTTCGGTGGCTACATGGCCGCCCTGCTCGCCATGTCGAGGGGCGAGACGATCAAGAGTGCGGTGGCGGGGGCTCCCGTCGTCGACTGGCGCGACTACGACACCCACTACACCGAGCGCTTCCTCGGCCTGCCCGACGCACAGCCCAAAGCCTACGAGGTCAGCTCGCTGCTCTCGTACGTAAAGGACGCGAAGCGACCGCTGCTGCTCATTCACGGCACCGCCGACGACAACGTGTACTTCCTGCACACGCTCAAGCTGTCGGACGCGCTCTTCAAGGCCGGCAAGCCGCACAGCGTGTTGCCGCTGGCGAACTTCACCCACATGGTGCCCGACCCGCTGGTCACCGAGCGCCTGTGGGAACGCATCGCGACGCACTTCAAAGAGACGCTCTGAAGCATGCCGCTCGACCAGGCCTTCATCGACGACTGCCCCTACGGGCCCGACGCGCTGCTCATCGACGAGGTGCTGTCGATCGATCGCGACAAGAGTGAAGTGGTGGTGCGCATGCCCGTGCACCAGGATCTACCGCTCACCCGGGATCAGCGGGTGCACCCGGTTCGGCACCCCCGCCACGTCAGCGGCGGCCTCATGGTGCACATGACCGGCGTGGTGGGCTTCGTGCACGCGTACTACGTGTTGGGCCTGCGCCATGCTGACGGGTGGATCGGGTATGGCGCGAAGATTCACCACGCCCGATTTCATGCGTTGGCCCGCATGGGGACGCCGCTGGTGCTGAAGGCCTGGGCCACGCGCACGCGGAAGATCAACGGGACCATCATGGGCCGTTATTCCTTCGAGTTCTTCCAGGGCGACACGCTGGTCTACGAGGGCGATCAGACGGCGATGTGGGCGATCATCAGCGAAGACGCAGCCGAGCAGCCAGGCGAGACGGACACGAGCTGAACGGGCGTCTTTGGGTCGTCGTCAGTCCGGCAGTGCGATGACCGTGAGCGCCCCTCGCACCGCGCCGAGAGAGCACCCGCCGCACGTCGTCGATGACCGGCGCCATCGCGCTGGCACTTGTGGTGGCCAGGCAACCATCGGGCAGTGCGCGTGTCGACGAGTGCGTGCCGACGAGTTGCGGGTCGCGGCGTACGTCCGTACGCTGTCGACATGACCCCCACGCGGCTGCGCGCGAACCTCTACGGAGTGCTCGATCAGATCGCCCGCACCGGCCGACCCGTCGAGATTGTCCGCAACGGCGAGACCTTCGTCCTGAGCCGAGCGGCACGCCCCAGGAAGAAGCGGCGGACCATTCGCTGGCCGAAGCCCCGCGACATCATTCGAGGCGACCCGGACGAGCTGACGCACTTCGACTGGTCCCAGTACTGGAAGCCGATGGTGTGATTCACCTCGACACCCACATTGCAGCGCGGCTTGCCAGCGCTGATCGACGGCTCCGCCGACTTCAGGCTCTGCTCGAGAAAGAGGACGTTCGTGTGTCACCGTTCGTCGTCCTCGAGTTGCAATGCCTGGTCGAGCTGGGCCGCCTGTCTGAGCCCACGCAGGACCAGCTCGCGTTTCTGCGTGAGAATTTCGGAGTCGAGGTCGATCACCACGCGGTCGACGAGGTCGTCGAAGCAGCGCTGGGGCTGTCGTGGACGCGCGACCCGTTCGACCGCCTCATCGTTGGTCACGCGATCTGTGCCGGTGCACACCTGCTGACGCTCGACGAGACGATCCACCAGCACTTCCCCAAAGCGACTCGGGGCTGAACGGCAAAGTCCTGGTCGTGGAGGCCCGGAACTCAAGGGGGGCAGGGCGCCTCGGCTGAACTGCCCCTGCGCTGGCATCGCGCGTGCTGCCCGTCCCCATCATGCTGATGACCGAGGAGCAGCTCTTGAAGCGGCTGACCCGCCAACTCGAAGAGGAGGCGCTGGTTTGCGAAGCGTCACGACGGCTGCAGCGCGAGGCTCAAGCCGACGAGGCCCGACGCCGTGTCCAGGTGGCCAGAGGACTGCGAGACAAATCGGCAGCGCGGCTGAGGACGCTTCTGGCGTCGGATGAGGCCTGGGTTCGCCGCCTGGCCTGCCGAGCCGGCCGGATTCGCGACGGCGAGGAACGGTGGCAGCCCATCTGGTCTTCGCTGGTGAGGGCCAGCTGTCGCGTTGGGCTGGTGCTGGGCCTGGTCGTGACGCTCTTCATTCGCGGGGCGTCGGTCGCGTTGGTTCCGCTGATCGTGCTGTGGGTTGCGGCGCTGCTCCCGGAGCGGCCATGAGTCGTGACCTTCGCAGCCGCCTCGAGGCCGCCCAGGCCCGCCATCGCGAACTGGTGGCGGCGAGCCCGTGCTCTGTCGAGCCCCAGGTCGAGCCCGCGCTTCGCACCCTGCAGGCGGAAGCCGAGCAGTTCGATCAGGCGGCTTCCGTGCTTCGGCGTCGCCTCGACGGGCACCGCGCGCGGCACCGGCTCCTCGACGAGATAGGCAGCGGAGGTCCCCTTCACCCCGCAGCGTGGTTCCTGGCGCCGATTCTCGGCTTTGGCGTGTTCGGCCTGGTGGCGGGCGCCCTCGACCGGTTTGGGCCCTGGTTCGTGGTGAGCCTGGCGAGCGTCGAGGCCTGGTGCTGGGCACGGCGGGTGAAGCGCAGTGCGCGGCTCAGAGCCGACTACGGACCGTCAGCCTCAGCTGAAGAGCCCCACGCGGCCTGGGGTGAAGTCGGGGAAGACCTCTTGGCGGCGAACCCCGACGGACGAGAGGCACTCGGTCATGACGCTGCGCAGGTCGGTCGTGACCTCGAGGTCGCGGCCCTCGAAGAGCGCGTTGGCGGCGAGCGACGGCCATTCGCCGTACACCTTCCCGCCGGTGACTCCGCCACCCATCACCAGTGACGCAGAGGCGGTGCCGTGATCGGTGCCGCGGGTCCCGTTCTCGCGTGCGGTGCGACCGAACTCCGTGAGGGTGAGCACCGTCACGTCGGCGAGCTTCGGTCCCAGATCCTGCGCGAAGGCGGCCAGCGCCTCAGCGAGTTCTTTGAGACGAACCGAGAGGACCTGCGCTTCGGCGAGGTGGGTGTCGAAGCCGCCCATCTCGGTCGCGGCGAGGGTGAGCCCGACGTCGGCGTGGATGAGCCGGGCCAGGTCCTGCAGGCGCTTGCCCAACGGGGTCTTCGGCCACACCGCACCATGCTGGGGCGGCTGGTTGGCGAGGCCCTCGCGCTTCACCTGCGCGATGGAGTCGAACGCGTCCTGCCCCGAGGTCTTGAGTGCGTCGTCGACGGCCTGCTCGTAGAGCGACTCGAACGTCGCGGTCGACGCAGGTGAGCCGCCGATGCGAAAGGCCTTGAGCGATGGAAAGGCCAGCGCCTGCGCGTCACCGACCATCGAGGTCGGCAGCCCATTCTGCAGCGCCACCAGTCGAAACGCCGACGGTTCCAGGCCTTGACCGGCGCGGCTCAGCCACCCATCGCTCAGCCGTCGCCCTGCGGCGCCTGATTCGAGGAAGTCTTGCGCGTCGAAGTGGCTGCGCGAGGCCTGCCGTTGCCCGACCGCGTGCACCACCGCGAGCTGCCGGGCCTGATACAGCGGCAACAGCGACGACATCGAAGGGTGCAGGCCGAACGTCGGGTCGAGCGCCAGCGCTGCATTTTCAGCGAGGCCAGGCTTGAGGATCCTCAACGAGGGTCGCAAGGTCGCATAGGCCGGGTCTCCCACGGGCGGCACCATCGACAGCCCATCGACGCCCCCGCGCAGGAAGACCACCACCAGCGTCTTCTTCGAGGCCGGTTGGGCGAGGGCCTTCGTCAGGCCGCTCGCGGAGACGCCGAACAGCGCAAGGGACCGCAGCAACGTGCGTCGGGTGAAGTGGCTCATTGGTTCTGGAACTCCGGTGACCCGAGGAGCAGCCCCAGCACCTTCGCCTCGTCGATGGCCAAAGGCTCGTCGACTTCGTTCTCGGCGGGCAGGGCGAGCGCGCGCTTGATGGTAGCCAGGGTGCCATCAGAGGCCGGCCGCCCGAGCACCCGCAGCGCCGTCTTCTCGATGGACGCGCTGGCCGATGGAGCTGGAGGCATGACCAGCACCCCCGGAATCCGCCCGCTCGCGAGCTTGAGGCCGAAGTTGATTCGCGACACCAGCGCGCCCGCAGAGATCCACCCTGCCGAGTCTTCGCGGTACCCGGTCGGGGGCGCGCAGCGGTACAGCGGCTGGCCGAGCTGTTCGAGCGCGCTCGCCAGCGGTCGCTGCACCTCGTCGAGGGTGCCGACGGCGCGCACGGCCGCCACCACGAACTCCAGCGGCGTGCGGGTCTTCGCGCCCACGGCCGCTGGGCTCCAGGTCTCTGGCGACTCGATGAGCGCCCGATAGGTCGCGGTGAGATCGCCCTCGGTGCGCAGGTACTCGGCGGCCACCCGCTCGACCAGCGCCGGGGGCGGCGTGTCGGAGACGAACTTCTGACAGAGCTTGAGCGCGAGGTGCCGCGCGGTGGCAGGGTGCCGCGCCAGAAAGTCGAGCAGCTGCTCGCCGTCTCGTTGCATCAGCCCCGAGGTCAGCTCGAGCGTCAAGACGCGCTTGGGCCCATCGTCGTGGGCCAGGGGGTGAAACTCGAAGGTGCCGAAGCCGGGCTGCCTGGGCCGGATCTGCAGGCCCCAGCCGGTGAGGGCCCGGGCTGCTTCGCGCACGTCAGCCTGGGTGTAGCCGCCGTTCACGCCCAGGGTGTGCAGCTCCATCAGCTCGCGGGCGTAGTTCTCGTTGAGGCCCAGCACCGGCTTCACTTCGGGCTCGCCGTCTTCAGCCATGGTCGGCTCGGCCGCCAGCCGTTTGCCGCCACGACGCAGCGTGAAGCCCTCACGCACCGAAGACCAGTTGTCGAGGTACCACAGCATCGCCGGGTGCTTCGCGGTGGCGCCGAGCAGGTCGCGGAACCGGCCGAAGACGAACGGCCGAATCGCCTCCCGCTCGTAGGCATTCACCATCCACCTCGTGCGGCCCTTCTCGGCTGAGACGTTGAAGTGGTTGAACCAGAAGTCGACCAGGACCTCTTCGAGCTGTCGCTTCGAGGTGGCGGCGCGCAAGAGCTTCGCCTGGGTCAGCTCGATCACCAGCTGGCGGGGCAGCTCGTCGGGGTTCACTTTCGAGAGCGCCTCGAGCTGTTGCTTGGCGTCAGGGCCGTTGAGGTCCACGCCTTGCGCTTCGAGCACCTGTTTCGGGCGCGGGTAGGCCTTCATCGCCTCGGCCACCGACAGCTGCAGCGTCTTGAAGCCCGAGAGGCGCTGCTCGATCGCAGGGTCAAGCGCGGGTCGAAGCTGCCCGTCGAGCCACGCGCCCAGCCCGACCCGCTCGAGGTCGGCGCGGTCGGAAGGCGAGGGGCCATAGGCGAAGCGGTTCAGCGCGTGCGTGACCCTGGCCGTCGGGTCGACGCTCGACGCTGGCACCGTGAGGCCTCGGCCCGGAGCCGCCGACGCCACCAGGGACCTGCTCGATGCACAGGCCATCATCAGCACCGCCCAGAGCCCGAGGGGAGTCTTCATGCTGGTGAGAACACCGGTCCCGACCAGGCGTTGGGGCTTGCGCCTGAGCCTCCTTTAAGGTCATTATGACTCTTATGCGCCTGCTCCCCCGCCCCGACGCTGAGCTCGACTGGCGAAACCCCCTCATCGTGAGCGTGCCCGACGTGCTTGGGCCTGCCGAGTGCCAGGCGTTGATCGGCCGAATCGAGGACCTCGGCCCTTCTCAGGCTCCCATCACCACCGCCGGGGGCTTCGTGATGCGACCCGACATTCGGAACAACGACCGGGTGATGTTCGATGACCCGGAGCTGGCTGGCCGGCTCTTCGAGGCGGTGAGATCGCACCTGCCCGAGCGGCTGGAAGGGGCGTGGACCCTGGTGGGGGCCAATGAGCGACTACGCTGCTACCGCTACCGGCCGGGCCAGCAGTTCGCGCCGCACTACGACGGGTCGTTCGTGCGAAGTCGCAGCGAGCGCAGCCTGCTCACTTTCCTCGTCTATCTGAATGTTTGCGAGCGAGGCGGCAGCACCCGCTTCCCGGACCACGACCTCGAGGTGGTGCCAGAGACAGGCAGCGCGCTGGTCTTCAATCACCGCCTGCTGCACGAGGGATCCCCTGTCCTGGCAGGCGTGAAGTACGTCGTACGGTCGGACCTCATGTACCGCCGAAGCCAGGAATCATCATGAAGTTCAATGGTTTGAGTAGTCAAAGCGGTGCCGGCCAACACGGGCCATCACTTTGAGCTAAGGCCGCTCGTTCATGAGCGCCCCGCAGCCAGCCTCAGCCCCGGCGAGTCCAGCGGTCCCGGGCCCGTCGACCCCGCCGGCCCCTGAAGAGCCTTCCAAACCCGCCGGGGGCCATGGCCACGAGAAGCGGCTGCTGCCGCTGGCGCTCGGTGCCCTCGGCATCGTGTATGGCGACATCGGCACCAGCCCCCTCTACGCGGTGGCCGAGTGCTTCGCGAAGGTGCAGCAGCCCGATGGTTCGCTCAAGACCGCGCACCACGCCCTCGAGGTGAACCCCACGTCGGTGATGGGGCTGTTGTCGCTGTTCTTCTGGTCCCTGCTGATGGTGGTCGCGGTCAAGTACCTGACGTTCATCATGCGGGCCGACAACAAGGGCGAAGGCGGCATCTTCGCGCTGTTGGCGCTCATTCCCGGCAAAGAGAGCCCCTCGCGCTGGCGGGTGGCCGTGGTGCTGGCGGCGCTCTTCGGCGCTGCGCTGCTGTACGGCGACGGCATCATCACGCCGGCCATCTCGGTGCTCTCAGCCGTGGAAGGCATTGGCGTCGCGACGCACGCTGCCGACCAGCTGGTGGTGCCCATCACCGTGGGGATCCTTGCGGGGCTCTTCATGGTGCAGAAGCGCGGCACGGACCGCATCGGCCGGGCCTTCGGGCCGGTCATGCTCGTCTGGTTCTTCGCCATCGCAGGGCTGGGCGCGGCCTCGATCGTTCAAGACCCTGCGGTGTTGGCCGCGGTGAACCCCGGGTACGCCCTCGAGATCTTCCGAGCCGACCCCGAGCGCGGGTTTCGGGTGCTGGGCAGCGTGGTGCTGTGCATCACCGGCGGTGAGGCGCTGTACGCCGACATGGGCCACTTCGGGGCAAGGCCGATTCGCATCTCGTGGATCGCGCTGGTGTTCCCCGCGCTGCTCATCAACTACTTCGGCCAGGGCGCGTTCCTGTTGAGCCACGGCTGGGTCGAGAAGCCCTTCTGGGCGCTGGTGCCCGAGCCGCTGGTGTACCCGATGGTGGCGCTGGCCACGGCGGCGACGGTCATCGCGTCGCAGGCGCTCATCTCGGGGGCCTTCTCGTTGACCCGGCAGGCGGTGCAGCTGGGCTACATGCCGCGCGTCACCATCGTGCACACCTCGGCCACCAACGAGGGGCAGATCTACATTCCCGAGATCAACCAGGCCTTGATGGTGGCCTGCCTGGGCCTGGTGGTGGTGTTCCAGAAGTCGTCGGCGCTGGCGGCGGCCTACGGCATCGCGGTGACGGGCACGATGAGCATCACGTCGATCGTGTACTTCGTGGTGGTCACCCAGAACTGGAAGTGGAGCCTGGGCCGGGCGCTGCCCCTGCTGCTCTTGTTCCTGGCGTTCGACCTGCCGTTCTTCGCCGCCAACCTGCTCAAGTTCTTCGACGGCGGGTGGTTCCCCATCGCCATCGGCTTGTTGGTGTTCTCGCTGATGACGACGTGGAAGCGGGGGCGGGCCGAGCTGGCCCAGCGCTTCAACCAGTCGGCGATGCCGGTCACGGCGCTGCTCGAAGATCTCGAGGCCACCAAGCCCTACCGGGTGCGGGGCACGGCGGTGTTCATGTCGAGCAACTCGGAAGGCACTCCGCCGGTGCTGCTGCACCACCTCAAGCACAACCAGGTGCTGCACCGGCAGGTCATCTTGTTGTCCATCGTGCCCATGGAGGTGCCCAGCGTGCCGAAGGACGAGCAGATCGCCGTCGCGGCCCTGGGGAATGGCTTCTTCCGGGTGGTGTGGAAGACCGGGTTCATGGAGACGCCGAACGTGCCGACCATTCTGCTGCGGGCCCGGGAGCACGCGCTGGTGGCCGAGCCCTCGACGACCAGCTACTTCCTGGGTCGCGAGACGCTGCTGACCCACGGCAAGTCGACGATGATGCGGTGGCGAAAGACCCTGTTCGCGTTCGTGTCTCGCAACGCGTTGTCGGCGACCAGCTACTTCGGAATTCCCCCGGGCCGGGTGGTCGAGCTCGGCATGCAGGTGGACCTGTAGCGCTGACAGCACCACACAGAAGGGCCAGGGGCGGGCGTCGAGGGGCTTGAAACTGATGGGCGTGCGGATTCATCTTGTCGCACCTGTGCTCAAGCTGCTCCGCCGCCCAGCGCCGATCACCGACGAGACCCCAGATGATGCGCTGGTGGCCCGGGCCCAGCGGGGCGACGGCGAGGCCTTCAAGGCCCTCTTCGAGCGACACGTCCTGGCGGTGCGGCGCTTCTTGAGGGACCTCATTCGTGACGTCGACGCGGCCGATGACGCCACCCAGGAGACCTTCACGCGGGCGCACGTGCAGCTGGCGAAGCTGGGCGAGCGCGACCGGTTCAAGCCGTGGGTGTTCGGCATCGCCAGGAACGTGGCCTTCGAGGCGCGCCGCCTGCGGCAGCACGAGCCTCTCGAGGCCGACGACGATGACTCGCTGGCGGCGGTGATTCCTTCTCCGGACCCTGAGCGCACGTTGCTCGATCACGAGCTCGAGGAACACTTCACGGTGGCCATGGCGCAGCTGTCGGCGCCCCGGCGCGCGGCCCTGTTGCTGAGGCTCGATCACGGGTTGTCCTACGAGGACATCGCCGAGGCCATGGGCTGGACGCTGCCGATGGTGAAGAACGAGATTCATCGGGCTCGGCTGAAGCTGCGTGCGTCGTTGCTTCCCCATCTGGGAGGGTCGTCATGAGCCGGTGTGGTCGTGCGCACACGTTGGAAGCGGCGGTGATGGGCGAGGCGCCCGACGAAGCGCTGCGGGCCCACGCGCAGAGCTGCCCCCGGTGCCGCCACGAGCTGCGGTGGCTCGAGACCGAGCAGGCGTTGTTCCGCCAGCGAGCGGCCCGCGATGAAGTGCAGCAGCTGTGGCAGGGGGTGGCGAGCCGCGCCGGGGTCACCTCGAGGCGGCGCGCGCTCAACCGGGTGCTGGTCGGCGTCGCAGCCGCGGTCTTCGTGATGGTGGGCGTGGGCCGGGTGCTGGTCGCGTTTCCCCGCTCGTCGGCGGGGAACGATGCGTCGGTGGTGATGACCGCCGATGAGCGGGCGCTGTTCGATGGCGAAGAGAAGGTGCTGTCGGAAGCCACGTCGAGCGACCGGGGCTCGATCGAGCTCTGCTCGCGGAACCTCTCGGCGATCGGGTTTCACTGCGGCAACGCGCTGGCCGCGAGCGTGCTGGCCTCTCGCTGAGACCGTCAGCAGCATCGGTGCCGACAGTGCCTCCCGTCGATCTGTTGAGCGCGCCCCGGTACCCGCGGCGCATCGTCTGCCTCACGGAAGAGACGACCGAGATTCTGTACCGGCTCGGCCTCGAGGCGCTGGTGGTCGGGGTGAGCGGCTTCACCGTTCGTCCGCCGCAGGCCCGCAAGAAGCCAAGGGTGTCGAGCTTCCTGGCAGCTGACTACGAAAAGATCGTCGCGCTCGGGCCGGACCTGGTGCTGGGCTTTTCCGACCTGCAGGCGCCGCTGGCGGCAGAGCTGGGGAAACGGGGCGTGCCCGTCGTCTTGTTCAACCAGCGCTCGCTGGGAGAGATCTTCCAGACGGTGCGGGTGGTGGGCGCGCTGGTCGGCGCGGCGGCGAAGGCCGAGGCGCTGGCGGACGAGCTCGAGGCGGGGCTGCGGGGGTTGGCCAGGCAGAACGCGACGCTGCCCCATCGACCCCGCGTCTTTTTCGAGGAATGGCACGAGCCGCTGATCTCGGGCATCAGGTGGTGCTCTGAGCTGGTCGAGCTGCTGGGCGGCGAAGACCTCTGCGCCGAGTCTCGCCTTCACCAGGGTGCTGCGGGCCGAATCTACGAGCCCCAGGAGATCGCGCGGCGAGACCCCGAGGTGGTGATCGCGAGCTGGTGCGGTCGCAAGGCGAACCGGCAGAAGATCATCAGCAGGCCCGGGTGGAGCGGGGTGACGGCCGTGAAGAACGACGCGCTCTACGAGGTGAAGAGCGCGTTCATTCTGCAGCCGGGGCCGGCGGCGTTGACCGATGGGGCGGCGCAGCTGGCGAAGATCATCGCGGCGGTGGCTCGAGGGGAACGGCTGCCGCTGCCCAGGGCCTCGGAGCTGCGCTCAGCGGGTCTGGCGGCGACCTTCCCGACCGGACCTGTCTAGAAAGGCCCGCAGGAATACTTGTCCACGTTCTTCGACCGGCTGCTAGCTTTTGACCGGTGCTTCGGTCTTGTCGTCGGCTTTTCGCTCGTTGAGCGAGCCGAGCAGGCGATCGATCCACATGTGGCTGAGGCCGAAGTTCAGGTCGGGGTTGGCGAAGTGGTGCGCCATGTGGTGGGCGCGTTGCCGGCGGCCCCACTCGGTCAAGGGCGTGCGGTGGTGCGTGGACCAGTGGGTGAAGTCGTACCAGAGGTAGCCGACGACGATGCCGAACCAGAGCGGCACTGTGAGATCAGGGCGGCCGAACAGCGAGAGGCCTGCGTAGATGAGGCTGGCCAGCACGATGCTCACGGGCAGTGGCATCACCAGCCGGGTGTCGTCGTCGGGGTACTTGTGGTGAAAGCCGTGACCCGTCCACCCCGGCCAGGCGTGAAAGACGTGCTTGTGAATGAAGTACTCCATGAGCTGCCAGGTGAAGAAGCCGACTGGCAGCAACCCCAGGGCCAGCTGCCAGGTGGTGGTGCCATGGAGCACCGCCGCGCCGATGACCCACGAGGCCACCGGAATCCAGAACAGGAAGGGCATCGAAGGGTGAACCTTCGAGAAGAACTCGATGAAGTCGCTCTCGTACATGCGACCCCGCTGGTGCCGGATGAAGTCCCTCATGCGCGCCTCTGTAGCCGACGGGTGTTCGAGATGGCAACCCTGGTTCTTCTCGAGGCGGGCGGTCAGGCGCCGAGCCGGGCCGTCAGAAAGGCGGCCAGGGCCTTCACCACCACGGGCGGAATGTCGTGACCGCCCTCGAACGGCACGAAGTCGACCACGCAGCCGGCGTCACGCAGGGTGGTCTGAAGACCCAACGCCGCGTCGAACGACAGCACCTCGTCGAACCGGCCGTGCGATTGGAAGACGTTCAGCCCGGCGCGGGCGCGGGCCTTGTGGGCCCAGGTGTCTTCGGTGAGCAGGGTCCCCGACAGAATCGCGAGGCCGCGGGGGGCCTCTTCGAGGCGCAGTGCGACGTCGGTGGTGACCATCGCGCCCTGTGAGAAGCCGCCGACCACCAGCCGATCGAACCCCAGGCCCGCGGCGACCAGCGCCTCATTGACGAGCGCGCTGAGGGCTTTGCGGGCGGCGGGCATGCCGGCGGGCTCGTCCCGGCGAAAGGCCTTGACGGCCTCGGGGCGGGCCTGGCGCAGCTGGGCGAGCACCTCGAAGTCGATCATCCACCAGGCGCGGCCGTCGCCCAGCCCCAGGGCGCGCAGAGACACCGGGCCCGCGGGAAAGTGAAACCGCACGGTGGCGAGCGACGGGGCGAGCTGGACGAGGGCGCTGGCGAGGCCGACCAGGTCGGTGCCGGGGGCTCCGAAGCCGTGGCAGAGCACCACCACCGCGCTCGGAGCGCCGCTCGACTGCTGGACCGTGACGACGTCGAGACCTGCCAGGACCGAGCGCATGGGGGGGGCGCGGTAACGGACTGTGACGACGGCGGCAAGGCCTTGACCTGCGAGGCGCTGACGTATTCGCTGACTTCGTGCCTTTCGTGATCAAGGTCTCGCGCGGCGCCGGCGAGGGTGAAGAGTTCTCGTTCTCGCAGGACGAGGCGCGCCTCGGGCGTACGGCAGACAACGATCTGGTCGTGAAGGACCAGGCGGCCTCACGCAGCCACGCGCGGGTGTTCTTCAAGTCGGGGAAGTACTTCGTCGAAGATCTCGGCAGCGCCAACGGCACCAAGCTGAACAACGCGACCGTGAAGGTCGCGAAAGAGATCAAGTCCGGCGACGACATTCTCATCGGCGACACGGTGTTCACGTTCTCGGTCGGTGACGACGCCGAGCCGCCGGGGCAGGCGCCCTCGTCGACGATGGACGAGTCCGCCGAGGAAGAGGAAGCCGCTGGAGCCGAGGAGGATGCGGGCGCTCCAGAGAAGCTGAAGCCGGCGCCGGTTCGAGCCTCGCGCGTGGGCACCAGGCGTCCGTCGCCGCCGAAGGCGAAGGCCGTGTCGACGAATGACGAGAGCGAAGCGGTGGAAGAGGATGCGGAGGGCGAAGGAGCGCCAGGGGCAGAAGGTGAAGGGGACGGGGGCGTGGTCAAGGCGACCAGGTTCACCCAGGTGCCCGAGCCCAGAGCGCTCGCGCCGCAGCCTCGGCCCTCGCGCGCCGGCCTGGCGCGACCTCGGGCCGAACCGGTCGACGATGATCAGCCGGTCGAGCTCACGGCCGCCGATCGGGCGCGCCAGCGTCGGCAGCTGCAGCAGTCCTCGTCAGGGCGGGTGCAGCTGTTGTGGCAGGACCTGCCGAAGCCTGCCCGCGTGATGGTGTCGGTCTTCGGTTCGCTGCTGCTGGTCTTGTCGGTGGGGCTGCTGGGGTACGTGGCGTGGCCGCGGAACAGGGCGGCCAAGCCCGAGCCGAAGACCCTCGCGGCCGACGGCACGATGATCGAGGAGAGCTTCGGCAGCGGCGCGGTGACGTACCGAACGGCCGATCAGAAGGCGTTCTCTTTCAAGGCGACCTCGCCGACGCGAATCGTCGGCGTCTTGCACTACCAGGCCGGACAGATCTCGAGTGACGAGGTGACGGTGTCGCTGAACGGCCGAGACCTCGGGTCCGTGCCCCCGGACGACATCGACGTCGATTCGCGTGAGGTCGAGCTCATCTTGCCAGCGGCGACGCTGAAGCCTCGCGACGAGAACGTGGTGGTCTTCGACAACGTGAAGAACCCACCCGCCGACGACGAGTGGAAGCTGTGGAACCTGTGGCTCGAGATCATTCCCGTGCCAGAGATGTCTGCCGAAGAGGCGCGCCGCCGGGCCCTCTCGCAGATCGACAAGGCCGCCAAAGACTGGGACCTGCGCGAGGTCGGCGCCGCCAACCTGTTCCGCTCGTGGAAGACCTACCGCGAGGCGTGGCTGCTGCTCGAGGCGACGCCCGACGCTCCGGTGGAGTTGTTGTCGCTGGCGCGGACCCGAATGAAGGACATTCGCCCGGAGCTCGACCGCAAGTGCAATGGCATGATCATCAAGTTCAAGACGGTGGCGAACCTTCGCCCGACAGCGATCGATGAAGGTCGGAAGATTCTGGAAGACATTCCCAACCATTTCCCCACACGGGAACACCCCTGCTACAATTTTTCGCGGTCGCTGCTGCGCACGATGGACGGCTTCGACGACTTCGAAGCGGCTGGCCCCGAGGCCGAAGAAAACCCCTGAACTTCTTTGGGTCTTCGGGCGGCGGCAACGCCGACTGCGTGTTCGCGACGAGACCGGTCAAGGGTTCGGCCACTTTGCCGATGGTCGGGGGGACGACTGCCTTCGATGATGTCGCCATGAAGCACTTCAGCCCACGCATCGGTCAGGTGGACGGGGCCCTCGCCTTCGGCGGTCGTCGGCGAGACACTCACCGGGTGAAAGCGCACGTTCGTCGCGGTCGTGGCCAGGTCGTCGTCGAGACCGCCATCGTCATGCCGGTGTTCGTCTTCTTGATCCTCGGGCTGTTGCAGCTGGGGTTGATGCACCACGCCCGGGTGATGACCAAGTACGCGGCCTACAAGGCGGCGCGCGCGGGGGCGTTGCAGCGGGGCGAAAAGGAGAAGATGACCAAGGCCGCGCTGGCGGTGCTGTTGCCGGTGCTGGGGCGCGACAGCGCCTCGGGGGCGCCCTACAAGACCGCTTCGATCGGCGACTACAACATTGCCTGGAACTCGATGAAGCAGAACAAACAAGGAAACGTTGAGTTCGTTCATGTCGAGATCTGCAACCCGGGCAAGAACCAGGTCGCCGAGAACGCCGACTTCGATGACCCCAGAACGCTCGGCCAGGGTTCTGGGGGCTCGACGCCACCGTCTGGCGAGGACGGAGATAGCCCGGACCCTGACGCGACCCCTTCGCTGTCCAATTCCAACCCCGCGGTCGGCCCGGCCCCCAGCTTCGACTGGAAGGCATTCAACAACACCAAACTGCAGATCCAGGTGACGACCTACTACCGCATGTACATTCCGTTCGCGAATTGGATGATCTGGCGCATCGCGATTGGTCAGGAGAAGGGCAGCCCGAAGAAGATGCGCTGGCTTGGCTGGAAGGCCGACCCCAACAGTCCCAAGGCCGAGACCCTGAAAAAACTGCTCGGCCTGGCAAACCAGAAGAAATATGTGATGCCCATTCGGGCCAGCTACGCGATGCGCATGCAGTCGAACTTCAGCAAGGCCGCTCGGAACGATCTGCCAGGCGGGGGCGGCAAGGGCACGCCGGGCGACTGCAAGATCTCCTGGCCCAAGAAATGACGACCACTCCAATGGCTCCCTCAATGACTCCCACGATCAGCAGCAGCCGTCGCAAGCGCACCGCTCGCGGCCAGACCATGGTCCTGTCGGTGGTGACCATGCTGACCATGGCGCTGGTGATGGCCATCGGGTTCAACATCAGCCATACCGCGCACGAGCGCATTCGTATTCAAGGCGCGGCCGACGCCCAAGCCTACAGCGTCGCGGTGCTGCAGGCTCGCTCGTTCAACGTGAACGCGGTGTTGAATCGGGTGATCGCGTCGCTGCTGGTGGCTCAGATGTCGTTGCACGCGTGGAACAACATCGCGTCGCACGACGTGGACATGCTGAACGCAGGGTTCATCGGCTTCCTCATGGTCGCGGCCTATGAGGCCGGCAAGGCCAAGTGCAGCAAGTGGACATTCTGGCATTGTTGGGACGCGATCGAGGCGCTCTTCATCGCCTTCGACTACCTCAGCGAGAAGGGCGACTTCGAGGACAAGCTCGAACAAAAGGAGCAGGCTTTCAACGAAGCGGTCGAGAAGCTCTATAAAGCCAAGCAGGAGTTGTATGACCAGGAGAAGCAGCTGGCGACCACCGTCTCGAATCAGATCAGGAGCAGCGGCTCTATTCTCAAGGGGATGTTGCAGGCGACCGCCCCCAGGGCGAAATATGCCACGGCCCTGGATCTGACCAACGAAGCGAACTTCAAATGCACGCTCGATGGCCTGCCCAACAGCGGCTGCAACGGGTCCGCGCCGTTGGTCTATCAACGAAGCGAACAAAGCAAGGAAGAGCGAAGCAGGACCATGCAGAACGCGGCCAACGCAGCGCGCGGCCTGTTCAACCGTGGGATGAGCCCGGTGGGCGGCACGACGCTGGCCCACAAGCAGTTCGAAGGGAATACGCCGATCACGGTGAGGAACCCTTCCAAGATGATGAACATTCAGGGCTCGGGGAAGTTCGACGCGATCTATCTCGGCGCTCCCTTCGTGTCTCGAGTCGGCAGCTCGGAGTTCAGCAAGGGGTCGAGTTCGGGTGACACCGCTGCGAACGTCGGTTCTGCGTCGGGGTTTGGCTTCGTCAAGGTCGAGTGGCGCCATGGCAAGGGCGCCTGGATTCTGGGGTCGAGCGTGTATTCCTCGCCCGGTGGTGGCGAACACAACGGCGCGATCGGCGACAGCAGCCACAACCGGTTCAAGGGCATCTGCACCGGCGAAGACAAGGCGTGCTTCGTCACTTTTCGCGCGCACGACAGCCCGTCGGCGGACAACGACTTTGGCCAGCCCAACGCCTACGGCGCGGTGACGCAGGACCTACGGGTGTTGCAGAATGGTGGAAATGGCGCCTTCGAGGTCTCGAAGAGCGGCACGGTGACCATCAAGATTGGCGATGTCCAGGAGAAGGTGAAGCTGGTTCCCAGCACCACAGGCGTCGCGGTTGGCAAAGCGAAGGCCTATTTTCATCAGCTGGGTGCCGGGTGGAAGCTGCCTCCCAATGGCTTTGACCCGTTCTGGAGAGCCAAGCTGCACCCCTTCAAGCGCGACGAGCTAAGGCAGGTCTTGACCAGGGCTGGCGACTCGAACGCTGGAGTTCAGGGCCCGGTCGAAGGGGGTGACCAATGAAGACAAGGTACGCGCGAGGCGCGGCGTCGGTCGAGCTCGCGGTCTCGGTGATTTTCCTCGTCCCGCTCATCATGTACATGAATTTCCTTCAGGACATGCTGGTCATGAAGCTCAACGGCCAGGAAGCAGCCGTTCAGGCGAGCTGGGACTTCACGGCCCTCGAGTACGGCAGCGCCGTCGAGCCTGACGCGATTGCAAGATTCAGCCGGCTGACCTACTGCGACCACACCGCGGCCTACGATTCGTATGACATCCCATATGATTGCAATGATAACATTCACCACAAAGGGATGATGGCCCACGAGTGCTGGATTGGGGAGAACCCGAACGGGTTCGTGGGTCAGGTGCGCTGTAGCATGTCAGAGAAGCTCAGCACCACCGGCGCGGGGACGAAGGCCGTGGCCGCGTTTGGCCAGGGTGGTGTGGTGACGTGCTCGTCACGCCTCGGCATCATGAACTACTACCTGCCCAACAAGTTCCTCACCACGTTTCGGAAGGGCAAGGGCTTCGCTGTCAATGATTACAGCTCGGAAGGCGGCGGGGGAAGCAACGCCAAGAAGCGCATGAAGTCTCGGTGGGCGGTGGGCATCAGTGGGCAAGCTTCGGGACAGGACCAGGTCCACAAGAAAGACAAGGACGGCAATGAGACGGGAGACAAGAAGGACGCCAAGGCTGTCGGCCAAAACTCGCAGGGGTCGAACTATTGGCGGCTGGCCAAGACCCAGCTCTCGGTGCTGGTCGACCCATGGGGCCTCGGGTTGCAGGGCGGCAAGAACGACGTCGCCAGCATCGAGCCCCAGACTCCCTCGGCGTTCAATTTCAGTCACCCGCTCTATGCCCGCATCAACAGCGCCTACAAGATCGTCGGGAAGGATGGGATTGAGAAGGCCGAGAGCTGGAACAAGTCGATCGAGGGCGACTTCATCAAGGGGCGGTCTCGCCAGGACGGGCAGGGTGACAACTTGAGCACCCCGGCGACGGCCTTCAAGCAGAAGAGCGCCGAGCAGGAGTTTCCCGGTGGCAACCACTCGGCATCGGGCTGGTCCGACCCGCGCGTGAAGTCGACCAACGGCGCGCGCCAGAATGGCTACTTCGGTCTTCAGGAGTAAGGCCTGACGCGACGTTCATTGAGCATCGGCGGCTTGCTCTTGGTGGCCGCGGTGATGGGCTTGTTGATGGGCGCCTTGTTGGCGCGACCGCCAGCGGAAGAAGAGAACGACGTCATGCTTGCTGCAGCTGAGGTCACCGCCGAGCGACTGCTGCCCCTGGGCAGTCCCCTCGAGGTGCATGCCCCGCCCGGGGTCGACCCGATGGCGGCGGACCCCCGGTCCTTGTACGGCATTCCGCCGTACCCGAACGCGGTCCCGCGGCGGTTGTCTGATCAGACTCGAGCCATGGGCATGCCATTGGTCGCCAGCTGGTTCACCACGACCGACCGGCTCGACCAGGTGCTCGACTTCTACGTCGCGGCGTACCGGGACGCAGGGGTGCCCATCGTCGCGCACCAGTTCAACGAACAGGCCGGTTACGTCGCGTGGATGGACGAGGAGGGCTCGGACTCAGGCTTCGCTGAGGATCCGGTTCACATGATCTCGGCGATCAGGAACACCCCGAGCTCGACCGAGACCATCGTGCTGTTGTCGGCGTCGCGGCCGCAGCGGCTGCTCGAGGCTGCGCAGCAGGTGCCGGCAGAGATCGTGTTCCCCCGGGACGTGGGTGAGCCGCAGGTGGTCGAGATGGGGTCGGAAGGGCGGGTGCGCACCATCGTCACCACGCGCATAAAGGGCGCGCTCACGCCGACGGTCGAGGAGATCATCGACCTCATGCGCCGCGACGGCTGGAAGGTCGGCGAGGTGATGGCGGCCGAAGGCGGCGCATCGTGGATGGGGACGAAGCAGGGCATGAACCAGATGGTGTCTGCGACGCTGTCGGGTGATGAAGTGAGACTGATGTACAACCTCGAACAGGACACGAGTGCGCCATGAGATCTCTGCTACTGCCGGCTGTGTTGGTGATGATGACGTGGGCTTCGGTGGCGTCGGCCGAAGACCCAGCCGCGTGCGCGCGGACCTGCGCGAAGGCGCTCCAGCAGTTCGAGGCCCAGTGCAAGAAGGACCTCGGCGGGAAGGACGCCGAGGGGCAGGCGGGCTGCGACATGGTGAGCAAGAAGTTCGAGCAGGAATGCGCGAAGAAGTGCGCCAACGGCGGCAAGCGCCAGAAGCCAGCCAACACCAACAAGTTCTAGAGAGAGCCCTTCATGTCCACCCACCGCAAGCCAGAGCTGTCCACGCGAGCCCGCCGCTCATTGAGACATCGCCTCGCCCGGGGGCAAGCGATGATTGAGTACAGCATTGTCAGCCACGCGCTGCTGGCGATTGGTGCGGGGGCGACCCTGGGCATCGCGCAATACCTCAAGCTGTTCACCGCCCTCGATACGTACCTCAGGAGCGTCTACACGGTGCTCGCCATGGGGGGCGTGTAGCCGACTTCGCGGTGTCCGAAGGGACCGCCATCGGCTACACCCCTCGGCATGGAACAAGTCGCGCCGAAGCAGCGGTCTCCCTGGCTGTACGTCCTGTTGGGGTGTGGTGGGTTTGCGTTGCTGTCGTGCCTGGGCGTGGCCGTGTTCGCGGGCTTCGTGGCCAAGCAGGGCAGCAACATGGTCGAGGGGCTGACGGACCCGACCGTTCGAGACAAGAACGCCCGCAAGATGCTGGGTGATCTGCCCGCTGGCTACGTGGCGGCGGCGTCGATGAGCCTGATGGGAATCGTCGAGCTCGCGGTGCTGACCAACGGTGAGGCCCAGCCTGATGGTGGGGTCGAGCTGGGCGATCGTACCTTCCTGTACATGCGCATCAGCGACCTGGCGAAGGAAGAGAACGAGCGCACCAGGGTGTACTTCGTGAAGGGCGAGGGTGAGCTCGGCGCGACCACGCGCAGCAATGGCATCGACATCGACCCCGCTGACATCATCAAGCGGGGCAACCTCACGGTCGACGGCCGACGTCTGTATTACATCGCGGCCCGCGGTCAGTTCGGGGTTGGCAATTCAAGGCAAGCCCGCGAGCCCGGCCTGAACACCTCGGTGCTGTTCGATTGCCCAGGAGAGCAGCTGCGTCTTGGCGTGTGGTCGATGCGCGACCCGGACCCCAAGGTGGCCGCCACCGAGCTCGACCTGACCGCGACAGTGGCCGACGAGGCTCAGCTCGCGCGGTTCCTCAAACCCATCAACCCGTGCGGCCGATAGCGAGGGCGCGTTCATGATTGCTCTGATCGCGGCCCTCGCGCTCGCTCAAGTCGAGCCGGCGCCGACTGGGCCTGCGCCGACTGAGGCTGCGCCGACTGAGGCTGCGCCGACTGAGGCTGGGCAGGCTGCTCCTGCCCTGGCCGGTGATGCCCCTCGAGCCGACGCGCTGACCCCTGCGCCTGGCGCGCCGACCCCGCCGGCAGAGACCCGTGCGCCAGGGTCGGGTTTCGTCAAGGGTGAGCTGTCTGTCTATCTGGGCAGCGACCGGCTGGTGGTGAAGAGCAACCGCATTGGCGTCTCTGCGGGTCTCGACCGGTTCGAGACGGCCTACTACCTGCTGGTCGAGCCGCTGGTCGATCTGCGCTTCCTCGACGAGGGCAAGCTGGGCATCGGGCTGGGAGTGCCGCTGCGGCTGGAGCTGGTGAACCTCGCCAACGACTCCATGGGCACGCCCATTCTCACCAGCCGGCTCGGGCGCCTGCGCGTCGAAGACTACGACAGCGTGCACGACTTCGGCCGGGTGCTGAAATACGTCACCTTCGGGCGCAAGGAAGACCCGCTCTACATCAGCGCGGGTCAACGGTACGCCTCGTCGATCGGGCACGGTGCGCTGGTTCGGCGGTACGCGCCCAACATCGACATCGACTACCCGCGCGCCTCGGCGCAGGTCGATGCCTATAATCGGTTTGGCGGCTTCGAGTTCTTCACCAACGATCTGCTCGAGTGGAACACGCTGGCCGCCATCGCCTTTCTCAAGCCATTGTCATTTCTTCAGAGTGAGAACTTGCTCGCGCAATCGCTCTCGATCGGGGTGAGCGGCGCGACCGACTGGAAGGCGCCGTACACCCTCGACACCGACCCCTCGACCGGCTTGCGCGTGCTCGACCCCCAGGGGCGCCTGCAGGCGCAGGTGCGGCCGGTGGTGCTGTTGGGCCTCGATGCCGAGGTCAAGGTGGTGAAGACCCGCAACGTCGACCTCAAGCCGTATGTCGACTACTCGATGTTGCTGGGCGGCGACGGGGGCTTCACCGTCGGCCTGCTGGGGCGCTTCAACGTCGGCACCGAGGTGGTCAACGCCTTTCGGGTGGTCGCCGAGTTCAGGGTGCTCGGCAATCGCTATCAGCCCAGCTATTTCGACACGTTCTATGAGATCGAGCGCTTCATCTTCACCAGCGAGCCGGGCGCCAACCCCAACGTTCGCAACGCCATCACCCGGCAGCAGTACGTACTCGAGCGGGGCCTGGGGAACCGGCTCGGCTATTACGCCGAGGCGAGCTGGGGCATTCCTGGCAAGGTGGGGCTCACGCTGGCAGCCGAAGGGGTATCGAACGCGCCCAACACCAACCTGATCGCGCACCTCGAGGTGCCGGTGCTCGACTTCGTGCAGGTGTTTGGCAGTTATTACAAACGAGGCATCACCTCGGCGGCGGCGGTTTTCAAGTTCGACCCGTTGGTGCCAGACACCGTTTTCTACGCGGGCGCCCGCCTCAAGCTGCTGCCCTTCTTGTTCATCAATGGCCGGGCCTATCAGACCTTTCGGCTCAACCCCGACGTGAAGCGCTATGACAACCAGCTGGGCTTCGTGGTCGATGTCGAGATCGGGTACGAGTTCAAGGCCAGGAAGAGTGAGACCGTGGCGACCGATGGGGTGACCACTGCCTCAGCGGGGGCCCTGCCAGGCGAAGCCGGCGCGCTGGGTTTCCAGCACTCGAAGTGAGCCGGTGACGGGACCGGGGCCACGGCTGCAGCAGGCGTTTGGCGTCTCGCGCCTGGCGACGGTGACCTCGATGGATCGCGCCGACGTCGAGGTGGTCGCGGCGGTGCGCCCCTCGGGGCACGTGCTGCAGGTGACCCAGGGGAAAGGCGTGACGCTCGCCGCTGCCCGCTGGAGCGCGCTGGGCGAAGCGGCTGAGCTGCATGCCGCAGAGCACCCCGACGTTCGACGGCTGGTGTTTGCGCTGGGCGCCGAGCTGGAAGGGGCGGTGCTGGACGACGATGGGCTGGCGCGCGCCTGGGTGCGCGGGCACCGGCTCAGCGATGGGTTGCCAGTCTGGGTCGCGGCCGAGAGGGTCTTCTGTGTGCCTGTGGGGCGGGTGTGGCTGGGCCCGTCGACGATGAGCTGGTCGTCGAATGGCCTGGGCGCTCATTCCCAAAGGGCGAAGGCGGTGCGGCACGCGGTGCTCGAGGTGTGGGAACGGCACGCGCTCGGCGAGGCGTTGCCCTTCGGGTGGACCCGGGAGCTGATCGCGAGCACGGCGGTCCGTTGCGACAGCCGCACGGTGCGCCAGCTGGCGGCGCGCCACTTCGAGGTCGTCACCTGCCTGCTGCAAACCCGGCCGCTGCCGGTGGCCGGGGCGTTGGTGTTCGACTCCGAGGGGGGCCCGGTGCCGCTCACGGCGGGGTACGCCTGCCGGCTGTCTGCGCGCGAGGCGATCGAGGCCGCGGTGCTCGAGGCCGCGCAGTCGCGGCTCACCGAGATTCATGGGGCACGTGAGGACGTCGCGGTCGGCGCGCGGGAGCAGGGACGGTCGCTGAGCGGCGCCGGCTCGACCGCTCGGCGAGCACCGCGCATCGCGGTCGCGCGGCTTCCACCGGCCGTGCTGCGGCAGATGGTGCTGGTCGTGCTGCAGTCGCGGCCCCTGCACGTGGTGAAGGCCCTTGGCGTCGGGCTGGTCGAGTCGGAGCTGCTGCGATGAGCGTGAACGAGGTGGTGGTCTTCCTGGGGCCAAGCTTGCCGATCGACGAGGCCAGGCGGCTGCTCGACGCGCGGTACCTGCCGCCGGCTCGACAGGGCGATGTCTTTCGGGTGTTGCCCTCGCGGCCCAGCGTCATCGTGTTGATCGACGGCGTGTTCGAGCTGCAGCCCTCGGTGTGGCACCACGAATTGCGCGCGGCGCTTGCCTCGGGGGTGGCGGTGATCGGCGCGGCCAGCATGGGGGCGCTGCGAGCCGCAGAGCTTCACGTTGAAGGCATGAGGCCCGTCGGGCGCATTGCGTTGGAATATCTGCGCGGCGCGCGCACCGATGATGGTGACGTCGCGCTGCTGCACGGCGACGCCGAGGCCGGGTACCGGGCGCTCACCCTGCCTCTGGTCAACATCGAAGCCACGGTTCGCGAAGCACGCCGCCGCCGCCTGCTGTCGCCGGCTGCCGCGCGGGCCGTCCTGGCTCTGGCGCGCTCGCGACCCTTCAAGGACCGGCGCTGGCCGGCGGTGCTGCCCGGTGACTGGTCTGTTGCGCGGCGGCGAGGCTTTCTCGAGTGGGTCAAACACGGCGCGGTCGACCAGAAGGCGCTCGACGCCCGCGCGGCGCTGAAGGTCGCGGCGAGGCTTCGCCGACGAGGCCCGGGTCGCGCCAGGGCCCTCGACCTTTCGTCCTTCGTCAGGCGCCGACGGCTGATGGACGTGCACGCTGAGCGCCTCGACGCCCTGCAGGCGGCCCCCGACGCACCGCTGTTGGCGGCCCAGGGGCTCAGGCGCCTGCTGCTCGCGTCGTTCGCGAAGGTGGCGGGGCTGAGGCCGTCGGCCGCGGCGTTGAACCATGCGCGCGCGTTGATCGGGGGTGAGGGCCTGTCGGCGGACGAGCATCAGGCGGCTGCCGAGGTGCTGGCCCTCGAGACCCTGGTGTTGGCGGCCCCAGAGCGGTTCGTCAGCGACGGGCCCGCGTGGATCGAAGGGCTGGCGCTCGAAGCGCGTCTGTCGGGTCGCTGGGCGCGGCCAGGACCCCGCTCGAAGACGGGGGCGCCCAGACGTACGTCCCGGTGAGCTGCCGGCGCCTGCGACTGCTTCAAAGAGCTCGGTCGCTGTGGTGCGGCGTCATGCGCCGGTTGCCGCTGCTCGGCGACCGGCAGCGCGGACGCTGGTCGAAGTCCCCCGACCGCCCATCGACCCTGCAGGTCCGGCCGCGCTCGTGGGACACTGTCGAAACCCGATGCGGCTCGTCAGCTACAACGTTCGCTACTTTGGCCACGCCCTCAAGGGGCTGGCGAGCACCACGGCCTCGAAGCGGCGCATCGCCGAGGCGCTGGCGAGCCTGACCCCGCTGGCCGACGTCATCGCGCTGCAAGAGGTCGAGACCCGATCGATCCGGTCGAGCGCCGTGCACCGCGGAGGGCTGCCGAGCGAGACCCAGCTCGAGACCTTCATGCGGCACCTGACGTCCTCGATGCAGCAGCGCGGGCAGGTGATGCCGTACGCCCCGTACTACTTTCCAGCGCACGTCTACGGCGTCGGCGCGCTCAAGGTGTACACCACCGGGCTGGCCCTGTTGGTGAACCAGCAGACGCTGCATGTGATCGGGGGAAACGCCGAGCGACCCGAGCCCATCACCCATCTGGCCAACCCCTCGCTGAAGCGGGTGAAGCAGACGCGCATCGCGGCCCACCTGCGCCTCGAAGACACCGCCGGCAGGCGCTTTCACGTCATCAACACGCACCTGTCGCTGCCGACGCCGTGGGCGAAGGAGTTCTGGAGTCAGCAGGCGAAGATGGGACACGGCCAGAACCAGCTTGCCGAGGCCACGCGGGTGTCGGCCTTTGCCGCCAGGCTCGCGGCGGGCGAGCCCTACGTGCTGGTGGGTGACTTCAACTCGGCGCCTGCAACCCCGGTGTACCGGTTCCTCACGGAAGCCGAGGGGCTGGTGGGGGCGCAGGCCGTCTTGAAGCAGATCGACGCGAAGACCACCGACTCGTTCTCGACCGCGGGCTTCATGAAGCTGCGCATGCACCTCGATCACGTCTTCGGGCATCGCCTCGAGTTCGAGGATCTGACGGACACGGCGCCCTTTGGCGATCGCTCGAGCCCGTTTCACGGCCTGTCAGATCACGTGCCCTTGATCACGCGCTTCGATCTCGCCTGACGTGGGCGCTTCGGGTCGTCACCGTGTCGGGCGTGGCAGCGGCTGCCGACGATCGAGATCGAGCAGCTCGTACCGATCTGGCGCAGCGTGCGACATGCCACCATCAGTGAAGAAGAGCCGCGCATCGGCGGCGCAGCCCAGCTGGTACGTCACGTCTGCGCCGCCCACTGTGAGCGAGCGCAGCGGCCCGTCCTGGGGTCTGTCGTCAGGGCTCCAGCGCGGCATCAGCTCTCGGCATTTGGCGTCGCGAATGTGACCGATGGCCTGGGGGAAGGCGGCGGGCAGTCGGCGTGGGTCGAATCTTCGTCGAGGTGGCCCCTCGAGCCTCGAGGGTTCCTGAGTCGAGGGATCACACGGGCGATGGGAGAGCGCACCGCGACCTTCTCCGGTGAGCGCTGAGCCCGGCTGGTGAAACGGCTTCAGGTCGAGGGGGCCCTGCCCGGTCCACCCATCCACGCGCTCGTCGAGGAAGCGGTTGAGCCCTGAAGCGACCGCGTCGGCGTCGTCGGCCTCGAGGCCAAGGGCAGACAGATCATCGACGGTCACTCCGGCGTGATTGAGCAGCAGGCCCTGGTGGCTCGCCGCGAGCCGCAGCCGGCCCGAGCGCAAGAGCTCGGTGACCAGCACCCGCTGTGACTCGGCGAAGCAGGCGTAGTCGCGCGCGAGGCACTCGGGATCAGGAACGGTCGGGTACCGAAGCGCAAACGCCGGATCGGTGCGGCGATCGGCGGAGAGCTTTCTCGCCTCCGCGGCGGCCGCGGAGAAGGTCTCGTCGGTGAACGCGTTCAGCTCGCAGACCCGGGCCAGATCGTGGTTGCCCAGCAGAATGGTGACCTGCTCGGCGGAATGCGCCGCCAACCACGCCAGCAGCGCCTCCCCGTCGATGGCCGCGCGGGCCCGCTGCTCCGGCGGCCCGTAGTCGAAGTGATCGCCCATCGACACCAGGTGCACGTCTCGGCGCAGGCGGCCGTCGTCGGCCAGCAGGCCGTGCCCCTCGAGGATGCGCAAGAACGTCGCGAAGGGCGCCTGGGGATCTCCGATGGCGAGGTGGTGCATGGCGGCAGTGTGCTTCAGCTTCGGCGCGCGTGGTACGAGCCTGCGGTGCTCGAGTGGCTCGCGCTCATCGCTTCGGCCTTCGGCGCGGGCGCCATCAACGCGGTCGCGGGCGGGGGCACCTTCCTCACTTTTCCAGCGCTGGTCTTCGCCGGCATGGCCCCGCTGGCGGCGAACGCGACCAGCACCGTGGCGCTCTGGCCGGGTGGAGTGGCGAGCGCCTGGGGCTACCGCTCGGTGCTGCGCGGCGAGGGCCGTGCGCTGTGGCCCCTGCTGGTGGTCAGCACCCTGGGCGGCCTGATGGGAGCGCTGCTCGCGCTCTTCACGCCGGCGAGCACCTTCGACACCCTGGTGCCGTTCCTCACCCTCGCGGCGGCGGTGCTCTTCACGGTGGGAGACCAGCTGAGGGCCGCGCTCTCGAAGCGGGCGGCCGTCGCGCCAGCAGTCGTGATCTTCGTGCAGCTGCTGATCGGGGTGTACGGCGGCTATCTCGGCGGGGGCATCGGGCTGTTGATGCTCGCGGCGCTGACGCTGCTCAAGGGGCGCGAGCTGAACCACCTCAACGGGCTGAAGACGGTGCTGGGGCTGGGCATCAACCTGAGCGCGAGCGTGACGTTCATCATCGCCGGGCTGGTCGACTGGCCCCGGGCCCTGGGCATGGCCACCGCAGCCGCCCTGGGCGGGGCGCTGGCGTCGACGTTCGCGCTGCGCGTGAGCCCCCGCGTCGTGAAGCGGGTGGTGATCGTCATCGGCTGGGCGATGACCCTCGCGTTCTTCCTCAAGCGCTTCGTCTTTCAGACCTCGGCGACGTTGCCTGCATAGAAGCCGTCGATCAGCTCCTTGTACCTGGCCTCGACGGCCTTTCGTTTCACCTTGAGGCTGGGGGTGAGGTCGCCGGCCTCGAGGGTGAGATCCTTCGGCAGAATGGCGAAGTTCTTGATCGACTCGTAGCTGGCCAGGCCCTTGTTGAGCTCTTGCACGAAGGGCTTGATGAGCGCGTGGGCGCGGGGGTCCTTCACCACTTCGTCGTAGCCGCCGGTGACGCCGTTGGTCTTCGCCCAGTCCATGATGGCCTCGGGGTCGAGCGCGATGAGCATCACGCAGAAGTTGCGGTTGTTGCCGTGCACCAGCGCGTTCGAGACGAAGGGGCACGTGGCCTTGAAGCGGCCCTCGAGGTTCTGCGGGGCGACGTACTTGCCGCCCGAGGTCTTGATCAGGTCCTTCTTGCGGTCGGTGATCTTCAGCAGCCCCTGCGCGTCGACCTCGCCGATGTCGCCGGTCAGCAGCCACCCGTCTTGCAGCGTGGCGGCCGTCTCTTCGGGCTTGTTGTGGTACCCGCGCATGATGCCTCGACCCTTGATCAAGATCTCGCCGTCAGCGGCGATCTTGAGCTGGGTGCCCGGCAGCGGTGGCCCCACGGTGCCGAACTTGAAGTTCGAAGGCCGGTTGACGAACGACGCGGCGCTCGACTCGGTCAGCCCATACCCCTCGAGGATGAGAATGTTGCAGGCGTGGAAGAACTCGGCCATCTCGCGAGAGAGCGGCGCCGAGCCCGACACGAAGTAGCGCAGGCGGCCGCCGAAGCGGGCCTGCAGCTTCGAGAACACCGCCTTCTGGGCGAGGGCGTTCTTCACCGCCAACAGGCCCGAGGGTTCCTGCCCCGCCTGGCGCAGCCTCGAGACCTCTTTGCCCACCTCGATGGACCACTTGAAGATGCCGTACTTGAGGCTTCCGCCCTTCTTCGCGCCGTCGACCACCTTGTTGTAGACCTTCTCGAAGATGCGGGGCACGGCCGCGACGAAGGTCGGCTTCACCTGCGCGAGGTTCTCGACCAGCTTGTCGACGCGCCCATCGATGGCGGTGTGAAAGCCGATGGCCAGCTGCGCCGACTCGAGCACCTTGCCGAAGGAGTGCGCCAGCGGCAGCCAGAAGAACTGCAGGTCTTCGGGCACCAGCAGCTTCATCTCGGCGATGGCCTCGCCTTCGTACACCCAGCAGTCATGGGTGAGGATCACGCCCTTGGGCTTCCCCGTGGTGCCCGAGGTATAGATGAGCGTGGCGATGCCGTCGTTCTTCGCCGAGCGCGCGACCGCTTCGTACTCTGCCTGACTCGAGCGCTTGCCGGCCTCGAGCACCTCGGCGAGCGTGATGACGAAGCCGTCACCCGAGGCCTTGCCGTCGATGACGATGATCTGCTTCAGCTCGCGGATCTGCGCCTTCACCGACATCAGCTTCTTCACCTGCTCGTCGTTCTCGGCGATGAGCAGCACGCTGCCCGAGTCGTTGATGATGTACGCGCAGTCTTCGGCGAGGCTCGAGGGGTAGATGGTGGTGGTCGCGCCAGCCGCCGCGAGAATGCCCAGGTCGGCGAGGATCCACTCGTAGCGGGTGCCCGAGAGAATCGCGACGCGCTGCTCGTTCTGCAGGCCCAGCGAGCGCAGGCCCATGGCGAGCTGCTTGACCTGTTCGCCAAACTCCTTCCACGACACGGTCTTCCAGCCGCTGCCGACGGGGTACGAGAACGCGGTGTTGTTCGGCGTGGAACCGACGCGGTGAAGCAGCACTTCAGGGACCGTCTGAAAGCCCATGGGGCGTACGTCCTTTCGAGAAGCAGCAACGAAGGGGCGTATGCTACGGGCGTGTGACGACCTCGCAAGCTGATTCGCGTGAAGAGGTTCCCGGTCAGGGCGCGCGGGCGTACCACCCGGGGGCCAGGGGGGGCAGGTGCAGCAGCTCGGTCGCGCCGATGCCGAACAGCCCGTTGGGGCGCATCGCGGCCATGGCGCGCGTCACCACCGCGCGGCGGGTGGGCTCGGGGAAGTAGATGAGCACGTTGCGCATCAGGGCGAGATCGAACCCGAAGGTGGGCGGGGCCTGGGTCACCAGGTTGTGGGTCTGGAAGGTGACCTTGCGCTTGAGCCTGTCCTTCACCTTGAAGTCCGCGCCCGCGCGCTCGAAGTACTTCACCAGCCGCGGGGCCGAGAGGCCGCGGTTCGCCTCGAAGACCGAGTACACGCCGCGCCTGGCCTGATCGACGGCCGCCTCGCTCACGTCGGTGGCGATGATGGTGGTGCGCTCGTGCAGCGCGGGGAAGTTCTCTTCGAGGAACATGGTCAGCGAGTAGACCTCTTGCCCCGTCGAGCAGGCCGACAGCCAGATGGAAAACGGGCGAGAGGCGCCCGGCTCGGTGACCCCCAGCTTCGGCAGCACGAAGTCGCCCAGCGCCCGCCAGAAGGGCGCGTCACGGAAGAAGTAGGTCTCGTGCGTGGTCATCGCGTCGATCAGCGGCGAGGTGACCTTCGTGGGCGCCCCGGGCCTGACCGCCTCGAGCACGTACTCGTCCACGGTGCGGAAGTTCAGCGTCTTCGCGACGGGGCTCAACCGGGCTTCCATCAGGTAGTGCTGATCATCGGCCAGGGCGACGCCGCAACTCGTCGACATGAAGCTGCGCAGCGCAGACCAGCTTGGCGATGGCTCACCCATGAACGACCTCGGCCACCCGTTCCTTGAGGGCCTCGACGCTGAAGGGCTTCATCACGAAGTCGTTGGCCCCCGCGTCGAGCGCCTCTTGAATCGAGTCGAGCACGGCGTTCGAAGACACCATGATGATGGCGACGTCCTTGAACTTCGCGCCGGCGCGAATGCGACGCACCATCGCCAGCCCGTCCATCACCGGCATCTGCCAGTCGGCCAGCACCAGGTTGCACTCGGACATCTTCTCGAGCGCGCCCAGGCCTTCTTCGCCGTTGCAGGCTTGAACGACGTCCCAGCCCATCGACTCCAGGGCCCGCTGCTGCACCGTCCGCACCATCTTCGAATCGTCGACGACCAGGGCTCTCATGGTTGCTCCTTCAGCTGCGATCGGCACAGAGGGTAGAGACCTTCAAGCCCAGCAGCAGGCTGCCGGCCATGGGGAAGACGCCGAACACGAAGCGGCGGTGCGAGGCGTCCAGGGTGTCGGGCACCTGCCGCCACTGCCGGCCCTCGAGCTCGAAGACGTCACCGATGTCGTCGACCACCACGCTGATCGGGCCCTCGCCGCCCTTGAGCACCAGCAGCTTCTGGTCCTTCTCGGCGCCCTTCTCGAAGCCCAGCCGGGTGCGCAGATCGATGGCGGGCATGATCGCTCCGCGCAGGTTGAGCAGCCCGAGGATCTCGTCGGGCGCCAGGG
>VYLD01000070.1_pt1 | contig 40526 bp, 38 predicted proteins | sample 5114401 | NCBI WGS metagenome assembly VYLD01 (sample SAMN12291783, study PRJNA351875) | freshwater metagenome | isolation source: freshwater lake | place: USA: Michigan, Gull Lake | collected 2013-08-08 | reverse complement strand
TGACGCCGACACCGGGGTCGCCCTCGCCGAGGACGCCGCCCGCCACGCGCGCCTCGACGTGCTGGCGGCCAGCGGGGTCTTCCCGAACCCCTGAACGCCCGGTTGGCCGGAACGGCGGTGGAAGCCGCCCCCGTCCGGTGCCAACATCTCGGGTCTACGTCTTCCTGAAACGGAGTCCGTCGCTTGGCGAGGTTGGTGCGCCACTTCATCGAAGAGCCGAGGGCCTGCTCGTACCTGCCGCAGCTCAAGGCAGCGCTCGAGTACCGGCTGATGGTCGACGTCACGCCCGCCGAGCTCGAGGCGCTGATGCTGCGTGGCTGGCGTCGGTTCGGGCCCGCCTACTTTCGGCCCGCGTGCACCGCGTGTATGGAATGTGTGTCGATTCGCATCGACGTTCACCGCTTCGCCCCCAGCCCCAGCCAGCAACGCGCGCTGCGTCGGTCGCGGCGCTTTCGCATCGAGGTCGGTCGGCCCCGCATCGACCAGGAACGCCTCGCCCTGCACAGCGCCTGGCACGGCACCCGCGAAGAGATGCGCGGGTGGGAGCCGACCAACCTCACCGAAGACGAGTACGCCACCCAGTTCGCCTTTCCCTCGAGCACCGGCCGGGAAGCCGCCTGGTACGACGGCGAGCGCCTCGTCGGCCTGGGCCTCATCGACGTCACCCCCGACTGTCTGTCGGCCGCGTACTTCTTCTACGACCCGCAGATCGCCCGCCTCTCACCCGGCGTCGGCAACGTCATGCGGTGCGTCGAGCTGGCCCGCGAGCTGGGCTGCCAACACGTCTACCTGGGCTACCGCGTCGAAGGGTGCGCGTCGCTCACCTACAAGGGCCTCTTTCGGCCGCACGAGCTGCTGATGGGCCGCCCCTCGATGGACGAGCGCCCCGTCTGGCTCGAGTCTCACCCCTCGCTCAAAGCGCCGACACCCGACGACGAGTCGTAGCCCGCCGAAGAGGTGCTCTTTTGGTCAAAGCGCCTTTTCGCCTCCGCCGTGGTGCTCGACGGCCGTTCACGCCGCTCCCCCTTCACGTTGATCGGCACGTGTTGACGCTGCAGCTGACGCGGCCGGTCGTTATCTCGCGCGCCCATGCCCACCGCCGTCATCTTCGGAGCCGCAGGCGATCTCGGTCGCGCCATCAGTCACACGCTGAAGACCAAGGGCTTTCGGGTGCTCGGCGTCGCTCGCGACGAGAACACGCTCGACGGCCTCGAGGGGACCAGCGCAGACCTGGCCCGCGACAGCGACGTCGCCGCCGCCTGCCTCTGGGTCGCTCAGCAGGCGGGTACGGTCGACGCGCTCGTCATCGCCAGTGGGGAAATGTTCGGCGCCACCATCGCCGACACGTCGACCGACGAGCTGCACCGGGTGATGGCGAACAACTTCTTCGCCGTTCAAGCGGTGCTCCGTCACGCCTCACCGTTGCTCTCGCCGTCAGGGCACCGCCTCATCCTCGGCGCCTTCGCCGACAAGCTGACGTTCCCGAAGCTGGGCGCCTACGCCGCGGCCAAAGCCGCGCTCGACGCCTGGGTTCGCGTGCTCATCAGAGAAGAGCGCCAGGTGAAGACCACGCTGCTCAGGCTGCCCGCCGTCGACACCCGCCTGTGGAAGAAGGCCCCGTTTCCCCTGCCGAAGGGCGCCCTCACCCCGCAGGTCGTCGCAGACAGCGTCGCGCGGGTCCTCGGCGAGGCCACCACCGGCGTCGTCGACCTGCCGCTCGCCTGATCGCGCCACGAGGCGTCGAGCGAGTCCCCTGGATCGGCAGTCACTCGAGGAGCGCCGCGAGTGACTTCGCTCCACAGTCGCTGGCGCTCTTCACGTCGTCGGCGCCGAGGCCGCGTACCAGGCGGCGATGGCCCGCTGCTGCACCTCTTTGAGCGGCACCTGGGCGCGAACCGAGATCGCCCGGCAGTCCTCGAACTCCGGCGCCACGTTGACCACCCGGCCATGTCGTAGCCCGACCTTCACGTTGACCGGCCCCCATGGCGTCTGCACCACGTCGAAGCGGCGCTCCAGGGCGATCCGCTCGACGGGACTCTGTCGCACTCCGAGCGAGGTCGACTCCGTGAGCAGCACCTCGACCAACGCCCCTCGGTGCTCGGCGTCAGCCAGCACGCCGATGAGGTGACCTGGCCGGCCCTTCTTCATCACCACCGGCGTCAGCCAGGCATCGAGCGCGCCCTTCTCCAGCAACCGCTCGATCAGCGCGCCCAGCAGCTGAGGCGAGGCGTCATCGACGTTGCACTCCAGCACCGTCAGCGACTCCGCGCGGTCCGCCGATCGTCTCCCCACCGAGGCCCGCAAGACGTTCGCTCGGTCGGGCCAGTCCTTCGTTCCCACCCCGTAGCCGATGCGCTCGACGATCAACTCCGGCGGCGCCGAGAATGTGGCCACCGTCTTCAAGATGGCTGCGCCCGTGGGGGTCGTCAGCTCACCTTTGCCCTCGAAGCGCACCGGCACGTCTTTGAGCAGCTCGAGCGTCGCCGGCACCGGCACCGGCACCGTCCCGTGGGCGATGCGAATCATGCCCGAGCCGAGCGGAGGCGGCGTGGTGAAGACCTGTGGCCACCCCAACAGCTCGAGCGCCAGGGCCGCGCCGCAGATGTCGACGATGGAATCGACGCCGCCCACCTCGTGAAAGTGAATCTCGTCGAGCGTGACGCCATGAATCTTCGCCTCGACCTCGCCGATGCGCCGGAAGATCTCCAGCGCGGTGGCCTTCGCGCGCACAGGCAGCGCCGAGGCCCCGACGAGCCCCTCGATGTCGCGATAGCTCCGGTGGGGGTGTTCTTCCTGCGCGTCGAGCACCACCTCGAGGTGCGTGCCCGTGATGGCGTGCCGCTCGGCGCGCGACACCTTGAAAGACCAGCCCGGCACGCCCAGGGTCCGCAGCGGCCCTTCGAGGGCCTGGGGGCTCACGCCGAGGTCGATGAGCGCCGCGAGGAACATGTCCCCGGCGATCCCGCCGACCGGCTCGAGAAAAAGAACGCGCGCGCTCACCTGTGCTGCTCCACTCGCGCGGCGGGAGTCCCCTGGATCCGTGGTCCTTTGAAGAGAGCTGCGAGGGAGCTCGCGGCGGAATGGAGCAGCGCCGACGAGTCGTCCTGGAGGGTGACGTCGAGGAGGCGCAACGGAGAGGCCGCCCGAAAGCACCGCCGAGATCTCAAAGGAATCACCGGCTAGTAGGCCTTCGCGAAGACGATGCGGCCCGGTGACGGGTTGCCGGTCAGGACGCACACCCCCGGCTCTTGCGGCAGATTGAAGGGCCGGTTGCGGGTGGTCAGCCCCAGCTCGTCCTTGATGCGCTTCTCGGTCTCGGGCGTGCCGTCCCAGTGCGCCAGCAGGAAGCCGTCGTCGGCCTTCGCCTTCAGCTCTTCGAACGAGTTCACCTCGAAGGTGTGCGCCTGCTTGAACGCCGTGGCCTTCGCCAGCAGCCCCGCCTGCATCGCGTCGAGCACCTCGATGACCTTCGCGACGGTGGCCTCGATGGGCACCGCCACCTTCTCGCGGGTGTCGCGGCGCGCCACCATCACCTGGTTCTTCTCGAGGTCCTTGGGTCCCAGTTCGACCCGCGTGCACACGCCCCGCAGCTCGTACTCGGCGTACTTGAAGCCCGGGCCCTTGGTCTCGTCGTCGTCGACCAGCACCCGCACGCCGGCCTTCTTGAACTCGGCCGCCAGCGCCCAGGCCTTCTCCTTCACCTTCGCGCGTTCGTCGGGCGTCTTGCCGATGATGATGATGACCACCTGGGTCGGCGCCAGCTTCGGAGGCACCACCAGCCCCGCGTCGTCGCTGTGGGTCATGATGAGCGCGCCGATCAGCCGCGTCGAGACGCCCCACGACGTCTGCCAGACGTAGTGCTTCGCGCCGTCGCGCCCCTGGAACTGGGTGTCGAACATCTTCGCGAAGTTCTGCCCCAGCATGTGCGAGGTGCCGGCCTGCAGGGCCTTCTTGTCCTGCATCATCGCCTCGATGGAATACGTGGCGTTCGCCCCGGGGAACTTCTCGCTCTCGGTCTTCTGGCCCTTGATGACCGGCATCGCCATGTAGTCGCGGGCGAAGGTCTCGTAGACGTCGAGCATTCGAAGCGTCTCTTCGAGCGCGTGGGCTTCGGTCTCGTGACAGGTGTGGCCTTCCTGCCAGAGGAACTCGGTGGTGCGCAGGAACAGGCGCGGCCGCATCTCCCACCGAATCACGTTCGCCCATTGGTTGATGAGGACCGGCAGGTCCCGGTAGCTCTGCACCCAGTTGGTGAAGCTGCGGTTGATGATGGTCTCGCTGGTGGGGCGAATGACGTACCGCTCACCCTCGGGCAGCGCCTTCCCGCCAGCGTGCGTCACCACGGCCACCTGCGGCGCGAAGTCGGCGACGTGTTTCTGCTCCTTCGCCAGGTACGCCTCGGGGATGAGCACCGGGAAGTAGGCGTTCTGGTGGCCGGTGTCCTTGAACATCCCGTCCAGCACCCGCTGCATGTTTTCCCAGATGGCGTACCCGTTGGGGCGGATGACCATCGCCCCGCGCACGTCGGAGTTGTCTGCCAACTTCGCGCGCTTGACGACCTCGATGTACCAGTCCGAAAAGTTCTCGGCCCGGGTCGGCAGCTTCAGGTTGTCGTTGCTCTTCTTCGGGGCCGCGGCGGTCTGGTCGGTCATGGGCTGGTGCTTTGTCGAGGGGGAAGCGAAGGTTCAACGAGTCGATTCGCCGGAAAAACCTGGGCCTTGAGGAGACGTGCGCCGGGGAAAGACCCAGCGTGCGCGGGCGGCTGACGCGGCTGGGAAGGGCGTTGAGCGTCTGTTTTCGGCCACCGCCCGGCCCGTAGCACGGGTTTTCCCGACAATGGCGCACTGCGCAACTCCTGGCCTGCAGGTACGACAATGTCGGTGTGCGCGTGGAGAAGCCCAAAGGTCAGGCTGAGTTGGCCGGTGCCAACGGCTCGCTGGACCGCTCCGCCCAGGGCCTTGGCTCAGCCCTCGAGGCTGCGGGCGTCACCCTGGCCGAGCTCTTCGGGCGGGCCTCGCACGCGCATCGCCGGGTCGAAGCGCTCTCGGCGACCCACGTGTCTTTCGACTTCGGTGGGCGCGCGGTCGCGCTGGCCAGGTCGCTGCTGCCCCCGGTGCAGGTCGATCAGTGGGTGAAGTTCTCGCCTGATGGATTGGCCGTGAAGGCGGTGGTCGATCTGCCGGCGACCCTCCGCGCTGAGGCCCGTCTGGTCGACCTGTTGCTGGCGCTCGGCCCGGGACGTCAGCGCGCACCGAGCCGCTGAGCTGCAGTCGCAGCGCGCGTGGTGCTGCCGCGCTCGCACCTGGAACCTCAGGAGCGGGCCTCTCACCCCGCCTTTCAAGGCAGCCGACCTGGGGGAAAAGTGACGCGTCCGAGTGTCGAAGCCGCAGAGGGTCTCTCGACCCGGCCTCCCGAAGGCGGCGCTCTCCCAGGCTGAGCTATCGGTTCCGAAGAGCCGAACAGGATTTGAACCTGTGTATCCGATTGCGTGTGGGGCCTCGACGGCCGGGCGCGTCGCCAGGAACGACACTGGGCTGACAGGCAACCTGACCGCGTGACGCTCGACGTCGCCGGCCGCGCAGCCTCAATTCATGAGGCCGTCGGGCTTCTTCAGCGGCTTGAGCCTCGACACGATGCCCATCAGCTCATCGGTGACCGAGCTGATGCGACTCGAGACATCCAGCTGGCTGAGCACCTCGAAGCGCCGCTCGGGGTCGGCCACCAGGCTCGAGACGATGATGTCGGCCAGGGCTCCTCCCGAGGCGCCGGTGATGGCCTGGGCGATGCGTTGGCCGACCTCGGCGGGCACCCGCGCCATCAGCTCGAAGAGCGCGCCCCGCAAGGCGGCATCTTCGAGGGGGTTGACCGCGGCGTCAGGCAGGCACTCGGCCATCACTTCGCGGTAGGCCCTGGTCTGCGGCAGCTCTTCGATGATGCGCGCTCGGCAGACGCCAGTGAGCAGCAGGTTCGACCGGCCGTCCTCGGTCGTCTCGTGCATCGACACCACGCCGGCGCACAGCACCGGGTCCAGCTCGGGCCTGCCTGAGAGGGCACGCTCCTGGCCCGGCAGCACCTGCGCCATCGCGAACACCCCGTCGGTCGCCAGCGCGTCGCGAATCATGTCCCGGTAGCGAGGCTCGAAGATGTGAAGCGGCATCAGCCCGCCCGGCAACAGCACCGCCGAGGGAAGGGGAAACACCTTCAGCTGCTTCGCCGCTGCCAACACCTTCTCGAGCGCGTCTCGCACCCGCCTTCAGTAGCAGGCCCCCGACCGCTGCGCTCCAGCCACAGCGGGCCTCTTCGCTTCTGGCGTCGAAGCGGTGCAGCCACAGGTCAGCCCGTCAGACCTTGGGAACTTCGGCCCCGGCAACCGGCGTCGCCGGGGGACTCTTCTTGTTGCGCAGAAACCCGATGATGCCCGGCAAGATGGAGATGAAGACCACCACGATGATGACCTTCTCGATGTGTTTGCCGATGTCGGGCACCAGCTGGCCGATCGCAAAGCCGACGACCGTCATCGAGCCCACCCACGCTGCCCCGCCCACCACGTTGAAGGTCGCGAACTGTCGGTACGGCATACGCGCGGCTCCGGCGACGACCGGCACGAACGTGCGCACCAGCGGCATGAAGCGCGCGACGATGATCGCCTTGCCACCATGCTTCTCGTAGAAGGCCCGCGCGGCCTCGAGGTGCGCCTTCTTGAAGAAGCGCGAGTCGGGCCGGCTGTACAAGGCCGAGCCGAGCCGCGCGCCGATCAGGTACGAGGTCGCGTCCCCCACGATCGCCGCAGGAATCAGCAGCAGGTTGAGCAACCCCAGATTCAACGTGCCCGCCGCGGCGTAGGTTCCCGCGACCACCAGCAGCGAGTCTCCCGGCAGGAACGCCACCAGCGCGCCCGTCTCGAGGAAGATGATGGCGAAGAGCACCCCATACATCGCAGCCACGCCGCTGACGCCGACGATGCCCCCTTTGCTGGCCGCCCACTCGATGGCCTGCCGCGGGTCTCTCAACCACTCGATCAACGTTCGGAAGATGTCGACGATGAAGTCCATGTGCGCTGGCGCGCCTAGCACGCCTTCCCCGCCGAATGAAACGGGCCGCAGAAACGACTTCGGGCACCCCCGGTGACAGGAGCGCCCGCAGCCTTCATCAACCAACCAACCGGCGACTACTCCCGCGCCGCGGTGGTGGTGCCTTCACCCGGCTTGGGGCCACCTTCCATCATGGTGGCAAAGGAGATGTTGCCAAAGCCCGCCTGTGCACACGAGAACATCACCCGCTTGACGATGCGAAACTGCACCTTCTTGTCAGCCTGAATGTTCACTTCGCCCTTGAACGCGCCTGAGTCGTTGGCCGCGTTGTGCATGTCCTCGTAGGTCTTCTTCATGTCGCGAAGCAGCTCTTCCAGCGCCGGAATGTTCAGGTAGTCGTCGCGGGTCAGGTCATCGACCCGCCCGACTGATTTTCCCGAGACGATGACCTGTTCCTGTGAAATCTGAATGGTCGGCGCGAAAGTCAGCTCTTCCGTGTTGGCAGCCTCGGGCAGCTGAATGTCTTTCGTCATGGCGAGAATCTCGCCAGAGGCAGAGAAGTTGGCGATGAGGAAGCACACCAGAATCACGAACATGTCGACCAGCGGAGTCACGTTCAGGTCTGCGTTGGTCGCCTTGTTCCCGTGTGGATGCCCGAACACCTTCGAGTGCTGGAGCCGCTTGCCGTACCGCTTGCCCGGAGATTCGATTGCCATGGTCGCCTTGGTTTTTCTGTGTTTTCAGCTGAAGGCCGGTGACTCAGCTGGACGCCGGTGAAACAGACACACTCGGGAATTGAGCCCCGATGCAGTTGTCGATGATGCGAACCAGATCTTCGTAGAGCACGTTGTCTTCGGTCTGCAGGGTGATCGACCCCTGGTCAGGCTGCTCTTTTTTCACTTCGCCCAGCTTCTCGGTCAGCTTCTTGAGGTCGATCTTTCCCTTGTCGTCGCGCGTGATGGGAATGGGGTCGAACTGCAGACCTCCGACCGACAGCTTGAGCTCTTTCTCGGTGATCAGCAGCGACGGCGGAGGCGGCTTGGGGTCCTGAGGCTGCTCCTCGGTGGCGTTCTGCCCTGACTGGGAGACCTGCAAGCGGCCCAGTTGAGTCCACACGGCCGTCATGATGAGGAACACGATGGTCACGGCCATCAGGTCGATGAAAGGCACCAGATTGATGGCAGCGTCGAGCGCCTTTTTGCCACCTTTGCCACCTGTGCCGAGATCCATGCCACCAGCCATCGAACAACTCCTTCAGACGACCCGACGACGCCGGGCACCTGCGCGTGAAAACTGCCTGACAGTGACAGCCGGGAAGGGTTCCTCACCCGGCTGGTTTCGCAAACGTCGACCGACAGCCTTACTCTTCGGCCTGGGCCGGCACGGTGAGGTTCTTGAACTTGTCTTTGTTCTGCACGACCAGGTTCAGCACCGCCACCGACGTCTCGTTGATGTCGTTGATGAGCGCCTGGGTGCGGCCGTTGAGGATTGAGAAGAACACCAGCAGCGGAATGGCGGCGATGAGGCCGAAGCGGGTGCAGTTCATCGCTTCGCCGATCGAGCCGGCGAGAATGGTTGAACGGTCGGCCGGCGAAGCGTGCGCCACGGCCTTGAAGGAGTCGATGAGGCCAGACACGGTGCCCAGCAGACCGGCGAGCATGGCTGCGTTGCCCAACATCGCCAGATACCCCGAGCGCGCCTCGAGCTTCGGGTTCTCGCGCAGCGCCGCCTCGTCCAGCGCTGCCTGCACTTCTTCTTCACCCTTGGGAACGTTCATCAGGCCGCTCTTGATGACGTTGGTGAGCGGCGTCGCCTTCTGGCCTGCCACGTAGTTGATGGCCTTGTCGAGGTCGCCCGCGTAGATGTGCTTCTTGAGCCCGCGCAGGAAGCCATCTTTGTTGATCGCCGCGCTGAAGAACAACACGATGGTTCGCTCGACCGTGATGGCCACGCCAATCACCAACACCAGCGCGATGGGGTACATGTACAACCCACCGTCGTTCCAGGACTGACGGATCGAGTCGAACAGACTCTGTTCGCCTCCTTCACCTGCGGTCTCTGCGGCGAACGAAATCAGCGATGCGAGCGTGTTCATCATTGCGAAAGTGCCTCCAACCGGGTCTCTGAGAGTGTGTGTCTTCGGATCAAAACTACCCGAAAAGCGCGCGCACCATAGGCCCCTGCTGAAAAGGATGTCAAGGCGCGACAAACTGGCGTGAACGCTGGTGTTTCCCTACACGCACCGACAGGTGTCGAGCCGCCCGTCCACCTCGCGTTCGATGGGTCGCGTGGATCAGGCAGCTCGGGTCGGCGTTACGCCGCGCAGGCGCTGTGTCGCTCGATGACCTGCTGCCACAACCGGCCAACCTCACTCGAGGCGGCGAAGAACGAGATGCGCACCTCAAAGCCGCCCCCGACGGGACGAACCTCTCGAACCACGGCCCAGGCGCAGACAGGTCGCTCGGCCACCTGCACCTCGATGAGCTGATTGACCTCGAGCGCGACCGACGAGCGCACGGTCACCGAGTGCTCGAGCGCCGTCAGCACCTCGAGCCGATGGGGTGCTCCCTTCGCGGCCGTTCGAACCTCGAGCCACAACCCGGCAAACCCTTCGGGTCGGGCCGTCACCGACGCCGGCTGGGCTGCAGCCGCTGACTGAGCAGGCCCCGCCTCGAAGGTCGCGATGGTTGCAGGAATGCCAGGCAGCTTCGCGGCGAGCGCCTCGCACCGCTCTGTTGACAGGCCCGTCACTGGCCCGAGCGCCGGTGGCGAAACCACCGCGCTTGCTTCGAGCAGCGCCACCACCCGATCAGAGATCGCGGCCACTCGCGTCAGCGGTTCCTGGCCGCCGTCGACGAGGTGGTGCTCGGCGATGGCCTTCACCAGCGCGGCGGGCAACTGCCACTTCTTCGCCAGCACCAGGCCGAGCGCCACGTGATGGGCCTCGAGCAGGGCGCCGAGGTCTGCCGCTGCGTCGCCGTGCCCTTTGGCGAGGGCGTCTTCGAGACAGCCCAGGACCAGCAGTTTGCCAGCGTCGTGCAACAGCCCGGCGACGAAGGCTTCACCCGGGTCGACGCCGAAGGCCGAGCCCAGCGCCTCGCAGACCAGCGCGCTGGTGAGCGCCTGCCGCCACACGCCGCGCCTCCACCCGCGCAAGGCGCCCGACGCCGCGACCTGCACGGACAGGCTCGCTGCCAACGCCAGGCGCGTCAACTCTTTCGAGCCGATTCGGGCCACCGCCGTCTGAAGGGCGGTGACCTCGTCGCCCCGTCGGTAGAACGGCGAGTTGGCCAGCCGCAAGATGTTGCCCGTGAACACCGCGTCCGCGCGCATGGCGTTCACCAGCTCGGGCAGCCCCCAGTCGGGGCGCCGCATCACCTGCTGCAGCTGCATCGCAGTGGACGGGTACGGAGGCACCCGCACCGAGTCCCGGCGCACCACATCCGCGATGGTCTCCTCGAAGGTCATGCTCTGCTCCTGCGGGCTTGCGACAGACAGCGCGCCGCAGGTCAGCTCGAGAGCAAATGCACGGCCATTCAACAGCTGAATGGGAAGTTCTTAGATCTTCGCCCCGGCCGTCTTCTGGAAGCCTGCGTTGAAGTCGGTGATCGCCTTCCCGAGGTCGGCCTTGATGCCATCGGTGAGCTGCTTCTCGGCGTCGAGGTTCTTCTGAAGCTGGGGGTACTTGGCCTCGCAGAAGCTCAGGAATTCCAGGCCCCAGCGAGCGATGTCGACGACGGGAATCTCTCGCAGCCAGCCACGCTTGCCCGGGTCGTCCTTGTTGGTGCCTGCGTAAATCTGCATCACCTGTGCAGCGACCGTGAGCGGCTGGTACTGCGCCTGCTTCAGCAGCTCGGTCAGGCGCGCGCCGCGGGCGAGGACTTCTTGCGTCGCCTTGTCGAGGTCAGACCCGAACTGAGCGAAGGCCGCCAGCTCACGGTACTGCGCCAGCTCGAGCTTCATCGAACCGGCGACCTGCTTCATGGCCTTGATCTGTGCCGCGCTGCCAACGCGCGACACCGAGAGACCGACGTTGATGGCCGGCCGAATGCCCGCGAAGAACAGGTCGGTCTCGAGGAAGATCTGCCCATCGGTGATGCTGATGACGTTGGTCGGAATGTACGCCGACACGTCGCCGGCCTGGGTCTCGATGATCGGCAGAGCGGTGAGAGAGCCCGCGCCTTCCGAGTCTGACAGCTTGGCCGCGCGCTCGAGCAGACGGCTGTGAATGTAGAAGACGTCGCCAGGGTACGCCTCGCGACCCGGGGGCCGCCGCAACAACAGCGAGAGCTGGCGGTACGCCACGGCCTGCTTCGACAGGTCGTCGTACACGATCAGCGCGTGCATCTTGTTGTCGCGGAAGTACTCGCCGATGGTGCAGCCCGTGTAGGGCGCGAAGAACTGCATGGGCGCCGGGTCCGACGCGTTGGCGGCCACCACGCAGGTGTACTCGAGCGCGCCGTAGCGCTGCAGCTTCTCGACCACCTGCGCCACCGTCGACTGCTTCTGCCCGATCGCCACGTACACGCAGAAGACGTTTTGACCCTTCTGGTTGATGATCGCGTCGAGCGCGACCGCGGTCTTCCCGGTCTGACGGTCGCCGATGACCAGCTCGCGCTGCCCGCGCCCGATCGGCACCAGCGCGTCGAGCGCCTTGATGCCCGTCTGCATCGGCTCGTGCACCGACTTGCGCTTGACGATGCCAGGCGCCTTCAACTCGATGCGGCGGGACTCGGTCGAGGCGATCGGTCCCTTGCCGTCGATGGGGTTGCCCAGCGCGTCGACCACCCGGCCCAACAGCCCCTTGCCGACCGGCACCTGGGCGATCTGCCCGGTGCGCTTCACGGTGTCGCCTTCGCGAATGTGCCGGAAGTCACCCATGATGGCGACGCCGACGTTGTCCTCTTCGAGGTTCATCACCAGACCGCGGGTGCCGTCGGAGAACTCGACCAGCTCGCCCGACTGCGAATTGTCGAGGCCGTGGACGCGGGCGATGCCGTCGCCGACCGCCAGGACGGTGCCGGTCTCGGCGACGGTCAGCTGCTTGCCGTAGTCCTGAATCTGTTCCTTGAGGATGCGGCTGATTTCGTCGGCGCGGATCTGCATGGTGGGGTGGTTCCTTGAAGAGACCGATGGAAAACGCCGCGCGCGTACCATGGGCCTGCGCAACCTGTCAGGTGAATTCTCGGGTCGTCAGCAACCACCTGGCGACGCCCGTATCGCGCTGGTGAGCGCCGCTGACCGGGGCATGAAGTCGGCAACCACACCCTCACGGCAAGGGCAGCAAGACCAGTGGCCAGCCGCGTCGGGCCGCGGCGTCGCGGTCGTCGGGGGTTGGCTCGCTGGTCATCACCACCACGCCTGGAATGCTGGTCGGCAGCCACGCGAGGGTCGCGGCGACTCGCTGGGGCCGAACGGCCACCGCTTCGGGGCCGAGGCGATGTGATTCTTCGTCGGTCAACCCCACGTGCAGCTCGGCTCCGCACGACAGCCCGAGCCACACCCCGCCCAGCAGACCGACGGGTTCCCACCAGGGAGCCTCCGAACAGATCCGCGCGCCGTTGCGCGGTCGAGGCGTGGCGCCAAACCCATCGAGTGTCGCGTCGAGCGCCCCGACCGACAGCGTCTGGCCGTCTGCGAAACAGACTGCCGTGCCGGAGGCCAGGCCCGGCACCGGGAGGCCCACCGTGAGGGCAGCCTGTTCGTCGATGAGCGCGCGCGTCGGCTGCGACGGGCGCTGGCCGGCGCCACGGGGCAGAAGACGACGTCACGCATCAGACACGCCAGGAACGTCTGCACCCACCGAACGCCTGGCAAGGCGCACAGGCCACCCGCTCACCCGGGGCCAGGCCGCCTGTCGACAGCAGCGAGGCGATTCGTTCGGCTCCGCTCCACAGCGTCATCGCCGCCGCGACGTGGTCGGCCCCGCCGCCGAAGTGCTCGACGACCGACGGCGAAACGCCCCGTGGCCACGCCGCGTGGAAGCGGTCGACAGGGCTCATGCCGCGGCTTTCACCATTCGGCCCGGGGCCGCCTCCGCGCCGACGGCCGGCTCGAGCACGTCGAGCAGGTGCGCCAGGAACGATCGTCGGCACACCAGCTCCTCGTCGATGACGCCGGTCGACAGCCAGCCCGCCGCGACGCCGGCGTGCACTGCGCGAAACTCGCGGCGCAGCGTCTCGAGCTGATCACGCAGGCCCGCCAGCCCGGCGACGGACGACCGCAGCAACAGCTCACTCTTCGCCACGGCCCAGCTGGCCAACGAGCGATGCTGCTCGTCCGAGAGCTCGGCGCGGTTTGCAAATCGTTCGAGCGTCGCCGACAGCTCGACCGCTGAGAGGGCCTGCGTGATGCGTTCGGTTTTGCCAGCCATGATGTCTCCCTGAGGGCGGAGGAGGGTGCCGCCCGGCGCAGATCCGTTTGCAAGGTCAGATCCACGCGCAACCGCGCCGCGTGTCGTTCAGTGCTCAGGGTCGGCTCGAAGCAGTGGGTCGACCAGACCCTCGACGGGCTACCTCGCCGACGAAGAGGCCGTCGCGGTCCTGCAAATCGCAGTGGCCGTGGCGAACCGCGAAGCTCCAGAAGCGACTCGAAGCTGGGCTGCTGGCGGCCCGCGCTGGTCCAGAAGGCAGCGACCGAGGACACGCCAGCCTGCGCGCTTCACCCCGAGCGGGTGGCGTCGGCGGCCTGCAGCCGATGCGGCGTCTTCGGCTGTGCGACGTGCCTCGCCGTCGTCGCAGCAGTGTGTGTCGCCGATGCCGGCCCCTCGTCCGCGTCGCGCCTGGGAAGAGCCTGGCCGAAATCTGCTGGGTCGACGATGAGGCCGATGCTTCGAGCCGATTGAACCTTCCAGCTACTCTTCGCCGCTCAGCGCACCCGTGAGGCCCTGCATCACCTGCTCGACCTGCTTGGTCTGCTTCTCGACCTGCTGCTTCTGCTCGGCCTGCGCGCGGCGAAGCTTCTCCTTCTCGTCCTTCTCCTCTTCCTGCTTCTTGCGCAGCGCCTCTTCACGCTCGGCGAGCTCGACTTCTTTGCGGTGAAGGGCCTCTTCTTTGGCCTTGTTCGCGGCTTCATTCGCCTTCGAGTCAGCCCCCTTGCCGCTGCAGGCGTCCGGGTCCTCGGCGCAGCGCAGCTTGGCGTCTTCTGCTCGCGCTTCAGCGGCGTCGAGCTCGGCCTGCGTCTTCGCGTCGACAGGCTTCGCAGCCTTCGTCGACTTGATGACCTTCACCTTGCCTGCCTGAGCCCCTGCGGGCTGCGCCACCACGAGCGCCGAGAGCGCGAACGCGAAGAACATCCGCAGACTCTGCCTCGACTCCCTGCCTCTGCGCGAGTCGGTCAAGCGGCCGCAGGCCCCAGCACCGCACGAATCGAGGCCTCGACCGCGCCTGTCAGCAGCTCGGCCTCAGAGGCGCTCAAAGACAGCGGAGGCATCAGCACCAGCACGTCACCCAGGGGCCGCAGCAGCACGCCATGGCGCCGGGCCTCGAGACACACCTTGAAGCCAACCCGCTCGGAGAAGGCGAACGGTTCCCTGGTGGTGCGGTCCTTCACCAGCTCGACGCCGACCATCAGGCCCCGCTGGCGCACCTCGCCGACCGACTCGAGCTGCGCGATGCGCCCCAGCCCTCGAGAGAGCACCTCGACCACCGGCTTCATCTTTTCGAGGGTGCGCTCGCGCTCGAAGATCTCGAGGGACGCCAGCGCGGCAGCGCACGCCAACGGGTTCCCCGTGTAGGTGTGCCCATGAAAGAACGTCTTCGCCTCGGCGAAGGGCCCCAGGAACGCCTGATAAACCCGGTCGGTGGCGAGCGTGGCGGCGAGCGGCAGGTACCCGCCGGTCAGCCCCTTGGCCAGACACAGAAAATCGGGCCGCACGTCTTCCTGCTCGACCGCGAACAAGGTGCCCGTGCGGCCGAACCCGGTGGCGACCTCGTCACAGATCAACAACACCTGGTGTTTCCGGCAGAGCGCTTCGAGGGCCTTCAAGTACCCCTTCGGCTGCAACAGCATGCCCGCGGCGCCCTGCACCAGCGGCTCGACCACCAGGCCCGCCAGCTGGTGGCCCTTCTCGGCGAACAGCGCCTCGGCCGCGGCGAGCGATTCTTCGAGCACGCGCGCGCCCTTCCACCGGTACGCGTGCGGCGTGGGCAGCCGATCGACGGGGAAGAGCAGGTGCTTGAAGCGCTGGTGGAACAGGTCCATGCCGCCCACCGAGACCGAGCCGACGGTGTCTCCGTGGTACGCCTCGGTCAGCGCGGCGAAGCGCTGCTTCTCGGGTCGCCCGGCCAGCTGCCAGTACTGGTACGCCATCTTCACCGCGACCTCGACCGCGGTGCTCCCCGAGTCTGAATAGAACACGCGGGTGAGGCCCTCGGGCGCCAGCGCGGCGAGCTTCGCGGCCAGCTCGATGCTGGGCACATTCGCCAGCCCCAGCAGCGTCGAGTGCGCCACCTGGTCGAGCTGGGCTTTGACCGCGGCGTCGAGCTCGGGGCGCCGGTGGCCATGCACCGTCACCCACAGCGACGAGACCCCGTCGAGCAGGCGCCGGCCTTCCGTGTCGATGAGCCAGTTGCCCTCAGCGCGCTCGACCACCAGCGGCTGATCATCGGGCCAGCCCAACATCTGCGTGAAGGGGTGCCACACATGCGCCTGGTCCTTCGTGAGCAGCTCGCGGGTCCGCGTCGGGGGCTGCGCGCCCTTGACTGGCTGAGCCGCGCGCGGCGGCAACGTGGCGAGCCCCTCGAGCAAGGCGTCCACGTGCGCCTCGGTGTGCCCCGCCGAGAGCGAGATGCGAAGCCGGCTGGTGCCTTGAGGCACGGTGGGTGGGCGAATGGCCTTCACCAGCAGTCCACGGTCTCTCAACTGTTGGCTGGCGTCGAGCGCGGCCTGTGGAGTGCCGAGGATCAGCGAGAACACCGCCGAATCTGCGTTCACCGAGAACCCGAGCTGGCGGGCGCCGCTGGTGAAGCGCTCGATGGAACGCCACAGGCGGGCGCGCAGCTCACCGTCCGTGCTCACCCGTCGCAGGGCCGCGCGCCCGGCCGCGATGATGGCCGGCGGGAGCGCCGTCGAGAACACCAGGGAGCGCGCGCTGGTGACCAGCAGCTGGCGCACCCGGGCGGTGGTGGCGACCCAGGCTCCGCTGGCGCCCAGCGCTTTGGACAGCGTGCCCAGGCGCACGTCGGCGAAGACGTCTTCGTGCTCGCACAGCCCGGTGCCGCGCTCGCCCAGCACGCCAGTGGCGTGGGCCTCGTCGACGTACAGGGCTACCCCTTCGCGCCTGCACAAGGCCGCCAGCCCTTTCAGCGGCGCGCGATCACCGTCCATCGAGAAGACCGAGTCGGTGACCAGCAGCCTGCGCCGCCCGCGGTGAACGCTCATCAACTGCTCGAGCGCCTCGAGATCGCGGTGGGGGTACACCACCACCCTCGCGCGCGACAGCCGGCACCCATCGATGAGCGAGGCGTGGTTCAGCGCGTCCGAGAAGACCACGTCGTTCGGCCCCACCAGCGCGGGGATGACGCCCACGTTCGCTGCGTAGCCCGAGTTGAAGAGCAGCGCCGCCTCGGTGCCCTCGAAGCGCGCCAGCTCGGCCTCGAGGGCCTGGTGCTCGAGCGAGTCGCCCACCACCAGCCGTGAGGCGCCTGCCCCGACCCCAGACACCTCGATGGCTGCCCTGGCCGCGGCCTTGACCTGTGAGTCATTGGCCAGACCGAGATAGTCATTGGAAGAAAAGTTGATGAGTGTCTTTTCTGCCAGCCGCACCACCGGGCCCTGCGCAGAGGCCAGGGGCTCGAGCGAGCGCACCAGGCCCTTCGCGTCGAGCGCGGCCAGCTCGTCGCGGCTCCAGGCGTCGACCAGGCTCACTGCGCGACCGGCTTGTCGACGGAAGGCTCGAGCGCGGTGACCCCGGCGCTCTTCAGCAGGGCGAGGTCGTCTTGCAGCGAGGGGTTGTCGGTGGTGAGCAGCGTATCGCCGAAGAAGAGGCTGTTGGCCCCCGCGAGCATGCAGAGCAGCTGCGCGTCCTGGCTCAGCTGCAGGCGACCCGCCGAGAGGCGCACCATCGCCGCGGGCATCATCAGGCGGGCGGTGGCGATCATGCGCACCAGCTCGGTCGACTCCACGCGCCGCTGGGCCTCGAGGGGCGTGCCTTCCACCGCGACCAGCGCGTTCACCGGCACCGACTCGGGGTGTCTGGGCTGGTTGGCGAGGGTGACCAACAGCTCACAGCGCTGGTCGACGGTCTCACCCATGCCGATGATGCCCCCCGAGCACACCTCGATGCCTGCGTCGCGCACCCGGGCGAGGGTGTCGAGGCGGTCCTGGTAGGTGCGGGTCGAGATGATGTCGCCGTAGTGGCTCTCGCCGGTGTCCAGGTTGTGGTTGTACGCGTCGAGGCCCGCCTCTTTGAGCCGGGTGGCCTGGCGCTGCGACAACATGCCCAGCGTGCAGCAGGCTTCCATGCCCAGCGCCTTCACGCCCTTCACCATGTCGAGCACCGAGTCGAACTGCGGCCCGTCTTTCACCTCTCGCCACGCGGCGCCCATGCAGAAGCGGGTCGCTCCGGCTTCCCGCGCCTGCCGGGCCGACGCCAACACCTCGTTCACGTTCATCAGCTTCTCGGCCTTGACGCCCGTGTCGTACCGCGCCGCCTGCGGGCAGTAGGCGCAGTCTTCCGAACACCCGCCGGTCTTGATCGACAGCAGGCTGCACAGCTGCACCTTGTTGTCCTTCCACACCGCGCGGTGCATCGACTGGGCGCGGAAGATGAGGTCGAGCAGAGGCAGCTCGTACAAGGCCTTCGCCTCGGCGACGGTCCAGTCATGCCGCAACGCGACCTCGGGCTGGGCGTGGCCGGCGTGGGCGTGGGTGGTCAACGAGGTCATGCGGGGCCTTTCTGAAGAAGGTGAGGAATTCCAGTGAGATAGAAGTCGTTTTGCGGCTTGTCAACCGTGGTGGTTGGCTCGGTTGACGAGGTCGGGCGCGGTCATCGGCGGCAGGGCGATGCGAAACACGGCGCCGAGGCCGGGCTGGTTGGCGGCCTCGATGGTGCCGTTCATGCCCGTGACGATCGACCAGGCCACGGACAGGCCGAGGCCGGTGCCGATGCCGACGGGGCGGGTGGTGAAGAAGGGGTCGAAGACGCGCGGCAGCACCTCGGGGGCGATGCCCGGGCCCGAGTCGGTGACGCTGATCAGCGCGGCGCCACGAGGTGAGGTCGACGTGCGAATGGTGACGGTCTGCCCGCCGCTCTCGGTCAGGGCCTGCACGGCGTTGAGCAGAATGCCGACCAGCACCTGGGTCAGCGCGGCCTCTGAGCCCCGCACGTCGGGCACGGGCCCCAGCTCGCGCACCAGCTCGGCGCGGTGCTGCGCCTGGTAGACGAGCAGCTGGCAGGCGCGCTCGATGGCCCGGTGCACCACCACCCTTCCGGTCGGCGGGTCCTGGCGGGTGAAGCTGCGCAGGTCGCTCACCACCGAGGCGATGCGGTGCACGCCCTCGAGAGAGTCACTGAGCAGCTCGCTGAGCTCGACGGTCAGCCCGCCAGGCAGCGCGGCAGAGGCCACCACGTCCCGCGCGTGGGTGAGGTTCGAGAGCATCCACGAGAGGGGGTTGTTGAGCTCGTGCGCGATGCCGGCGGCGAGGGTGCCGAGAGACGCGAGGCGGTCAGCGAGGGCCAACTGGCCCTGCACCGCGTGGCGCGTGGCCAGGTCGCGGGTGACGAGCAGGAAGCCATGGTGCACCCGGCGCTCGGTGACCTCGACCGAGACCCTGGCGCCGCGATGGGTGAGCAGCACCCGTTCCCGAACGGCGTGCGCAGGCGGGGCCTTGGCGAAGTCGGGCCGGTCGTCGGGCGGCGTGAAGTCGGCGAAGGGTCGGCCCGCCAGCTCGGCAGGGGTGGTCTCGAGCAGCGTGGCGGCGGCGCGGTTGACCTCGACGATTCGGCCCGTGTCGTCCAGGAGCAGCAGACCGTCGGCGGCCTCTTCGAATACGACGCGGTATCGGTCTGAGTCTGTCGTCATCGAGGGAACTCCCAGGCGTGCCTGTGAAACGCTCGAAGGCCCATCACCACGGCGTGGGTCGATAGTCTTTGAAGAACTTGCCGAAGATGACCGTGCCGGTGCGGGCGGCCTCGAAGATGGGGTCGACCACCCGGGCGGCGCCATCGACGATGTCGAGCGGGGGCTCGAAGCCGAGCTCGGTGGTCTTGCGGTGCGCGTGTTGGGCCGGGTCCTCATCGGTGACCCAGCCGGTGTCGACGGCGTTCATGTACAGCTGGCTCTTCGCGTAGTCCGGCGCGCTGGTGAGCGTGAGCATGTTCAGCGCGGCCTTGGCCATGTTGGTGTGCGGGTGTTTGTCGGTCTTGGTGCCGCGCGAGAAGCTGCCTTCCATCGCAGAGACATTGACGATGTGCCCCGGCGTGTCGCGGTGGCGCAGCATCAGGGGCTTGAGCTTGCCGCAGAGAATGAACGGCGCCACGGCGTTGACCAGGTGCACCTCGAGCATCTCGGCGGTGGCCACGTCGGCGAGCCCCAGGCGCCAGCTGTTCACCGTGCGCAGGTCGACCTGCTGCAGGTCGGCGTCGAGGCGGCCTGCAGGAAAGAGCGCCGCGGTGTCGCCCGCCTGCTCGAGGTCGTAGGGCACCAGCGACAGCGCGGCCGAGCTGTGAACCCCCAGGGCGGGGTCGTGGGATCTCCAGGTCGGTGACAACGCGTCAGCCGTTCCGCTCGTCGGTCGGACCTGGTCGACGAGGGCCGCGTGGCTGCCCAACAGCGCTTGCGCAGGCGTGGGGAGCGAACTGACCGGCGCCAGTTCAGCCTCGAGCAGGTGACGATAGAAGCCCGGCGGCCGGCGAACGGTCTGCGCGGCGTTGTTGATCAGCAGATCGAGGCGCTCGTGCGTGCTGTTCAGGTACTGGGTGAACAGCTCGACCGACGGAGCATGGCGCAGGTCGAGCCCGTGAATCTCGAGGCGGGGGCCCCAGCGCTCGAAGTCGGGCTCGCGCAGGTAGCGGCTGGCGGCGTCGTTGGGGAAACGGGTGGTGGCGATGACGCGGGCTCCGCTGCGCAGCAGCATCAGCGAGGCCTGGAAGCCGATCTTCACCCGCGCGCCGGTGATGAGGGCGACCTGACCGTCGAGCGGCGCGACCTGATGGCGCTTGAGGTAGTTGAAGTCGCCGCAGGTCAGGCACATCGAGTCGTAGAAGTGGTGCACCTCGCGGAAGAGCGTCTTGCAGACGTAGCAGGCGATGGGGATCTCGAGCACCCGGCCGGTGCGGGGCTGGGTGGTGGAGCCGTCGGTGAGCCGCGGGGCGGGCGCCACGAAGACGCTCGACTTGCGGGCTTCGCGAATCTGCGCGGCGGCGCGCGCCTGGCGATCCTTCGCGCGTTTCTCGAGGGCCTCGCGGCGGGCCTGGGCCTTCACGTGGCGGTGTTTGTTGGTCTTCTCGGGGTTGGCGACGCGGCCGGCGGCCTCGAGCAGGGCCCTGGCTTCGGCTTCGGGCACGCCGTCGAGCAGGCCGCGGTCTTCTTGAATGGCCTTGAGCAGGCGGGTGGCCTTCAGCACCTCGTCGAGCGGCAACGGCATGGGGTCCCTTACGCCGAAGCGGCCCGGTGAGGGAACGGTCTGTGCCGGGCGCAGCGCTTGCGGGGAATGGGGACCTCGTCACGATGCCATTTCATGGGCTCGAGAGCAGTGACTCGGCGGAAGGTGGTGGCGATGGCCGGCGTGGCTGGCGCGACTGCCGTGATGGCGACGCTCGGAAGGACCAACCAGCCCGAGGAGGGCGCGATGAAGATGCCGATGGTGTTCGTGCCGCACGGTGGAGGCCCCTGGCCCTTCGTCGAGACCGGGTTTGGTTCGCAGGCAGAGCAGGGCGCCCTGGCGGACTACCTCAAGAGCATCGGGAAGCTCCCGGCGCAGGCTCCGAAGGCGCTGCTGGTCATCTCGGCGCACTGGGAAGCGCCGGTGGCGACGGTGATGACGAACCCGCGCCCACCCATGCTGTACGACTACTCAGGGTTCCCCGAGGCGTCGTATCGGTTGCAATGGCCGGCACCGGGAGAGGGGACGGTGGCGGCGCGCGTGCGCGAGCTGCTCACGGGCGCGGGCATTCAGTCTGCGGAAGACAGTCAACGCGGGTTCGATCACGGCACCTTCGTACCGCTCAAGCTGGCGTACCCGGCGGCCGAGGTGCCGACGGTGCAGCTCTCGCTGGTGCAGGGGCTCGATCCAGCGGTCCACCTGGCCATCGGGCGCGCGCTGGCGCCGTTGCGCGACGAGGGTGTGTTCCTGGTGGGCAGCGGCATGACCTTTCACAACATGCGCGCGTTCATGCAGCGCACCGCCGACGCCGGTTCGGCGACCTTCGACCGGTGGTTGCAGGACACGATGACGGCCTCTGCGGCGTCGAGGGACGCGCGGCTCGTCGAGTGGGCGAAGGCTCCGGCGGCGCGGCAGGCGCACCCGCGGGAAGAGCACCTGTTGCCGCTGATGGTCATCGCGGGCGCCGCGGGCGAGCAGCTCGCGTCCGTCGGCTACGCTGGCACCTACGCGGGGGTGACGATCTCGGCCTACCACGTCGCCTGAGGAGCGCCGATGCGGTGAGCGGCCCGAGTGGGATCGTGGAGTTGCGAGCAGACCGAAGGCACCGAGTGAGGCTCCCGAGCGATGGATGAGGCGCTCCAGGCCTCAAGCGTCCGGGATCGTTGATGACTGCGGCGGGGCCGGCGAGCGCCGACGACGGTCCTGCTCGCGGCGTCCACGCCCTTGAAACTGCCGACCCGGGCGCTGGTCAGCGTGTTCGCACGGGGCTGTTAACGGTCGCGGGCTTCACGCATCCTCGAGGGGCCGTGGCCCTCGTCGCAGAAGCCGAGTCGAGATCATCGTCGCCGGTGGGGCGCGCGAAGGCCGTGTGGTTGCCGTGGGTCGCGGGCGCGCGAGCGCAAGACCGGGAGGACTTCGGGCGATTGCACAAACACTTCTCGCGCCTGGTACACGCGGTGATCATCACCCGGGTGCCTGCAGCGGACGCCTCTGATCTGACCCAGGACGTCTTCGTGGTGATGATGTCGAAACTGAACACGCTGGAAGACGACCAGGCCTTTCCCGGCTGGCTGTTGGAGATCGCCCGCAACCGCGCGAACCGGTTTCTCCGTGATCGGCCACGCTCGTCGTCGCTGGAAGAGGTCGAAGAGCCGGCGGCGCCAGATCGGTCCGGCTGGCCCGACGCGAAGAAGGTCTTGCTGGCGCTGCAGCAGCTGCCCGAAACGTACGCCGAGACCCTGGCGATGCGGCTCATCGAGGGTTTGAGCGGACCCGACATCGCCGAGCGCACGGGCCTCACGCCGGGCTCGGTGCGGGTGAACCTGCACCGGGGCATGACGTTGCTGCGCGCGCAGCTCGGCCTCGAAGCGAAGGAGTCTGGCGATGAGTGACCCGCTCTTCGACGGCAGCGGCCACGACGAGGCGCTCGACGATCTCGAGGACAAGCTCTCGGGCTACCGGTTCGACCAGCCGCCGCCGCAGCTCCCCGCGAGGCGCAGCGAGCCCTCGGTGGCGAGGCGTGAGGCACCGGTCAGCCGCGCGCCGTTCATGGCTCCGGCTGCTGGCTCGCTGTCGATGGGTCGAAAGCTGCCGCTGGTGGTGGCGCTGGGGCTCGCGCTGGGGCTCGCGCTGATGGCCGGAGTGGTCGCCTACTCGGCCGTGAAGAAGAAGGAACTCGACGTTCGGAAAGGCTGGAACCTGGTGCCGGTGGTGGTGGCGGCGGTCGACGTGTCCGAGGGCACGGTGGTGACGATGGAGATGATCAGTCAACGGTCGATTCCCGAGCAGTTCGTCACCTCGTCGATCGTGAAGCCCGACTCGGCCTCGTACATCGTGAACCAGAAGGTGCTGGTGCCGCTGCAGGCCGGAGACCCGCTGCTGTGGAGCCAGTTCGAGACCACCAAAGCCGCCGAGCGCCTGTCGACGAAGGTGCAGAAGAAGGCGCGCGCGGTGACCATCGACACCAAGGGCTCGGCGTCGGTGGGCGGCTGGGTGCGACCGAACGATCACGTCGACATCATCGGTACCTTCAAGGACCCCGGCACCGGCGAGCAGGTGGCGGTGACGCTGATGCAGAACGTCATCGTGTTGGCGACGGGGAAGATCACCGGCACCACCAACATCAACCTCGTCGCCGAGGGGCAGCGCGAGTACCAGAACGTGTCGCTGATGGTGATCCCCGAAGAGGCCGAGATGCTGGTGCTCTCGCAAGAGCTGGGGGCGCTCACCCTGGCGCTGCGCAACGAAGACGATCTCGACGTGCTCGAGGAACGTGGCCGCGCGACCATCAACACCCTGCTGTCGGGAGAGCGCACGAAGGTGCTGCAGTCGAAGCGCTTCAACACCATTCAGGTGATCAAAGGCGCGGCGAGCACGCAGAGCACGACGGTCGAGCCTGCAGAGAAGTGACCCTTCGGCTCCAGCCGATGGGTACGCCTCGTCCGCGATGGGTGGCTGAGGCCCCGCGGAGCGTGAGAGCGCAAGGTGCGCTCACAGGGATGACCGGGTGGGAAAGATTTCGCTTTTGGGAAGGCGCGAGGGCGCCACGTCCAGGAGTTCGACCGCGCTGATAGCAGAACGAATTCGGGCGTCGCAAGGCGGCCGCGTGGAACCTTTTTTCGCTGGTGGGATGAGATGGCCCAGGTGGACCCCGCGACGATTCGCGCAGCGCAGGGAGGCAGGGATGACGCTCGTCGAGCGGTGCTCGAGTCCGTCGGGCCGCTGCTCGCCTCACTGGTGCGTCGGCTCGGCGAGCGGCGGGACTCGGCGGACCAGCTGCAGGCGCTCTTCACCCATCTGCTCGCCGTGCTGCCTCGCTTCGACCCTGCTGGGTCGGCGACGTTCTCGACGTGGACCTACACCGTCGCCCATCGCTGGTTGCTGAAGACTCGCCGCGGGCCAGCGGTCGCGCTGGTGCCCCTCGATGGAGGCCTGACGTCATCGCAGCTCGACCCCGAGGCCAGCGCACGGGGAGCCCAGCTGGGAGCCCGCCTCGAGCACGCTCTCTCGAAGCTGCCTGACGATCAGCGCCGCGCATTCGTGTTGACGCAGCTTCACGGGCAATCGCTCGAAGCGGTCGCAGAGGCCGAGCAGGTGCCGCTGGGGACCATCAAGTCGCGGCTCCACCGCGCCCGGGCGGCGCTGGTGCTGCTGCTGGGAGATTTTCTCGATGAACCGCGAGGGGCCCATGCTGCAGCTGGACGACGTTGAGCGCCTTTCACGGCTACGGGCTGGAGAGCTGCCAGAAGAGGAGGCGCGTGCGCTGAGGCAGGAGCTCATCGACAACCCCGAGCTGGCTCGAGCGCTTTCGCGACTGGAGCGGCTCGACGAGGTGTTCGCTGAACACCAGGTCATCTCGCCTGCTGACCAGCTCGCCGCGAAGGCTGCCATGCCTCGGCGGTCATCGCGTGGTCGGTGGGTCCTGCCAGTGGTGGTGGCGGCGGCGGCGGCGGCGGTGCTGCTGGTCCGCGGTGGTGAGCCTGCGGAAATCAAGCCAACGCCCGAGACGCCGCGGCGCGCTTCGGCGGGCGAGGTGCTGACCGCCGGAGTGGCGACGCTGCGCGCACAGCTCGCTGGCGCCCAGGTCGTGGTCGCGCCGTTTTCACACGTCATCATCGAAGACGGCTCGACGGTTCGCCTGGCCACGGGGAGCGTGCTCGTTCACGGCACCGCGCGGGTGCTCGCCACAGAGGTCTCGGCGATCGTCGACGGCATCATGGTGGTCTCGACGGAACCTTCTCGCGCCCTGGCGGATGTGACGGTGCTCCACCCGCTGAACGGAGGAGAACTCTCGATGATGACGAGCTGGCAGGAACAATCGAAGTCGTGGGCCAAAGGCGTACTGGTCGCGCTGGTGTTGGCCGGCAGTGCTCAGGTGAACGCCGACGAGGTGCGCGAGGGGCAGGCGTGGGTCTCGACGCCGCCCAACGTTCCGCCGGTCGAGGTCAAGAAGGAAGCGCCGGTGGCCCAGGTCGTGAAGGCGTCGGCGAGGGTCACCGACTCGACGCCGAAGCCGAACGAGATGGTCGATCTCGCGCGCATCAACGCCGGAGTGATGAAGCACGAAGCGGCGCTCATGAAGTGCCTGACGGGGCGGCCGATTGGTGACTCAGGTCAGGTGGTCACGCTGCTCACGCTCTCTGTGAACGATGGACGCACGCGGTTGTCGGAGGCCACGGTCTCTCCCGAGGTGCCGGTGGACCCGCTGATGGCGAGCTGCGTGCTGGGCGTCCTGCAGCGGGTCGATTTCCCCCAGCCCGTCGGCAGCGACCTGGTGCAGATGAAATACCCCATCGAGTTCGCGAAGCGCGGGGAAGGCAGCTTCATGCTGACGCTGCCCGCACCGTCGGGCGGTACCGGGCTCCGCCTGATGCCCGCGCGGTCTGACGTGGTCGAGGTGCGGGTGGGGAACTCACCGGTCATCGGGCCTGCCGATGCGAAGGTCACGGTCGTCGTCTTCACCGACCTGGAATGCCGATTCTGCGAGCGCGCGCATGACACGTTCAAGCGCGTGCGAACCTGGGCTGCCAACAAGCCGGTGCGCTTCGTCCACAAACACCTTCCGCTCGAGTCGCATCCGTTCGCGCGACAGGCCGCGCTGGCGCTCATCGCGGCGCAGGAGCAGGGCGCCTTCTGGCCGCTCCTCGAACGGGCGTGGGAACAGCGGGTGAAGACGAAGTCGGCGCTCGACAACGCGGTGCTTGGTCTGTCGCTCGACGTTCCCCGGTTCCAGGCGGCAGTGGGCGCTCCCGAGACCGAGCGACTGTTGCAGGACGATCTCGATGAAGCCAAACGGCTCGGCGTGAAGGCGGTGCCCACCTGGTACGTGAACGGCGTCGAGCTGGTCGGCGAACGGGGCGACACCGCGCTGCGGAACCTCATCACCGAGGCGTTGAAACGGTAGGGCCCTTGTGGCGAACGCCCATGCTGAAGCGATGAAGCACGCGATGAGCCCCGGCTCTGTTCCTCCGCGGTGTCGAGGTCCGAATGTCCGGAACGCCGCCCAGCTCCGACGGAGGGACTGCGGCGCACCTCATTCGAGTTCGAAAGCCCCCCGGTGACCGACCGGGAGGGCCCCAGGTGCCGGTGGACCGCTCACCACAACGTTCGGCGCAGCTCGAGCAGCCAGGCCTCGAGCGCCCGCACGGCCTTCTCGGGAGCCTCGGTCGGCAACACGCTGCGCTCCCGTGCGTCGTCGAGCTTCGCGAACAGCGCCGTGGTGCGCTGACGCCACAGTGTGGACAGCGCGGTCGGCAGCGGCGCCTTCTCACCCCTGGTCTTGGCTTCGACGAGCGCCAGAACGTCGTCCGCCCCGTACGGCGCGACGAGCTTCGTCACGTCGGTCTCGAGCTCACCGGTCAGCAGCAGGTGCGTGCCCGTGAGCGTGGTGCGCACCACGTAGAGCAGGCGCTTCGCCGACGAGAACTGGGTGGCTTCCCACTCACGGTGCTGCTGTCGCGCGAAGCCCTGATAGTGGCGGTACACGCGCCGCGAGAGCACCGGTCGAACGAGCGGTCTGAGCGCGTCGAGCTCGGTCGAGGTGATGGGCTGCAGCGAACCCAGCACCCGACGCCAGACCACGTGGAGGAGAATGTTCGTATCGACGAACCATCCCGGCTCTCGACTGGTCATCCAAGTTCCTTCAGTTGGGCGAGCAGCGTCTCGAGCGACTCCTCTCCGGGCCAGCGGCCGACAATCGCGGCGAGTCCGTCCTTCGGAGGTTCGCGCTCAAAAACCTGAGGACCCTGCAGCGGCGCTGGAACGCTGGTGAAGATCTGGAGCTCGTTGGGCGTTGCGGTTTCGACCTGCTCAGCGTTGAGCCGAAGCAATCGGCCTGATGGTCTGAAATCGGCCGTGCCCGTGACGACCACGTGCTGGCCGAACTGCGAGTGGAGCGCATCAGCGCCGAGGTCTCGAGCGGTTCCGGCGATTCTGCTGGGGTCAAAGTCATCGAAGAGCGCAGTTTGCTCGAATCGCTCTGGCATCGACTCGCGGAGCGAGCGTGCCTGGTGCTTGAGGGTCCGAACGCGTCGGCCGCTCGAGAGCTCGATCATCTGGAAGTCTGCGGCGCCACGAAGCCACGCAGGTTGGCTTCCACGGGAGGCACTTCGGCCCTCGAGGCGAAACCGCAGCGACTGCTCGGCGCCCTGCACAAGGACGCCGAACACGTCGCGAAGGAGATGGCCCGACGTGCCCGCGCTCTCGAGTGCCGGGCCCTTCAGCGTGATGGTGTGATCATGGGCCATGGCGACCTCCGGTCCGGCCCTCTAAGAGGCCGCTCCCCTGACAGTGGCCCGTCTTCGGCCAAAGGCTCAGGCCGGTACGGGCCCTGGGCCTCGCCTTCGGAGTCGAGGGCTGCGCGGTCGACCCAGGGGGGGCGTTGCCACGTTTGCAACCAGACGCCGACTCTGAAATCACCAGCAACCGCAGGCGCTTCGAGGCCGAGCAACGCTGCCGTTAACGCCTTTCACGCCCGCGCCTCCTTCCCCCTGAACGTCATCGAAGGAGCCCGCCCATGCTTCGTGGAAAGACCCCGCTGCTCATCGCCCTCGCCCTCGGCCTGTTCGCTGGGGTCATCGCCTATTCGGCCGTGCGCAAAAAGGAGCTCGACGTTCGCAAAGGCTGGAACCTGGTGCCCGTGGTGGTGGCGACGGTGGACCTCTCAGAGGGCACGGTGGTGACGATGGAGATGATCAGCCAGCGCAACGTGCCCGAGCAGTTCGTCACCTCGTCGGTCGTCAAGCCCGACTCCGCCTCGTACGTGGTGAACCAGAAGGTGCTGGTGCCCGTGCAGGCCGGCGACGCGTTGCTGTGGAGCCAGTTCGAGACCACCCGGGCGTCCGAGCGGCTGTCGACCCGGGTGCAGCGGAAGGCGCGCGCCACCACCATCGACACCAGGGGCTCGCAGGCGGTCGGAGGGTGGGTGAAGCCCAACGATCACGTCGACATCATCGGCACCTTCAAGGACCCCGGCACCGGCGAGCAGATCGCCACCACCCTCATGCAGAACGTCATCGTGCTCGCGACGGGCAAGATCACCGGCACCACCAACGTCAACCTGGTGCCCGAAGGTCAACGCGAGTTCAGCAACGTCTCGCTGCTGGTGATCCCCGAGGAAGCCGAGATTCTGGTGCTGGCGCAGGAGCTGGGGTCGCTCACGCTCTCGCTGCGCAATGAAGACGACGTCGACCCGGGCCCGGAGCGCACCCGGCATTCCAGCATCAACACCCTGCTCAGCGGTGAGCGCATGGCGGCGCTGCAGAAGCTTCGTGTCAATCAAATACAATTCATCAAGGGCAACGTGACCTCGATGGAGAGTAACCAATGACAGCCATTCTGGTGGCGCTGCTCACCGCCTCGTCGACCTTCGCCGCGCTGTGGCCGGCCATCGAGGCTGACGTCGAGCCGGTCGTCGAAGAGGTGCAGCCCCGTCGCGCCGGGTGCCGCAGCCTGATCATTCGCGGCTCGCCGCCCCCGCGCGGGACCGTTCGCAAGGGCTGCTCATCGGCTCGGGGCCGGCCCTGTGCCCGTCGACGTGGCTGGTAGCTACTCGAACCTGAGCGCCGCGAGGGGCCGCAGCCGCGAGGCCTTGCGCGCCGGAAAGACGCCGAAGACCACGCCCACCAGCACCGAGACGCCGAAGGACACGGGGACCGCCGCGGTGGGCACGATGAACGGTACGTGCGCCAGCTTCGACAGCCCAAAGGCCGACCCGATGCCGAGGCCGATGCCCAGCAGGCCGCCGAGCGCCGAGAGCACCACCGCCTCGATGAGGAACTGGCTCAAGATGTCGCCACCGCGGGCCCCCACCGCCAGGCGAATGCCGATCTCCCGGGTCCGCTCGGTGACCGACACCAGCATGATGTTCATGATGCCGATGCCGCCCACCAGCAGCGAGATGGCAGCCACGCCGAGCAGGAAGGTGGTGAGCACGCCAGTCACCTGATCGAGCACCGCCTGCACTTCACGCGGGTCTCTCACCGCGAAGTCGTCTTCGTCGCCGGGCAGAATACGCCGTCGCTCGCGCAAGATGCGGGTGACCTGGGTCTTCGCGTCGTCGATGCGATCGGGGCTCTTCGCCGCCGCCATGATCAGCCCCACGCGATCGGTGCCGGCGATGCGCCGCGTGAAGGTGCTGAACGGCATCAACACCGTGTCGTCCTGATCCATGCCGAAGGTCGACGCGCCCTTCGACTCGAGCAGGCCCACTACCCGGCACGTGAGATCGTGCAGCCGCAGCTCGCCGCCCAGCGCGTCGCGCCCGGGGAACAGCGCCGTGGCGACCGTCTGGCCGATCAGACACACCTGCGCGGCCTGGCGTTCGTCGTCGGCGTTGAGGCCGCGGCCTCGCGCCACGCTCCAGGACCGAATGGCCAGATAGTCGGGCGAGACGCCTGACACCGGTGTGCTGCGATTGAGCCCCCCCACCACCGTGCGCAAAGGGCGCTGGCCGACCGCCGACAGCAACATCACGTCGCGGGCCTGGCGATGAATGGTCTCGAGATCGCTGGCGGTGAAGAGCGCGGCGTTGGCTGCTCCGCCGCCCATGCGCTGGTTGGGAGCCCCCGGCACCACCATCAACATGTTGCTGCCCATGCCCGAGATGGTCTCGCCGATGAGCGCGCTGGCGCCTTGCCCCAATGATTCCATCATCAGCACCGCGGCGACGCCGATGATCACGCCCAGCATGGTGAGCGCCGAGCGCATGCGGTTTCGCAGCAGCGCCGAGAACGCCAGCGAGGTGGTCGCGGCGACGTTCACGCGCGCGCCTGGGTGTTGTCGGACTCGATCAGCCCGTCCTTGAAGGTGACGCGGCGCCTGGCCCAGGCGGCGCTCTTCGGGTCATGCGTCACCATCACCACGGTGATCTGCCGCGTCTGGTTGAGCGTCGCGAGCAGCTGCATGATCTCGGCGCTGGTCTTCGAGTCGAGGTTGCCGGTCGGCTCGTCCGCGAGGATCACCTCGGGGTCGTTCACCAGCGCCCGCGCGATGGCGACGCGCTGCTGCTGCCCGCCCGAGAGCTGGTTGGGGCGCGCCGTCTCGCGACCCGCCAGACCGACCGCCGCCAGGGCTTCGATGGACCGCGCCTGCCGCTCGGGGGCCGACACCCCCGCGTAGACCAACGGCAGCGCCACGTTCTCGAGCGCGCTGGTGCGGGCCAGCAGGTTGTAGCTCTGAAAGACGAAGCCGAACTTCGCATTGCGCAGGGCTGCAAGCACGTCGGCCGAGAGTGACTGCACCGGGAAGCCTTCGATGAGGTACTCGCCAGCGGTGGGCAGATCGAGGCAGCCCAGAATGCTGATGGCCGTTGACTTGCCCGAGCCTGACGCGCCGGTGATGGCCACGAACTCTCCCGCGTCGATGCGCAGGTCGACGCCATCGAGGGCGCGCACCAGGGCTTCGCCGTCGCCGTAGTGCCGGGTGACGTGGCTGAAGCGCAACAGGCCTGCGTCAGCGGGGCTTGGCGACGGCATAGGCCTTCTTCCCTTCTGGGGTGAGGTCGACCAGCACCTTCGCGTCGGCCGAGACGTCCAGCGGAGCGATGGCGGTCAGCTCTCCGTCCGACAGGCCAGGGTGCACCGGGACGCGGGCGATGGCCTCACCGGTCAGCACCCACGCTCCGGGTGAGGCGGCAGGGGTCTGGTTTGGCGGGGTGAACTGCAGCGCCGCGTTGGGCAGCCTCGCGCTGTCCTCCACCCTGCCCGTGCGCACGCGCACCGAGGCGGTCATGCCGGGCTTCAAGGTGAGGTCGGGGTTCTCGACGGACACCACCGCGCCGTAGGTGACGACGTCTTGAATCACGCTGGCCGAGTTGCGCACCTCGGACACCACCCCCTGGTAGGTGCGCGTCGGCCACGCCGTCACCGTGAAGGTCGCCGGTTGACCTTCTTTCACGCTGCCGATGTCGGCTTCGTCGACCGCGGCGACCACCTCCATCTTGCGCAGGTCGGCCGCGACGGTGAACAGCACCGGGGTCTGCAGCATCGACGCGACCGTCTGACCTGGGTCGATGTTGCGGGTGATCACCATGCCGTCGATGGGCGCGTAGATGATGGCGTGTTTGAGGTTGGTGGTGACCAGCGACGCCTGGGCCTGCTGCGCGGCGAGGGTGGCCTGGGCGGCGCTGACCCTCCCGACGGCGAGGGTGACCGCGGTGACCGCGTTCTCGCGCTCGATCTGGGTCTGGGCCCCCTGCGTGAAGAGCTCATCGGCGCGGGCCCTGGTGCGCCGCGCCTGCGCGAGATCGGCGCGGGCCTGCGCGACCTGGGCCCGGCTGGCCGACGCCATGGCGATCGCCTGCGCCTGCTGAGCCTCGAGCGCCTTCTGATCGAAGCGGGCCATCACCTGCCCGAGCTTCACGTGATCGTTGAAGTCGACCTCGACGGTGGCGATGCGGCCTGAGATCTCGGCGCCGACCGCCACCGTCGACACCGCCTCGACATGTCCGGTCGCCAGCACCTCTCGGGTGATGGCGCCCTGGGTGACGGTGGCGGTGCGAAAGCGCTGGCTCATCAGCGCAGGTCGCGGACGGGTGAGCAGCACCACGGTCACGATGGCCGCCGCGAGCACCACCAGCACCGCGACCGCGACGAGCCAGCTGCGGGTGCGGCGCTTCTTTTCCTTCGCGATGAGCTGGGGCAGCGAGACCTGCCGCAGGGGCACGACCTTCAAGGGCTGCGGCGGGAGCGCGGGCGTCATGGCGACCTGACCGTGCATGGGCCATGCGCACCCCCGCCGTGTCGGTCTGGCGGCCTGTGATGAAGGAAGGTCCATCAGGGTGATGGGGTGTCACGTTGCGTTCCCCGCGACATCAGGCTCAAGCGACGCTGGTTCCAGACCTGCACAGCACCCCCGCATGAAATGGGTCTTCCGGGTCGTGCTGGGCGCGCTGGTGTTCGTCGCGCTCGCGTATTGGGGCGGCGTCAACGCGCTGCTGGCCACCGACTGGCCCCGAAGGTGGATGAATGGGGACCCCGCCCACGTGCGCATCGACTACCAGCGCGCGTGGACCGTGGTGCCCCTGTCCCTTCATATCGAGGGGCTCGACATCTCGATTCAGGACCCCAACACCCAGGTTCAGGTCTAGGCGGACGTGGTCGACGGGACCCTCTCGCCCTGGGCTTTGAAGGACCTGCGCCTGCAGGCCAGCGGCATCGTGGGGCAGGGGGTGGTGTTTCGTCTGCGGGAGCGGCTGTTGACCAGCGACACCTCGGTGCACCGGGAATGGTTGCCCGACCTGCCTGCCTTTCCCAGCCTCGACAAGAACCCGTATGAGCTGTGGCCGAAGTTGATCACCGTCGACCTGCGAGATCTGTCGGTGTCTGAGCTGCGCGGCTCGCTGGGTGCCGATCTCGAACAGGTGCTCGACGAGACGGTGGCGCTGATCGACTCGCGAGCAGGTCGCGCAGTGATGCAGCTCGGCGTCGCTGAGGCGATGGACGAGGAACTCGGCCGCGTCGCCAGCAACCCCGTCCTGCGAGAGCCTGACGCCGTGCGCGCCATCGTGGATCGCGCGGTCAGGCGCGGCGACTGGGACGTCGAGCAGAGCCCCCCGAGGTGGTCTTCGCGATGTTGACCGGCTCGGTGGTGCATCGAGTCTTGATCGAGCACCTCGAGGTGACGCCCGCCTGGCGACGGGGGCTGATCGCCGTCCTGCTGCGGGGCGTTGCGCCAGCGAAGGCCCGATGAGGTGACCCCCGCCCGGTCACAAAGCACCTTCAAGTTGCAATCGACCATCGGCTCGTACAGTCTCTCAGCAACTCGAAGTTGCTCTGGGAGTCGTCATGCGCAGATGGTTGGAAGTGGGTGTTGACGCTGATGGTCCGGGGCACGGGCCCAGGGGCTTGCGATGAACGGCCAACCACCAGGCCTCGCGGGGTTGATCGCGACCTTCGTCGGGCAGGCGGTGTCGTACTTCGGGGTGGTGGGGTTGGTCTGGCTGCTGGTGTGGAAGGTGTTCGCAGCGCGGCTCGCTGCTCGCAAGGTTCCCGTGCCCCGCCCCTCAGACCGCGCGCAGCTGGTGCACGAGGTGAAGTACTCGCTGGTCACCCTCGGCTTCGGCACCCTGGGGGTCGTCATCGTCACCTGGATGAGTGAGCACGGCTACGCGCGCCTGTCGTCGAACCTCTCGGACTTCTCTCTGCCGCAGATCGGGCTGACCTTCGTCGGGTTGTTGTTGCTCAACGATGTCTGGTTTTACGGGTGGCACCGGCTGCTCCACACCCCCTGGGCGTTCAAACACATTCACTCGGTGCATCACCGCAGCGTCGAGGTCAGCCCGTTCTCGTCGTACTCGTTCCACCCCATCGAGGGCTTCATTCTCGGTGGGTGGATCTACCCGGTCGCGCTGGTGGTGCCCATCTACCTGCCGATGCTCGCCGCGCTGCAGGTGGTTGGGTTGTCGAACAACGTGATGGCTCACCTGGGCTACGAGTTGTTTCCGAAGTGGCTGGTGCGGGTACCGGGCCTCAGGTGGATCAACTCGGCGACCTTTCACTCGATGCACCACACGCGCGTGAATGGGAACTACGGCCTGATGCTGCGGGTGTGGGACCGCTTGCTGGGCACCGAGGTGCCCGGGTACGACGAGGTGTTCGTCACCCGCGGCGAGAAACGGCAGCCCGAGCTCGAGGCGTCGTCGTCACAGCTGTCGCCTGGCACCACGTCCTGACTTCCGAGTCGGCTCGACGTTCACCAACGCAGCGAGCGCCAGCACGTCAGCCACCAGGAGGCGCCCGTGCAGGTTCTTCACCACACCGGGGCAGCGGGGCCGACTTCCCAACGCTGGCCAGCAACACCATCACCCAGCGCATCACGCTGCCTTCGTCGGTGGCGGGCCTGGGCTCGTACGTGTCGCGAGCGCACATCGACGCGTCGGGTCCATTCCATCTGTTCCGCTTCAAGGCCCTGGGGAGCGCACCCGCGGGCCAGTGATCGTCACCGGCGGCTTCCTGGCGCGCCCTCGACGAGGCCATTGACCCACTGGCCCGCTTCGGACCACGAAGACGTGACTCCACCACGAGCCACTTCGGCGAGGACCACACCAGGCACCGCGATTTCACCGCCGACCTGCTCCTGCTTCTCAAGGGCGAGGTGACCGAGGCTCAGCTCGCCGAGAAGCATGGCCTCTCTGGTGAAGAGGTCGTGCGCCTGCGCCATGCCTCCGTGAGCGGCCTTCAGACCGCATCGTCACGACCCCAGGTCGGCGGCTCGCTCTCGGCCTCGTTCATTCCACTGGGCCGGTGAGCCAGACGGCTGGCGGCTGGCCTTCGCGAAAGCGCTGCGCTGTTCGACGCCACGGTGGCGGTCCACGCCAGGACCTCGGTCGGTCTGGCGAAAGGTCGCGGTGCCGCCTCTGGCCGAGGGCCTGCACTCCGGTCACGCGAGCGCCGGCTTTGTCTGGCGTTCCGTGAGGCGCGTTCCCGCGATGACCAGACCCGACAAGGCGATGAGCAGCGGCACGTCTGGCAGCAGGGCCACGCCGACGGCTGAATACGAGTAGAGCGCTCCCGCGAAGTTGAACGAAAGCCCTGCCCGGGCCCACGTTCTGAGCGTCGGAAAGCCCGGGATCAGCAGCGCCATGGCCGCGAGCGTCTTCGCGGGCACGAGGATGGTGAGGATCTGAACCGGGTACCCGATCACCTTCAGCGAGGTCATGACGTCGGGCACGCGGAGGAGCTCGCCGGTCGCGGCGCCCAGCATGATCACCGCGAGCACCCTGTCGACCCACACGGCGGCGCGTGCCGGCGCAGGCATCGACCCCGCTTCGCGGCGAAACTGCACGTACGCGAAGGCCCACACCAGCAGCGCCAGGGGCACCATCTTCAGACCGAACGCGCCGAGCTCGTTGGCGAGCAGGTACGACGCGCCCGCCCCCAGCACGTCGATGAGGATGCCAGCGAAGGCCCACTCCTTCAGCCACCGGGGCACCGGCAGGGCGAGCGCGGCGATGGAGAGCAGCTTCGTCACCACCAGGAAGGGCAGCAGCGTGCGTGGGAGCTGGGTCTTCTCGAACGACTCGAGGACCTCCTGGAGGGGGATCGCCTCGCCCAGCGCGTTGGTCGCCTGCATGGCGATGAGCGCACCGAGTGAGAGCCGGGCTGGGGTGAAGGTCGACATGGAGCACCTCGATCCGCGCGGGTATCGCGTGAATGCAACACGCCAGCGCTCCGGTGGCGGGCCCGGTTGTCGCCTGCCGCTCAGTACTGCCCGTCATTGGGAGCGCGCGACTCAGGTCTTCGAGACAAAGCCTTGCGAAAATGCAACAGGGGTTCGATGACCGACCTCGACTGGAACGAGCTGCGCCTCTTCCTGGCCGTGTGGCGCAGCCGGAGCCTCGGGGGCGCGGGGCGGAAGCTGGGCATCAACGTCTCGACCGCGGCCCGTCAGCTCGACGCGCTCGAAGCCCGGCTGGGACTCACCCTGTTCGAGCGCGCCCGCACGGGCGTCACCCCGACCGCCGCCGCCGAGGTGCTCGCCCCGAAGGTGGAGCAGGTCGAGCGCGCAATCGACTCGGCTTCCCGGACGGTGGAAGGGCTCGAGCAGGCGCCAGTCGGCGAGGTTCGGGTGACCTGTCTGCCGGGCATCGCCGAGCTCGTCGTGGTGCCGCTCATCGCGACGCTGATGGAGGTGCAGCCGGGGCTTCGAGTCTTGCTCGAGGTGAGCACCTCGGTCGCGGACCTCACGCGCAACGAGGCCGACCTCGCCATTCGCCCCATGCGACCGACGGCGGGCGACCTGCAGGCCCGTCGCCTCAGCGAAGCGTCCTGGGTGCTGGCGGCGACGCCGGCCATGGCTCGCTCCCTGGGCACGGTGCATGACCTGTCGAAGGTTCCGTTCATCAGCTGGACGTCACGGTGGAGCGACGCGAGCGTGGTGCGATGGCTGCGCGCAGCGGCACCTGACGCACCGGTCGTCTTCCGCACCGACTCGATCGGCGCTCAGGTCGCCGCGGCGCAGGCGGGAATCGGCGCGGCCTTCGTGGTCGAACCGCTCATCGGAGCCCGCACGAGCCTGGTGCCGGTGCGGTTGAGCGCGGCGCTGACGGAGAGACACCCGTTCGCGCGGGAGGCGTTGTGGCTGGTCGTGCATCGCGCGCTGCGCCGCGTGCCGCGCATCGCGAGGACGTGGGACTTCTTCGTCGAGCGCTTCAGTCAGCTGGGGTGAAGACGGCCAGGAGGACGGTGGGGATTCCAGCGTGGGGCTCGAGGCACGGCTGCGCCTGCCGTTCTTCGGTGGCGCGCTCGACCTCCAGCAGCGCAAACGAACCAGTCCGGGTACGGCCCGCACAGAGCGAGGGGGCGGGTGCCGGCGCGCGATCTTCAAGGGCCAGCGCGGAGGGCCGGCCCGCTCGTGAGGACCCGTCCCTTTCGCGACACCCGGCGTCCGCCCGTTGACGCCTTTTCACGTCAACGACGAGCCGCCCGGCGTCGCGACGTTGACGGGTCGTCGCGCTCGAGCCCCGAGCGGCCGCTCCATTTCGAGTTGGGGTCCTTCTCGCGCCGGGATCACCGTATGGCTCTCGGTGACGGTCCGGAGGGGCTTCGCCAGATCCAGTCGCTCGCGCTCCAGACGCCAAAGAGCCTCGTTGCGACCCAGTTCGCCTACGACGGCGACTTTGCCGTCAACCCCGCAGACACCTGTGGGTTCGAGATGGAGCCAGGCGACCTCAGGTCTCAGGAGTGGCGCTGGCAAGAAGTTGGCGCGGTTCAACCGCGTCTCTTCGAGTCCTTCCTGGGACGGGGCCAACTTGGGCCTGCGTGGCTGACGCTGAACTCACCGGGATGGGACCTTCGCGAAGCTCGGGCTGCTCTCCAGGAACTCGACCGGCGAGCGAGCGACGACTCTGCAGCAGGTGGAGCCGCAGGCGGGGTCGCAAGTTTCTGTCCGTCAAACTGTCTCACGCCCACCGGCGAGACCTGCTGGTCCTGCTGGCCCCAGAAGCCCGCCCCGGGGCGTCAGTCACCATCCCGGCCGGGCGGTACCTGCTCGACGAGACAGCTCACGGTCTCGGGCGCGCTCATCACCGCTCCCATTCCGCTCACCGTGGAGGCAACCGGCATGACCATCACGACTGGCGGCGAATGGCGCGCGGGCACCGCCACGACGCCACACCCGTCGCTGCTGCGGGTCACCCTGGGCGGCCCGAACAAGCGCATCCAGCTCTTGGGGTCCGGCTCACTCCTGCTCTTCGGCCCGGTGCCAGCCCAGCCGTTCGTCGCGCTCGCAAGCGGCGTCTGCCGTAGCACCATCGTCGGACAGCACGCCTCGAGCTGACCTGGCTCACCCCCGTCGATGTCAGCCCCCTCGGCTATGAGGGTTTGAAGGCGGCGCAATCGGGCGCCGAAGCTCAACGGAGGGAACGGGGAATGGCGAAGAGCGGAAAGACACACTTCACCTGTCAGGCATGCGGGTACGTGGCTGCAAAGTGGCTGGGGCGGTGCACCGAGTGCGGCACCTGGGGCAGCCTGGTGGAAGAGGTCGAGCTGTCGAAGGCCTCGAACGAGCGGCCTGCCTGGGGCGCCGCGTCGGGCCAGACGAAGCCGGTGCTGCTGAAGGAGGTCGACGGTGCAAAAGAGGCACGACGGCTGACCGGCATCGCCGAGCTCGACCGCGTCCTTGGTGGCGGCGTGGTGCAGGGCAGCCTGGTGCTGCTGGGCGGAGACCCCGGCATCGGCAAGTCGACCCTGCTGCTCGCCGCGATGGACCGCCTGTCGAAGGACCGGCCGGGCCTGTACGTGTCGGGCGAAGAGTCGCTGCAGCAGACCAAGATGCGGGCCGAGCGCCTGGGGGTGGGCGGAGAGCAGATGCACCTCTTCGCCGAGACCGACCTCGAGAAGGTGCTCGCGGCCACCGAGAAGCTGGCGCCGGGCTCGCTCGTCATCGACTCCATTCAGACCATGTTCCTGCCTGAGCTGGGCAGCGCTCCGGGCAGCGTCAGCCAGGTGCGGGAATGCGCCGGGCGCCTGATGGCCTGGGCCAAGAAGACCGGCGTGCCCACCATCATGGTCGGCCATGTCACCAAGGAGGGCTCGATCGCCGGCCCCCGGGTGCTCGAGCACATGGTCGACACCGTGCTGTACTTCGAGGGCGAGCGGGGGCACCCGTTTCGGTTGCTGCGCGCCCACAAGAATCGCTTCGGCTCGACCAATGAGATCGGCGTCTTCGAGATGAAGGGCGCGGGCCTGGCCGAGGTGCCAGACCCCAGCGCGCTCTTCCTCTCTGAGCGGCCCAAAGGCGCCAGCGGCTCGGTGGTGACCTCGACGCTCAACGGCACCCGGCCGATCCTGGTCGAGGTGCAGGCCCTGGTCGCGCCGACCGGCTACGGCACCGCGCGCCGCACCGCGATGGGCGTCGATTCTCAGCGCGTGGCGCTGCTCGCCGCGGTGCTCGAGAAGAAACAAGACGTGCAGTTGGTGGGGTGCGACCTGTTCGTGAACGTCGCCGGCGGTATGCAGCTCACCGAGCCCTCGAGCGATCTCGCGGTCTGCGCGGCCCTGGTGTCATCGCTGCAGAACCGGCCCGTCGACGGGCAGACCTTGATTCTCGGAGAGGTCGGCCTGGCCGGAGAGGTGCGCGCGGTCGGGCAGGTCGAGCCCAGACTGGCGGAAGCGCAGAAGATGGGCTTTCGCCGGGTGGTGATGCCCAAAGCGTCGGCGCGGCGGCTCGAGGGCAGCGCCCGCATGGAGGTGATGGGCGTCGAGACCCTGGGAGAGGCGCTGGCGTTGTTGTTCTAACGAGAAGAGCTCAGCGGCCGATGACGCGCAGCACGTTGTCGTTGCTCACCCTCCAGGAGAAGTCCGGCGTCAGCGCACAGCCCTGGGCGCTGGGGTCCTGGTCTGTCGGTTTGGCGGCGGTGGTCAATGCGTTGCGCGAGGGCGTCGACCCGCCGCCCCCATCGAGTCAGGGTCGCTCGCTCACGGTCTTTCGGGCAGCGACCCCCGAAGAACGACGTTCCGCGACGTCGACGGCGTCGACGTCGGCCACTTCGCGCGGGTCCCACGGAGCGTCGACCCGCACGTACACCGCGCAGTCCACCGAGCGGCACGAGAACAGCCGCTTCCAGTGGGCCGGGTTCGCGTCGACCAGCCCCCGATGTTTCGGCCCAATGGCGAGCACCCGCACCCGGCGCTCGTCAGCCCAGCGCGCCAGCCCTTCACGCGAACCCTGCCTGGGCACCGCGTGCACCGGGAAGCGAAGGTCGGGCGACCAGACCAGCCCCGGAAACTCGAAGTCCTCATCGAAGGCGGCGGCCTCGGTCGGCCCCACCTCGCGCCACAACGTCGGGTAGTCGGTCGGGCGCCCATGCGGCCCCACGGCCAGGCGCCGCTCTTCGTCGGTCAGGCCCGCGTAGGCCTGCCACGCAGGCCCATCGCCGACCAGGCCTGGCCAGGCGTACCCCAGCTGCCAGGCGCACACTCCGAGCACCGTGACCACGGCCACCCGCTGCGCCCAGCGGGTGTCCCCCAGCGAGGCAGCGGCCAGCGACAGGGTGATGGCCCCGAAGGCCACCACGTACCGGGCGATCGACGGGTCCGGACTGAGCAGCGTCGCGACCACCGCCGCCGCCACCAGCACGCTGCGCTGCCGAATCAGCCCCATCACCGCGAACGGCAACGCCACCAGGAACAGCACCCCGAGCCCGCCCAGCTTCATGTCGAACACCGGCGGCGTGGTGACGGCGAGCCACGAGACCGAGAGGCGCTCGAGCAGCCCGCCGGTCGCCCTCGGGAGCATCGCGCCCGACGCGAGCAGCTCGTCGACCCGGTATTCGCCGGGCAGCTCAAAGGGCCCCAGGCGCAGGGCGACGGGCCACACCGGGTTGCCGTGACGCACCAGCATCAGCCCGTACGTCTCGGCGCCCAGCAGCAGCGTCACGGCGGCCAGCGCCGCGAAGGCCTGGCCGTGCTTCGCCTGCAGACATCGCCACCCCGCCACCGCCCCGATGACCGCCGTCGCCAGCGGGGCCGACGGCTTGCTGCCCAGAAAGAGCCCCAGGGCCAGCGCGCCGACGCCCACCGTGCGCAGCGTCACCTTCGACAGCAGCAGGAAGTACACCGCCCCCAGCAGCGCGGCGCCGGTGCCCACGTCGACGTAGTTGGTCGGCAGCTGCAGGAAGACCGCCGGCACGGTCAGCCACGCCGCCCCGGCCAGCGCCGAGAGGGTGGTGGTGGCTCCCAGCCGCCGGGCGAGGGCCCCCGTCAGCGTGGCTCCGGCCAGGCCGTAGGGCACCTGCGCCAGATCGACCAGGCGATCGTCGGGCAGCATCAATCGCAGCCAGATCATGCCCAGCTCGATGTTGTGAGGGTAGGTCGTGATGTATCGCAAATCTGGCGGAACCCCGGCGAACCCGTGTTCTTGAATCACGAAATTCACCAGGGGCAGGTGATAGCCAATCGAGTCCCATTGCCAGACAGGCAACAGGCGCGCCGTCGCGACGGCCAGCGCCAC
>VYLD01000068.1_pt1 | contig 41248 bp, 25 predicted proteins | sample 5114401 | NCBI WGS metagenome assembly VYLD01 (sample SAMN12291783, study PRJNA351875) | freshwater metagenome | isolation source: freshwater lake | place: USA: Michigan, Gull Lake | collected 2013-08-08 | reverse complement strand
AGAGCTGTCAGCCGACTTCGAGCAGCACGAGCTGGTCGACGAGGAGCGCCGGCTCGTCGTGCGCTTCGCAGCAGGTCTGCAACGGCAACACCTGCACGAGGGGCTGCTTCGTCGACGGGTCCTTCCGAAGTGAGGGCGCCGTGAACCCCAGCAACGAGTGTCAGTCCTGCCAGCCGGGCAGCTCGACGACGAGCTGGACCTCGGTCTCGAACGGGAACACGTGTGGCGGCGGTAGCCGGGTGTGCTCGTCGGGCGCGTGCAGTGACGGCTGTTTCATCGGGGGCCAGTTCTTCGGTAACAACACTGCGAATCCCGGGAACGCCTGTGAGGTCTGCCGTCCCGGGACGAGCATCAACAGCTGGACCAGAAGGAACACCGGCGATTCCTGCGGTGGTACCGGCCAGTTCTGCTCGAACAACAGCTGCAGCACCGGCTGTTTCGTCAGCGGAAGCTTCTTCTCATCGGGCACGCAGAACCCCGGCAATCAGTGCCAGAGCTGCCAGCCCTTCTCGAACGATCGCGCATGGACCAACACCACGGGGTCTTCCTGTGGTTCGGGCCAGTTCTGCTCGAGCGGTACGTGCAGTACCGGCTGCTTCATCAACGGAAGCTTCTACTCGAACGGCACGCAGAACCCGGGCAACCAGTGCCAGAGCTGTCAGACCTTCTCGAACGCCACCTCATGGTCGAATACGAGCGGCTCGTGCAGCGGTGGGACGTGCGTGAGCGGCACCTGCCAGCCGCCTGTGAACGGGACGTGCAGCGGAGTGGAGGGGCAGTGCAATACGGGGGTCCCTGGAGGTTCACTGGGGTTCGTCAATGGCAGTGATCGTCCGGGTTGGCTGTGCAGCGGCTTGTACAACGGCAGCTCGGTTCGATGTTTCATCAACGCTCGTGTCGACTGGATCAGCGGGGGAACGTTCTACCCCTTGCAGGCCTGGCCCGTGTTCGACCAGTTCTACGGGAATCAATGGTGCAACTTCTTCGGCCAGGGCAGCGTGGTGATGTCGGCTTCTGTCTCGTCGCTGAGGGTGGGTGTTTTTGGCTGCAACCGCAACCCCCTGGGGGAATACCAGCCTGGCAGGCTCGCGTGCGAGAACGGCATTGGTGGTTCTTTGAATGACTTCAATGTCTTTACGGCGATTGCGTGCCGTTGATCAGCGGCCTGGCGCTCGAGGCGTCGATCGCGAGCCAGGGCGAATTCCGTTCAGGGTTGTTTCTTGTCTGGTTCATCATGTTCAAGGTCAGCGGGAGCCTGCGATGCGAAGAATGAACCGGGGAGTTCTGCTCGGGGTTGGGCGGGCCTTGCTGGTGTTTGCCAGCCTGACGCTGACGAGCGCGCCCGCCTGGGCGGTGGACCTGAGCTTGCGGCTGGAAGGCGGAGGCTCGGCGCCCATCTCGGCCCCTCAGAGCGCGTACTATGGGCCCGGAGTCGGGCTGGCGGCCAACTTCCTGCTTGGTATTGCCAGCGCCCTCGATGTCGGTGTCTCTGTTGGTTATTCGCTCTGGCCGCAGCGGAATGGCGGCGTGATGACGCAGCCGTCGTCGTTTATTCGCGCTGGCGCGGCGCTGCGCTTGAAACGCCCCCTGACGAATGCACTGGTGATTCCCTGGCTGGACGCCGGGCCGTTCTACACCCGCACCGGAGGGGTCAACACGCTGGGTGTCTCTGGCGGGCTCGGGGTGCTCTTTCGCACCTCGGTGACCAGCAGCTTTCTCTTCGGTCCGTCGGCGCGGTACGAGCGGGTGTTCGCCCTGGCGCCCGAGGCCGGGTTCGCCAGTCGCGACGCCGACCTGATCACCATTGGCATCAGCGTGGAGTTCCTGCTGGGCGACCGGGCGGCTCCTGAGGCCGCAGACGGGGTCGACAAGGTGAAGGACACCGACGCGGACGGCCTCATCGACACCGTCGACCGCTGTCCCGACAAGGCAGGCCCTGCCTTTCTCGGGGGCTGCCCTGACAGCGATGGCGACGGGGTGAACGACCTCGATGATCGATGCCCGAAGCAGGTCGGCCCTGCTTCGAACGGTGGCTGTCCTGACGCACCGAAGGTCGACCTGACCGCCGATGGGGACGCCGACGGCGTGCCTGACGTGAAGGACGCCTGCCCCACCGTCCCCGGGCTCCCTGAAGCAGCAGGCTGCCCGAAGTATCGACAGATCGTGGTCACGGAAGAGAAGATCGAGCTGCGGCAGAAGATCTTCTTTTCCTATGGCAACACGAAGATCATGCCGCGGTCGTTCATGGTGCTCGACGAGGTGGTGCAGGCCCTCAGTGACCGGAAGAAGGCCTGCTTGCGCATCGAAGGGCACACCGATGACCGCGGCAACGCCGAGCAGAACCAGGAGCTGTCCCAGGGGCGCGCCACGGCCGTTCGCCAATACCTGGTCGATCACGGCACCGACGGGAATCGCCTGGTCGCAAAAGGGTTTGGTGAGTCGTTGCCAATGGATGACAATCGTTCGGCTGCTGGTCGTGAAAACAACCGGCGCGTCGAGTTCGTGATCGTGCCGTGCCCGCCATGAGACAGCTGACAGCCAGGTCTGTACGATGCCCCTGACCATCGACGACTCGACGTTGCGGGAACTCTCGCCGTTCGGCTTCGAGGCCCGGTCGCTCGAGGCCTTCCTTCGGCGGCTCGACAGCAGCGCGGGGAATGAAGTGGTGGGCTCGCTGACGCCGCCCGCGGCCGAAGACGTGGTGCCGCTGCCCGCTCGTGGGACCGCAGAGCGAGCTCGCCTCGACGCCGTGGGGCTCTCGGCCATCGCTTCAGGCCAGGTGGGTGCGGTGGTGCTCGCCGGCGGCATGGCGACGCGGTTCGGCGGGGTCGTGAAGGCGGTGGTGCCGGTGCTCGACGGCAAGAGCTTTCTCGAGCTCAAACACGACGACCTGGCGCGGGTGTCGGCGAAGGCCGGGCGCGCGGTGCCAGCCTGGGTGATGAGCAGCTCGGCCACCCACGAGCGCATCGTCGCCCACGTGCAGGAGCGGGGGCTGACGCAGGGCGGTCGCCCTGGCCTCGAGGTGTTCTCGCAGTTCGTCTCGCTGCGGCTGACCCCCGAGGGGCACCTGTTTCGCGAGGCCGACGGGTCGCTGTCTGCCTATGCCACCGGGCACGGAGACCTGACCTTCGCCCTGCGGCGCTCGGGCGTGCTGGCGACCTTTCGCGCCCAGGGGGGCCGGGTGCTGGTGATGTCGAACGTCGACAACCTCGGCGCCACCCTCGACCCGGCGTTGATCGCCCTGCACCTCGAGTCTGGCGCGCAGCTCACCGCCGAGGTGGTGCGCAAAGCGCCCGGCGACAAGGGTGGCGCCCCGGCGCGGCTCGACGGCGTGCCGCAGATCATCGAGGGCTTCCGGTTCCCCCCAACGTTCAACCAGGACTCGATTCCCGTCTTCAACACCAACACCTTCCTGCTCGACGCCGAAGCCATCGATCGCGACTTCGAGCTGCCGTACTACCGGGTCGAGAAGGCCGTCGAGGGGAGAACCGCAGTGCAGTTCGAGCGGCTGGTGGGTGAGCTGACCGCCTTCTTGCGCAGCCGCTTCGTGGAGGTCGAAAGAGAAGGTGACGACGGCCGGTTCCTGCCTGCCAAGGACCCCGACGAGCTCGCGCGGCGCCTGCCGATGATTCAGCGCATCACCGAGGTGCGTCGGTAGCGGGTGCCGTCGTCGCCGGGGTGGTCTTCGAGCGTGAACCGCGCTCAGCGGTTGGACCTGGCGGTGGTCTTCAACGGGTCGGCGAGGGGCCTTTGGTCGTCAGCCGGTCTGCGAGGTCGTCGAGGTCGTGACACCAGAGCTCGTTCGGCCGTGGTGGCTGGCAGGCACGAACCGCGCTCACCCACTGCAAAGGAAGGGCGTCGACGCCGAGCACGGCGCCGAGCAGCGCTCCGGTGATGCAGGCGTTGGTGTCGGTGTCGCCGCCATGTCCAACAGAGTCTCATTGACACTATTAAGAGTCAACGGGTGGCCAGGGCAAGCGCGTGGGCCACCCGACGACCTGCGCGGGGCTCCGTTCGCGGCCCGAGGCGTACCCTTGGCTGAAGAGGACCCCTCGGTGTACGCGGGCCGTCGAATCGTGGCCGGTCCGCCTGTCGCCCTCGAGGGTTGCTTCACGCTCATCCGCCAGCTCGGAGGAGGCGGCATGGCGCTTCGGCGCTCTGGCTCGACGCGCGGCGCGGGCATCAGGGATTCTTCGACCGCCAACCACCAGGTGGTTCGGGTCGGCGCGGGCCCCACGGGCCTCACGGCGTCGGGCGATGGCGCGATTCGATTGACCGGGGGTGGATCGCCTCGACCGCTCACGGCAACCAACCGGCGCCATGACGGCGCTCGCCTTCACCCTGCCACGTATGAGCCCTGACGCCCTCGCAGCGGTCGACCCGTTGCGCAGCCTGGCCCTGGCGGCCCGAGACGGGCAGGGTGTCGCCTTCACCCAACTGTACGAGCGGACCCGCGAGCTCGCGTTTCGGGTGCTGTACCGGGTGGTCGGCAACTCGCCCGACCTCGAAGACCTGGTGCAGGACGCCTACGTGCAGCTGATGCGGGCGCTGAAGGGCTACCGCGGCGACTCGAAGGTGACCACGTTTCTGCACCGGGTCTGCGTCAACGTGGGGTTGATGTACCTGCGCAGCAAGCGGCGAAAGCCCGAGGCGCTCACGGCCGACGACGAGTTCCCCGAAGACGAGGCGCCCGAGACGACGGACCCCGAGCGGGCGGCGCAGGTGCGCCAGGCGGCTGAGCTGGTACAGCGGGCGCTGTCCACCATGAGCGTCGAGAAGGCCCAGGTGTTCGTGTACCACGACCTGCTCGGCTACAAGCCCGAGGAGATCTCCGAGCTCGTGGACTGCCCCGTGAACACCGTACGCAGCAGATTGAACCGGGCCCGGGTCGACTTCACCGGGGCCATCACCGCCCTGCGGGCAGGCGGCTGACGTGCGCGCGCCAGGGCCACTGTCGACCGAGACGCTCTGGGCCTACGCGAAGGGCGAGCTGAGCCTCGAGCAGGCGGCCGCGGTGAAGGCGGCCCTCGAGGGCTCTGCGCAGGCGCGGGCCGAGCTCGAGCAGGTCGAAGCCTCGCTGGCAGTGCTGGCGCTGGTGCCCCAACCCCCGCCGATGCCCGACGCGATGGCGCGCCGAATCGGGCGGGCCCTGGCGGACCAGGCAGACGAGGCGACGGCCCGGTCGCTCACCTCGTGGTGGAAGGCCTTCGTCACGCCGCGGGCGGCCTTCGCGCTGGCGGGAGCGTGCGCGGTGGCGCTGGTGATGTTCCTGGTGAGCCGGGGACCGCCGGTGCCGGCTGGCGATGGCGTCGCGGTGGGTCCCCTCGCGAACGTCACGGCGCCCGAGCTGACGCCGGTGCCGGTCACGCCGCCGCCGAACGCTGGGGGGCCTGCGAAGGGTGTCAAGGCGACGGTGGCGAGCGCGAAGAACGCGAAGAGCCGAGGCGCCGCCCTGGCCAGGGCGCAGGTGCTCGAGGCCGGCAGCTCGGTGTCCACCGAGAAGGGTGGCTCGTTGTGGCTGCAGCTGCCCGACGGGACGAAGGCGGGATTGACCGGGGCCACCGCGGTGGGGCTGGTGACGTTGAACGACCGGGCCCTGGCGCTCGAGGTGACCCGCGGCAGCCTGGCGATGGTGGTGCCTCATCGGGAAGAGCGGGTGCTCACGGTGCGCGCCGGTGAGGTCGAGGTGAAGGACCTGGGCACCCGGTTCCTGGTCTCGAAGGAGCAGCTCAAGGTGGTGGTGGCCGTCGAAGAGGGCAGCGTCGAGGTGAAGACGCCGACCTCGACGCGGGTGGTGACGGCGGGGCATGTGGTGACGTGGCGTGACGGGGCGCTGGTCGAGCTGCCCTGGCCCTCGCCAGTCGAGCCGCGCGCGCCGGTGGTGAGCAGTCCCCAGCCCGTTGCCGAAGCGCCGCTGACCCCGCCTGTGACGCCTGAGCCGTCCAGCGAGACCGCGGCCGAAGAAGAAGAGGTCGACGCCGAGCCGGCCTCGGCGGCCATCGAGGAAGAGTGGGCGCAGTTGCCTGCAGGCCAACCCGAGCCGCCACCGACGGTCGATGGGACGCAGCCGCCAGCCGTGGTGGTCACCGTGCAGCCGCCGGGTGCGCCCAGGGTGAACCCGCTGAGAAGGAACCGCCGAAACAGCGGCTTCAGCCTCAGGGCCGTGGAGCAGAACCTTCGCGAGCTCGAGCGGCAGGTGCGCAACGCCTTCCCTCCGCTGACGGCCGACGCCCGGGCTGCTGCGGCGAAGGCCATCGCCCGGCTCGCAGACGCCCAGGACTGTGAGGCGGCGTTGGACGCCGCTGACGTGTGGCTCCGCACGCCGGCCAGCGAGGACGAGGCTGGGCTCAGGCGAACGGTGCTGCAGCAGAAGGTGCGTTGCCTCAACCACCTGGGCCGGGCTGCCGAGGCGCTCGAGGTGCAGCGTCTGCTGGTGCCGTGACCGTCGCGCAGGCGCGAGGAATGGCAACAGCTCGAAGACTCAGGGGTCCCCTGCGGGCAAGGCACCACCGCGCGACGGCCTGTGCGACAGCGCGCGGTCGGGGCCCTCAGGAGCTGTCGACGCGTGAATGAAGCGCGGCGTCGACCCTGGCCAGCTCTGCGCGGCCGACCTCGTCGATCGCGTCGCGGTACTGCTCGAGGGAAAGTCCCGCGTGGGGTGCGGGCCAGGTCGGCGTCGAGAAATGAACGGTGACGCGCGCGAACGGAAGCGGCAGGACGAAGCGGTCCCAGGTGGGCAGCCGGAAGGCCGCAGAGGCCGCGGCGCTGGCCCACACCACCGGCAGCGACGATTGCCGAGACAGCTGGGCGGCGCCGAGCTTCGAGACCAGCGGCGGGCCGTGGGGGCCGTCGGGCGTGAGCGCGAGGGTGGTGGCCGGTGAGCGGGCGACCAGCGCCGCCATCTCGGCGCGGGCTTCTGTGCCGCCGCTGCGACTCCCGCCTCGAATCGCCTTCATGTCGAACCGGCTCACCACGCGGGTGATCAGCTCGCCGTTCCGATTCCGGCCCATCAGCACGTACACGTCGCCGCCGCCGTGTCGTTGCCAGGCGAAGGGCAGCATGAGCAGCCGCCCGTGCCAGCAGCAGACGATGACGGGTTGGCCACGGGTCCAGAAGGGCGCGACGTTCTCGAGGCCGGTGACGTTCCAGCGCCAGGTCAGACAGCCGAGGCGCAGCGCGGCGGCGCCGAGCGGGGCAAACACCGACGCGAACACCCAGTCGGTCGCGCGCTGGCGGGCTGAGCGCAGGGCCACGTGGCCATCTTATTCCTCCTGGGCGGCCCAGGGGCCGACCCTTTTGAAGCCGGTCAGGTGGGCTCGTCTGGCGCGGGCGCTCTGGTCACCGTGTCGACCATCGCTCGAATGGCCGCGGCGACCGCATCGGTGGCCTCGAGCGGTGGAAAGTGCCCCACGCCCTCGAGGACCTGAAGCGTCGAACCGGGGACGAGCTGCTGCAGGCGCCTGGCATGGCCGACCGGGAAGAACGGGTCGGCGTCGCCCCAGACGAAGTGCACCGGGCAGCGCAGGGCCGAGGCGTGCGCCTGCACGGGGCCGAAGGTGGCGGGCAGGCGCCGCAAGGCGGTGGCGAAGATGACCCGAATCGCCCGCAGCTCGTCGGCGTCGTTGACGGCCGGCAGGCGGTCGCCCCGCTTCGTGCCATCGCGGGCCATGAAGCGGTTGGCGGGCGCGCTGAACAGCATCGCCTCGATGAGGTTCCCCAGCGCGGGCACGCCGAGCAGGCGCATCGGCGGCGCCAGCGGAGGGTCGACCACCAGGTTCCCCGACGACAGCACCAGCCCCGACACCTGCCGGGGTGCGAGCGCGGCGAGCGTCACGGCGGTGGGCACGCCGAGGTCGTGGCCAAAGACGACGGTGGGCCGATGCAGCATGGCGGCCAGGCGCGCGGCCTGGGCGTCGACCCACAGGTCTTCGAAGCGCCCGGGGCCCTTCGCGGCGCCGAAGCCGAGCAGATCGGGCCGAAGCGCGACGGTCCCCAGGGCCTCGAGCGCGCGCTCGAGGGGCTCGAGGTCGCTGGCGTTCCCCGGGAAGCCGTGCACCAGCAGCACCTGGGGCTTCAGGCTGGCGTGGTCCCGCGGCGAGCCGTGCGCGCTCCCCCGGGCCAGCGGCGGGGCGGCGCCGCGAGGTGATGAACGCTCGGCGCTGAGCCTCGCGTCGAGGGGCAGCGTTGGTGGCGCCCGGTTCTCGGGGTTCGAGTCAGTCATGTTTCCAGTGTAAACTTCAATGTCGCCATTGGAAACATCGAGCCGGTCAACGCCTTGAGCCGAGGCCGTCGGTGCAGCCCGCGGTCGCTGCTCGAGTCACCGCGGGAAACGCGAATGTCGCCATTGGAAACATTCGGCTTCGCGTCTACCGTGCGGGTCATGGGTCAGCGGGCCGAGCCGAAGCTGCGGGTGAAGAAGGACGCGGGCAGGTACCACCATGGTCACCTCAAGGAGGCGCTGCTGGTCGCCGCCGAGCGGTACATCGTCAAGACCGGCAGCATCGACCTGCCCCTGCGAGAGGTGGCGAGCTCGGCCGGGGTGTCGCACACCGCGGCCTACCGGCACTTCGCGTCGAAGACCGCGCTGCTGGCCGAGGTGGCGCGGCGGGGCTTCACCACGCTGACCGCGCAGCTGAGCGAGGCCGAGGCGCGCCCGGTGCGAAAGCCCGAGCAGCGCCTCATCGAGACTGGCATGGCGTACGTCGCGTTTGCCCTCGAGGCGCCCGGGTCTTTTCGCGCGATGTTCGACGCCACCTTGAAGCCCTTCACCGCCCACCCCGGGCTGGCCGAGGCCGCCTTCGACGCTCTGGCCGTGTTGAACCGGGTGCTTCGCGCCGGCGTGGCCGAAGGGGTGTTCAGGCCCGACGACGTGAGCGGCTCGGTGATGACCACCTGGGCCACCATTCACGGGCAGGCCACGCTGCTGGCCGACGACCAGCTGGCGGGCCCCTTCGAGGTGACGCGCGCCGAAGGGCTGGCGTCGGCGAGGCTGGTGATGCGCAGGCTCTTCGAAGGGCTGCGCGCGGCGTAACGACCGGCTCACCTCAGCGCGAACTTCGCCTCGACGGCGGCGCGGGTGAGGGGGCCGAAGTGGCCGACGAACCAGGTGGTCACCTCGGGGTGGGCGGCCAGCAGCGCGCGCACGTCGAGGGCATTTGCCTCGAGGTCGCACATGTAGAAGTGAACGTCTGCGTCGCTGCCGAACACCGAGCCGCGCAGCAGGTCGCCCACGTACAAGGCGCTACCGGCCTTCACCGCCAGCGAGCCCCTCGTGTGGCCCGGCACCAGCAGGGCCTGGGCCGAAACGCCGATGAGCGGCGCGAGGTCGAGTGGCCCATCGGCCAGAACGTCGGCGGTGAAGCCCTGGTACTGCTCAGCCTGGTCACCCGCGAGGCGCGAGCGGGCGTCGGCGTTGGTGGGGCAGAGGGGCTCGTTCTTTCCCTCGGCCAGCATCGCCGCGTCGCCGGCGCCGACGACCACCCTGGCGCCGTACTTCTGCTGGAAGAAGCGCGCGCCTCCGGCGTGGTCAGCGTGCGCGTGGGTGAGCACCACGGCGGTCACCTTCTTCGGGTCAAGTCCGCTCGCGAGAAGATCGGCCTCGATGGCCTGGGCGTTGCGCTCGAGGCCCGAGTCGATGAGCAGGACCTGGCCTTCGGGCCCGACCAGCGCGTGGGCGTTGGCGAACTCGTGCTGAAACGTGAGCACGCGGGAGCCGTCGAGCTGCACCTCGCGGCGCTCGGGGAAACAGGCAGAGAACAGCAGGACCGCGACGAGGCCAGGGAGTTTTGGAGGGTTCATGTTTCCGATGGTAACTTCAGGAGTTGACGTTGGCAACATCAAATGTAGACAGTGGCAACATGGGGGCGGTCGGAGGAGGGGTGGGTGCGGGGAGGCTGCGGTCAGGCGTACGCGTCCCTCGAGGCGCTGCTACAAGGGCGCACCCATGCGGCTCTTTGCGATTGGAGACACCCACCTGCCGTCGACCCGGAACAAGGACATGGACCGGTTCGGCTGGGTCGGTCACCCCGAGCCGCTGCGCCGGGCCTGGGACGAGAAGGTGGGCGTCGACGACGTCATCATCGTGGCCGGCGACATCTCGTGGGCCACGCGCACCAGCGAGGTGACGGCGGACCTGGCGTGGCTCGACGCACGGCCCGGCAAGAAGGTGCTGCTGCGGGGCAACCATGACTTCTGGTGGGGTGACAGCACCGCCAAGCTGAAGAAGCTCTTCGAGCCGTACCGGTCCTTCGTGGGCTTCCTGCAGAACTCGGCCGTCGAGGTGGGCCCTTACCTCATCGCCGGCTCGCGGCTGTGGACGGCGCCCGAAGCTCCGGCGATGCCCGGCGGCGAGATGGGCGATGAGGTGCAGAAGCCCGACTACATCGAGCGCGAGAACAACCGGCTCTCGTTGTCGATTCAAGACGCGCAGAAGAAGGAAGCGAAGGCCCCGTCGCCGAAGGTGCGCGTCGCGGCGGTGCACTTCCCTCCGCTGTACGTGAACGGCCTCGAGACCGCCTTCTCTCGCACCATCGAGGCCTGGCAGCCGACGGTGTGCGTCTACGGCCACCTGCACGGGCCCGGCATCGGCGCGGGCTTCGTCGGGCACCACCACGGGGTGCGCTACGTGCTGGCGAGCTGCGACGCGGCGGGCTTTTCGCCGGTGCTGCTCCACGACGCCATCGTGACGAGCCCAGCGCCACAAGGCTCATGAGTCGCGCTCGAGCGCGCGGCCCTGCTGCTGGGTGACGTGACCCCGACGCGCCACGCGCTCATTCCTTCGGAAAGCCTGCCCCTGCGCCGAGCGCCATGGAGATTTCGCCCGAGGGGATTGTCGGCGTGTTGGACTGACCCCTGTTGCCCTGACTCGTGACTGCCGATGCCGTTTCGTCTGCCCCCGCCATTGGTCTTCGCCCCCGATCAACTCTTCCGGGTGGCCACTGACGACGGCAGCGCCATCGCCCTCGGCCGCTACCACCCGAGAGGGCCTGCGCGCTTCGTCGAGCCCGTCATGCTGGGCCACAGCCTCGGCACCAACCGCTTCAACCTGGACTTCGACGAGCGCTCTTCCCTCGCGCGTTTCCTGGCGCGACGGGGCTTCGAGGCGTGGGTGCTCGAGGTTCGAGGGCATGGCCTGGGCGGCAGCGCGTCTGGCAGCACGTTCGACCTCGAGGCCACCTTCGACCTCACGGCGGCCCTGCGCGCGGTGGTGTCGACGGGGCCGGCGCAGGTGCTCTTCGTGGGCCATTCCCGAGGGGGCCTGCTGCCGCTGGCGCACCTGGCCCGTCAGCCCGCCGCGCCGCTGAAGGGCATCGTGGCGCTCGGCAGTCCTTTCACCTTTACCCACCAGCCAACGGTGACGCGCTTCGTGAAGCTGGTCGAGCCGTTGCTGAAGTTCCCGGTGGCGCCCCTGTCGCTGGCGGCCCGCGCGGCGATTCCCATGGGGCTCCCCCCCGAGCCCATCGGCCAGTACCTGCTCAACCGCGAGAACGTCGACGACGAGGTGGTGCGGCAGGCGCTGCGGTCGCTGGTGTGTGACGTGCCGCGTGGCGTGCTCGAGCAGTTCGTTCGCTGGGTCACCACGGGCCGCTTCGATGGTGAAGACGGCTTCGACTACCTGGCCCACCTCGACGCGGTGAAGGTGCCGGTGCTGCTGGTGGCGGGTGAGCGTGACCTGCTGGCGCCACCCCCGGCCGCGCACCTGGCCGCACGGCACCTCGGGGGGCCCGTGACCACGCTGACCGTCGGGCGCGCCTTCGGCTTCTCGTACGACGCGGGCCACGGAGACCTGGTGCTGGCGCGCCGCGCGCCAATCGAGCTGTTCCCCCGCATCGCCGAGTTCCTCGAGGCCATCGCGACCCGGCGCTGAGCGCCACCGTGAGCCGCGGACCGGTGAGCTGCCCTGAGATGGGGCAGACCCTTCTCCTTCGTCGCCTGGCGCGTGACGGTGCTGGCGGCCTCGGTCCAGTGGCGGGAGGAGGCGTGCCGTCTGGGGTGTGGTCGGTCATCTCCGGCTTCCGTCTGGAACCACGCTCGCCATTCCAGTTGGGCAGGTGCCTGACCTTCGGACCTGCGCGCTTTGACAAGAGCCCGACCGGCCGAACGGTGCACGTACACCTTGTGGAGTTCGAGACGTTCGGTCGGAGCCTCGCAAACTCGAGGTTGAACAGCATCGCGTACGCCGAGAACCTCATGCGTGACGACCGACCACCAAGCACGCTGAGTTCATAGCGTCCGGAGGAAAGTGAACTCCCAGTGAGGACGCTCGGTTACGCTCAAGGAGCCGGGAGGGGACCATGGACGTTTTTTCACTCAGAGACACCGTTGTTGAGGACTACGAGAAGTTCGCGACGTCGTTCACAACGATTCACGCGCCCGACATCGCGACGCAGATCCGCGAGATCTACGACAGCAAGCGGTACTGGCCTGAGCCGCTCATTCAGATCAACCCCAACTATCTGAAGAGCCGCGGGGTCTCTGACTTCGTAGCGGCCGGCGATCTCGAGCCCGAGTGCGCCAAGATCTTCAAAGGGCTCACCCTCTTCAAACACCAAGAGCAGGCCATCGCTCTCGCGAGCAAGGGGGGCAGCTACGTCGTCACCACCGGCACGGGCTCCGGCAAGTCGCTCTGCTTCTTCATTCCCATCATCAACGCAGCGCTCGCGGAGAAGAAGAAAGACCCGCGCAAGCGGACGCGCGCCATCGTCGTGTACCCGATGAACGCGCTGGCCAACAGCCAGCTCGAGGAACTCGAGAAGTACCTTGGCAAGGCCGACGGTGCCCCCGTCACCTACGCGCGCTACACCGGCAACGACGAGGAAGACGACCGCCAGAAGGTGGCCGACAACCCGCCCGACATCCTGCTGACCAACTTCATGATGCTCGAGTTGCTGATGACTCGGCAGGACGAAGTCGACCGCAAGGTGATGGCGAATTGCGCGGGGCTTCGGTTCCTCGTGCTCGACGAACTCCACACCTACCGCGGCCGCCAGGGAGCTGACGTCGCACTGCTGGTTCGCCGCGTCCGTGAGCGCCTGTCACCGGATCGACTCCAATGCGTCGGCACCTCGGCAACCATGGCCAGCGAGGGCAGCCAGACGGACAAGAACGCAGTGGTCGCACACGTCGCCTCCCGACTCTTTGCCGCAGATATCTCGCCACTGAGAGTGGTGAGCGAGACGCTCGACCGCGCGACGAACCGAAAACTCAACGCGGAAACCGTCGTGCCGCTCCTGGCCAAGGCGCTCGAGAAGCCGCTCTCCCCTACCTGCACCGATGCCGAAATCGCGGAGCACCCACTGGCGATTTGGGTTGAGACCAACCTCGGCGTCACACCCGCTTCAGAAACCGACAAGCAGTGGGTGCGTGCACGGCCCTCGACGCTCACCGACGCGGCTGAGCGGCTCAGCAAAGCGTCCGGACGACCCGTCGACACCTGCACGACCGCACTGCGAGACCTCCTGCTCGTCTCGAGCACTCCTGAGCATCACCGCACCGGCAAGGGAAATGAGCGCAGCTTCTTTGGTTTCAAGCTGCACCAGTTCATCTCTGGCGCAGGGCTCGCCTATTCGACACTCGAGCCTGCAGGGCAGCGCGTCGTCACGATCGACGGGCAGCAGTTTCTTCCGAAGGACGCAACCAAGCGGCTCTACCCGCTCCACTTCTGTCGCACCTGCGGTCACGAATACCACCCGGTGAAATACCTCTCCGAGGAGGGGAGATGGCAATTCAAGGCGCGCACCATCGACGACGTGCCGCCCGGAAAGCCCGACGACGAAGACACCACTGACACGAAAGCCGCCGACGACGGTGTGCAAGTCGGCTTCCTCACACTCCACTCGAACGACGACTTCGACTTCGCGGACCTCGACGAGCAGTACCCCGAGACCTGGCTCGACTTTGATGCGCAGGGCAAAGGCAAACTCAAGTCCAACTGGCGTCCCGCGCGCGCACAGAAGTTCGACGTCGAGCCCAGCGGCGTCACCGGCTCAGGCCACACCGCGTGGTTTCTGCCCGGCAAGTTCCGCTTCTGCCTGCGGTGCCGAGACACCATCTCCAGCTCAGCACGCGACAGAAACCGGCTCGCCTCCCTCTCGGCAGAAGGTCGCAGCTCTGCGACCACGGTGCTCACCCACTCGGTACTGCAGTGGATGCACGGGGCGGATGCAGAGCTCAAGGAGCACCAACGCAAGCTCCTCGGCTTCACCGACAACCGACAGGACGCCGCGCTCCAGGCCGGTCACTTCAACGACTTCCTCTTCGTCAGCCTCGTGCGTGCCGGGTTCCTTGGTGCACTGGATGCCGCTGGCACGAAGGGCCTGCGCAGCAGCGAGTTGGGCCAGGCGCAGCAGCAGTCGCTCGGCTTCGACCTGCCTTCTCCACAGGTGAAGGTCGAATGGCTCCAGGACGTCGGCCTCAAGGGCGCTCCTCTGCTCGACGCCGGCGCGACGCTTCGCGACGTGCTCGCCTATCGCGTGTGGTTCGACCAACGGCGGGGCTGGCGTTACACCAACCCGAACCTCGAGCAGCTCGGCCTCATGAAGGTCGACTACATCGAACTCGCGGCGTTCTGCGCAGATGAAGCGGAGTTCACGAACGCCCCGGATCTCTTGCAGAAGGCGAGCCCCGAGGTTCGCGAGAAGGCTTATCGAATCCTCTTCGACACGCTCCGGCAGGGCATGGCGGTGAAGAGCCGCGTGCTGGAGTCGACGACGGTCGAGCAACTGCTGAGTAGCTCCCACACCCGACTGCGAGCGCCTTGGGGCTTCAGCCTCGACGAAAAGCCGCGTCGCTCCCGATGGATGATGGTGGATGCCCCGCAGCGACGCAGCAACACGCTGCGCGATGAGGACCTGTTGGTGCGGGGTGGCTCCCGCAGCCTTCTGGGGCGAACGCTCAAGTCGAACGCAGTGTGGGGCGACCAGAGCGGCGTCCGAAACCTGAAGGGCAAGGAGATCGACGAGCTCATCAAGGGGATGCTCGAAGCCGCCGGCGGGGCCTATGGCTTCGTGGCCCAGGAACCGACCGCGTTCGAAGACTCCATGGGCTGGCGGTTGAACGAAGACGTGGTGCTCTTCAAGCGGGCCAACGCGGTGACGACCCGCGCAAACGCGTACTTCCAGGCGCTGTACGAGACCTTGGCGAAGGTGCTGCGCCAACCTGGCCACCCACTCTTTGGTTACGAGGCACGCGAGCACACGGCGCAGGTCGACCAGGAGAAGCGCGTCGTCCGCGAGAAGCGCTTCCGCTTCGACGACAAGGCCAAAGGCGAGCTGGCGGAGAATAAGGCGCGGCTCATGGAGATTGGCGAACCGGCCCGGTTCCTCCCAGTCCTGTTCTGCAGCCCCACGATGGAGCTCGGCGTCGACATCTCCGCGCTCAACACGGTGTACCTGCGCAACGTACCGCCGACGCCAGCGAACTACGCCCAGCGGAGCGGCCGAGCTGGACGCAGCGGCCAGGCGGCCCTTGTGGTCACTTACTGCTCAGCGCAGAGCCCTCACGACCAGTACTTCTTCCGAGAGCCGCGGGGCATGGTGCACGGGCACGTGCGTGCGCCGGTGCTCGACCTCGCGAACCAGGACCTGGTCGAGAGTCACCTTCACGCCATCTGGCTCGCCTCCAGCGGTCAGGTCCTCTCCCCTGAAATTGCCAAGCTCCTTCAACTGGGACAACCGAACCGCCCACTCCGCGACGACCTCGCGGCGGCGCTGGTGCCCCCACAGGTTGCCACCGACGCGATTCCCCGCATCGAGCACGTGCTCAAGATGCTCGAGGGTGACCTGACCCCTGCAGCTGCGCCCTGGTTCACGTCGACGCCAGAGTTCGCGCGCGCGATCGCCAAGAGCGCCCACGAGGCCTTCAACCGCGCGTTCAACCGGTGGCGAGACCTCATGCTGGCCGCTGAGAAGCAGCGCGACGACGCCCGCAGGGTGATGGATGACCACTCCGCAAGGCCCATCGACAAAGACGCGGCTCGGACGCGCCACAACCAGGCCTTCAACCAGATCAAGCTCCTCGAGCAGGGCTCAGAGAAGAACTCGAGCGACTTCTACACCTACCGCTACCTCGCGACCGAGGGCTTCCTCCCTGGGTACAACTTCCCGCGTCTGCCGCTGATGGCGTTCATCCCAGGCTCGGAGGCGCGGGGCAAAGACGCGTACCTTCAGCGCCCGCGGTTCCTCGGTCTGTCGGAGTTTGGACCGAACAGTCTCGTCTACCACGAGGGTCGTGCGTACCGCGTGGTGCGGGCCCTGCTCTCCCTTGGGCCAGATCGAAACACCTCGGAAGCGAAGCTCCCCACGCAACACGCTCGTCTCTGCGCTGCCTGTGGCGCAGGCCATTTCAGTCCCGATGCTTCGCTGTGCCACCACTGCAAGGCGCCGCTGGGCGATGAGAACGTCAACGACATCTTCCGCATCGAGAACGTTGCGACCAAGCCCGCCGAACGCATCACCGCGAACGACGAGGAACGGCAGCGACGCGGCTTTGACCTGCGCACGACCTTCGAGTGGGCGAAGCGTGGGCCGAACTATGACCGCCGCGATGGGACCGCCAGTACCAGTGACGGGACGGCGGCGACGCTTGTCTACGGGGCCGGCGCAACCATCACCAGGCTCAACCTCGGGCTCCGTCGCCGGGCGCACAAGAAGGTCTACGGCTTCTTCATCGACCCTCTCACCGGCACGTGGGCGAAGGAAGACACGGAGCCGGGAGGCGACGACACGCGCGTCAAGCCGCAGCTCATTGTCCCCAGCGTTGAGGACCGGAAGAACGCGCTGCATCTGCGTCTTCATGAGGAAGAGCTCGAGCTGAAGACCATGGCGACGGTGCAGCACGCGCTGCTGCGAGGCATTCAGATCGAGTACCAGGTCGAGGAGAGCGAGCTGCTCGGCGAGCCGATGCCGACGAAAGAAGACCGGCTCGGCTTCCTCTTCTACGAGGCCACCGAAGGTGGTGCTGGTGTGTTGAGCCGATTGATTGCCGACCCGGGCGCACTGGCGGTCGTGGCGAAGCGGGCCCTCAAGCTGCTGCACTTCGACACCGAGAAGCTGCCTGCCTTCGAAGATGCGCCGGGCACTGAGTGTGTGGCCGCGTGCTACCGCTGCCTGATGTCGTACTTCAACCAGCCGGAGCACGAGCTCCTCGACCGGCGAGATCCGAAGGCACGAGACATTCTGCTCCGCTTGTCGCAGGCGACGGTGCACCCCGCCTCAGCAACGCCGCCGATGCCCCTGCCGTCGCAGAGCAACGACGACGTGCTGGCCCGTTGGCTTGCGCAGGCCGATGCCCGGAAATTGCCGCGGCCCGATGCACAGCTTCTGAACAACCTGCCGCTCGTGTGGCGAGAGCACTACGTGGTGGCGACTCTCGAATCGGCTGACACCTCGAAGCTCGCTGACCAGGGCTTCGAGCACATTCACTTCGGTACCGATGAGGGCGCGTGGAGCGACGCGTTCACTCGTCTGAGCAAGATCCTGGGGCACTGACATGACGACGACGTTCTCTCCTGGAAGCCTCGTTCGAGCACGGGGCCGCGAGTGGATCGTACTGACGGGGAGCACCGCGGAGACCATCAAGGTGCGCCCTCTGTCGGGCTCCGAGGAAGACACGACCTGGCTGAACCTGGGCATCGAGCCGGTGCCGGTGACCGAGGCCACCTTCCCGCAGCCGTCCCCTCAACAGAAATCAGGGCACGACGGGGCGCTGCTCCTGAGGGACGCGCTGCTGTTGTCGATGCGGCGTGGAGCCGGTCCGTTCCGTGGCTTTGGGCAAATCTCGGTGACCCCGCGCGCCTACCAATTGGTGCCGCTGCTGATGGCGCTCAAGCAAGACACGGTGCGACTGCTCATCGCTGACGACGTCGGTGTCGGAAAGACCATTGAGGCGGCGCTCATTGCCCGCGAGCTCATCGATCGCGGAGATGTCGAGCGCGTTGCGGTGCTCTGCCCACCACACCTGGTTGACCAATGGGTCACCGAGCTCGAGAACCGCTTTCATCTCCACGCGGTAGCCGTGACCGCATCGAGCGCGACCAGACTCGAGCGAGGGCTTCCCCCGACGGAGAGCATCTTCACGCAGTACCCGTACACGGTGGTCAGCCTCGACTACATCAAGAGCGACCGTCGGCGAGCCGACTTCGTGCGCGCTTGCCCCCACTTCGTCATCGTCGACGAGGCGCACACCTGCGCAGCCACGGGCCAGGGTCGCCACCAACGGTACTCGCTGCTGAAGGAACTCGCCGCCGAGCCGAGTCGCCACCTGGTGCTCCTCACCGCGACGCCACACTCAGGCGACGACGCGGCATTCTACCGGCTCCTCGGCTTGCTCGACCCCGCCTTCGCGAACATCGAGTCGGCCGTCGGCGAGGAGCGAACGAAGTTGCGTGAACGCCTTGGGCTCCATTTCGTTCAGCGGCGGCGCCCCGACATCGCAGAGTGGAAAGAAGGCTCCATCTTCCCTGACCGGCAGACGGGCGAGCTCACCTACAAGCTCACCGGCGAGTGGGAGCGCTTCTTCGAGGCGGTGCTCGACTACTGCGCCAGCGTGGTCGAGTCGGCCAGCGGCGACGGCAAACGCCAGCGCCTCAATTTCTGGGGAACATTGGCGCTCATGCGCTGCGTCGCCTCGAGTCCACACGCGGCGCTTCGGGCGCTTCGCACCCGCGCAGGCGTCGAGGAGACCGAAGCGGAGGACGACCTTCAAGACCGGCTGTTCGACGGCGCCTCAGACTCGCTGACCGAAGATGACATCGAGCCACCAGCTGCTTCCGAAGACCCGGCGTTGAAGGCGCTCATCGCCAGTGCGGAGAAGCTGGTGGGCCAGGCGGGAGACCCAAAGCTCAAGCTAGTGAGTGACCACGTCGAGAAGCTCCTCGCGGAGGGCTTCGCCCCCGTCGTCTTCTGCCGCTACATCGCCACCGCCGAGTACCTGGGCGAGCATCTCGCCAAGCGCCTCCCCAAGGTCAACGTCAGTGTCATCACGGGTCAGCTCGCCAGCGAGGAGCGTCGCGCGGCAATCGAGGACGTTGACGGGAACCACCCGCGGCTGCTCGTCGCCACCGACTGCCTGTCGGAAGGCATCAACCTGCAGGACAAGTTCGATGCGGTGGTGCACTACGACCTCTCGTGGAACCCCACCCGACATGAGCAGCGCGAGGGCCGCGTCGACCGCTACGGTCAGCAGAGCCCGACGGTGCGAGCCACGCTCATCTACGGCAACAACAACCCGGTCGACGGTGCGGTGCTCGATGTCATCCTTCGCAAGGCGGAGCGCATTCGGCGCGAGCTGGGCGTCCCCGTGCCACTGCCCGATGACAACCACCAGCTCACGCAGGCGCTGCTCAAGGCGGTGCTGTTGCGACACCGCAGGGACACCACCCAGGGAACCCTCGACCTGGCATTGGGCGACGAGTCGCAGAAGATCGAAACGACGTGGGAGAGCGCGAAGCAGAAGGCGAAGGAGAGCCGCACCGTCTTTGCGCAGCGCCGCTTGAGACCTGAAGACGTTCTGCCCGAGTTTCACCGAACGCTAGCTGCTGTGGGCGGTGATGAAGACGTGAAGCGCTTCGCAGAGCGCGCACTCTCGCGGCTCGGAGCAGGCGTTGAACCTCTCCCGAAGCGCGGCGGCCGTGTGGCGCTCAAGGGGCTCCCGGACGACGTAAGGGAGCGTCTGGAAGCAGAGGGGCTCGAGGGGACCCTGCGCATCGACTTCGCCTACCCACCGGCGGCCGGCTGCCGGGCAGTGCAGAGGAGCCATCCGCTGGTGTCAGTGCTCGCCGAGACGTTGCTCGAGCGCACCTTGGCGAGCCTCGGCGACGAGACCACACCTCTTCCCGGTGTTCTGGGACGAGTGGGCTGCTGGGTGTCACCAGCAGTGAATGAGCGCACGGTGGTGACGCTGCTGCGGCTGAGGCACCAGCTCGTGTCGACCCGCGCCGGACGAAGCACCACTCTCCTCGTCGAGGAGTGCAGCTCGGTCGCGTGGCGTGGCGCACAGTCCATCACGCTCGCCGCCGACATCGATGCCCTCGAACTGCTCAAGCCAGCGCCCGTCGGAGACCCTCCCGCGTCTGCGCGTGAGCGCATGGTGACGCAGGCGCTCGAGCAGCTCACCGCTCGTCGAAAGGAGATCGACGGCTGGGCTGAAGCCCGCGCCCAGGTACTCCTGGCGGATCACCGACGCGTGCGAGAAGCGGCAGCAGCAAGGGGCAGCTACGCGGTGAAGGCGCTGCTGCCAGTCGACATCATCGGGCTCTTCGTGCTCCTCCCGAAGGTGGGCTGACATGGCCGCCAAGGCTTCGCGGAAGAAGAACGACGCGCAGTTGGCGTTCGAGGCGTTGTCGATTGAAGGCGGGCTGCTCTCGCCCGAGTGGCTTGGCAAGGTGGCGCAACTCGGAGCCAGCCAGCAGAGCGAGACCGACTACGGAATCAGGAAGGGCCTAAACCTCCGCGATGAGCTCGGGCGCTATTGGCGCATTGCTCAGGCCGAGTGGGCGGAGTTCGACTCGGGGAGGAGGGGCGGTGGCAACGCACTCGAGCTGTCGACCAAGTTCACACAGACGCTCTTGAAGGAGTGTTTCGGGTTCGCCTCACTCGCATCTGCTGAGCCGATCACGCTCGCGGATCGCCTATACCCCCTCCGCTTACACGCGATCGGCGGTCGCGTACCGGTCATCGTGGCTCCGGCAGGGTCCGGCCTCGACACGCCCTCCGCTGACTTTGGAGACGGCACCCGCAAACGGAGCGCCTTCGGCCTGACGCAGGAGTACCTGAACGCCGAGGACAAAGCCGTTTGGGGAATCGCGACCGACGGCCTCTCGCTGCGCATCGTGCGAGACAACGCGAGCCTCACGCGCCCAGCGTGGATCGAAGTCGACCTTGCACGGCTCTTCGCCGAGGCACGGTACGCAGACTTCACGGCGCTGTGGCTGTTGATGCACGAGTCCCGCTTCGGTCGTGAGGGCCAGGCGCCTACGGAATGCGCGCTGGAGCAGTGGCGCACGGCTGGCCGTGAACAGGGTACGCGCGCGCGCGATCTTCTCCGTGACGGCGTACAGGACGCACTCGTCGCCCTCGGGCAGGGATTCCTATCACAGCGAGACAACCAGGCGCTGCGTGACGCGCTGAAGAGCGGCTCGCTGACTGAGCGGGCGTACTTTCAGCAGCTGCTTCGGCTGGTCTACCGGCTCATCTTTCTCATCACTGCCGAGGAGCGCGACTTGCTCTTCGCGCCCAACGCGCCCGATTCCGCGAAGCAGCTGTACGCCGAGGGGTACGGCCTGCGGCGACTGCGGGAGCGTTCAGCGAAGCGTCGGGCGCACGATCGCTACACCGACCTCTACGACGGCCTGAAGATCGTGTTCCGTGGGCTTGAAGGTGGGCAACCCGTGCTCGGCCTGCCGGCGCTGGCGGGTCTCTTTTCCGCGGGCCAGACGCCGGCACTCGACAGCGCCTGCCTCGAGAACCACTCGCTGCTTGAAGCCGTGTTTCGGCTTTCGTGGATTCGAGAGGGCGCAAGCCTGTCGAGGGTGAACTGGCGCGACATGGGGCCGGAGGAGCTCGGCAGTGTCTACGAAAGCCTCCTCGAGCTGGTGCCAGTGCTGACGAGTGAAGGCCGCGTCTTTGGGTTCGCGAGTGCCGACGAGTCGAAGGGCAACGCGCGCAAGACGACGGGCAGCTACTACACGCCCGACTCGCTAGTGCAGGTGCTGCTCGACAGAACGCTCGAGCCCGTCGTGCAGCGGACCATCGCAGCGAACCCCGTCGCGCCGGTCGACGCACTGCTCAAGCTCAGCATCGTCGACCCCGCGTGCGGCAGCGGTCACTTTCTGCTCGCAGCAGCCCGGCGGCTCGCGGCCCATGTGGCCCGGCTGGAGGCGAATGGGACTCCATCTCCGAAGGAATACCGGCATGCACTGCGCAGAGTCGTGGGCCAGTGCGTCTTCGGTGTCGACCTGAACCCCATGGCCATCGAGCTGTGTCGCTTGGCGCTGTGGATGGAGGCGGTCGACCCGGGGAAACCGCTCTCGTTCCTCGATTCGCACCTCCAGCAGGGGAACGCGCTGCTCGGCTCGACGCCGGAGTTGATGAAGAGCGGCATCCCGGACGATGCTTGGGTGGCGATAGACGGCGATGACAAGAAGTCGGCCTCAGCGCTGAAGAAGCGAAACAAGAAAGAGAGCCTGCAGGACTCGCTCGCGCTGGCTCCTCCGCAAGACGAAGTTGCGACACTGACCGCTGCGGCGAAGGCCCTCGACGCGGCCAGCGACGCTGATGTCGCCTCGCTCGCGAAGAAACAGACGGAATGGACCTCGTTGCTCGAGTCCGTCGCCTTTCAGCACCAGAAGTTGGTGGCTGATGCGTGGTGCGCGGCCTTCGTGTGGCCGAAGGAGGCGCTGCCCAGCGTCGTCGCAGAAGCTGCACCAACGAACGAAACTTGGCGACAGGTGCGCGATGCACCGGCCCGGGTAGCACCGCTCACAGTGCAGACCGTGAAGCAGCTCGCCAGACAGTACGAGTTCTTGCACTGGCACATGCAGTTCCCGCAGGTGTTTACCAGGGGTGGTTTTGACGTTGTGCTCGGAAATCCGCCATGGGAGCGAGTGAAGCTGCAGGAGCAGGAGTTCTTTGCATCCCGAAGCATCGAGATAGCGACGGCCGAGAGCGCTTCGGCGCGAAAGCGACTCATCTCCAAACTGCCGACGGAGAACCCTGATCTCTGGAGGGCTTGGAATGCAGCGAGCCGGCTGGCCGAGGGGCAGAGTCATTTCGTACGCAACTCGGGGAGGTACCCGCTGTGCGGAAATGGCGACGTGAACACCTACGCGCTGTTCGCTGAGCACAACCAAGCTTTGCTGAATGGGACAGGACGAGCTGGGTTCGTTTCGCCAAGTGGGCTCGTTACCGACGAAACGACGAAGGACCTTTTCCAGTCGCTGGTCGCATCGCGGCGCCTCGCCGCGGTGTTTCATTTCGAGAACGAGTCCAAGGTATTTCCCGGCGTTCACCACGCATTCCGATTCCTTCTGCTGTGCACCGATAACTCGAGGCTATCAAAAGCGGCTGACCTCGTGTTCTTTGCGCGTCAGGTTGCTGATCTTGCGGAGACGAAACGCCACTTCACGCTAAGCGCCGAGGATTTTGATGCGCTTAATCCCAACACAAAGACATGCCCCACGTTTAGGTCGAAGAAGGATGCCGACCTCAACCTGGCGATGTACCGGCGAGCCGGTGTGTTGTGGCGAGAGGACGTCGGAGCTGACGGAAACCCTTGGGACCTAAGGTTCCTACGTATGTTCGATTTGACGAACGACTCGGGACTCTTCCTCGACCGACCGCAGCTGGAGGGCGCCGGTGCAAGACTTGTTGGAAATCGCTTTGTGAAGCCGGAGGGTGAATACCTACCGCTCGCCGAAGCCAAGATGTTTCATCATTTCGACCACCGGTTTGGCACCTACGACGGCCAGACCGAGGCGCAGGCGAATCAGGGGAAACTTCCTGAGTTCACCGACTACGATCACGGCAATCCTAACCGGCTGTCCCTTCCCTTCTACTGGGTCGCCGCGAGTGAGGTCGAATCGCGCCTCGCCGGCGTGTGGAACCGTAAGTGGGTTCTAGGCTGGCGAGACATCACTGGGACCGAGAAGCAGCGCACCATCATCTCGGCGATTGTGCCGCTAGCTGCGGTCGGCAACAGCTTCCTGCTCGCGCTCCCTGCCAAACCACCGCGCGAGGTCGCACTCATCCCAGCTAATCTCAATTCCTTCGCCTGCGACTACGCGGCCCGCCAGAAAGTCGGAGGAACGCACCTCAATTACCTCCAGATGAAGCAGCTGCCAGTCCTCCGGCCAACAACCTTCGGTCAACAAGCACCGTGGAACCGAGGAACAACTTTGGGCGACTGGCTGTTCCCGCGCGTTCTCGAGCTGACTTACACCGCCTGGGACCTTGAGCCGTTCGCCAGGGACGTCGGTCACGATGGGCCGCCCTTCAAGTGGGACCCCGCTCGACGCTTCCTTCTCCGTTGCGAACTCGACGCAGCCTTCTTCCTTCTGTACGGCATCTCCCACGACGACGCGGCGTACATCCTCGACACCTTCCCCATCGTGAAGAAGAACGACGAGAAGACGCACGGCGAGTACCGAACCAAGCGCGTAATTTTGGAGGTCTACGACGCGCTGGCAGCCGCCTCAAAGTCAGAGAGGCCATACCAGACCGTGCTCTCGCCGCCGCCTGCTGACCCGTCCGTCGCTCACCCCGACACCCGCAAGGTCAAGCGATGACCGGCAACGAACCGATTCGAGACGCTTCGACATCCAAGAAGCGGCGTCGAGGCAAGACATGAGCGTCGGTCTGTCTCCAGTTGTCGCAACGCTCCTCGAGAAGGCGGCCTTCGACACCGGGTTTGACCGTGAGCTGCCAAGGGAAGGTGACTGGTTGCGGTACGCCAGCTCGCACACGTCGATGACCTTGGGCCTCACCGCGCTGGGCGGCGAACTCTTCCTCGCGGCGTTCTCGCACCGGAACGTGCTCGCCGCGCTTTCTGACGTTGGCACTTTGTTCAGCAACCCTCTCCCGAGCGACGCAGTTGGCGCACGGGCAGTGACGTCGCTCGATGCCTTGCATCAGCTCGTTCGACGAGCGTTCGCACTCTCGCGCACGCTGCCCGACGAGCTGCTCAACCGCTTCGAGGCCGAGACGTCGACCCTCCCCCGCGCCACTGAGGCTGAGCGACTGGTGGTTCGGCGGGTTGGGCAAGAGGTCTTCCGCGCTGGCCTGGTCGACTACTGGGAGGGCCGCTGCGCAATCACCGGGCTCGCGGTGCCCGCGCTCCTTCGCGCCAGCCACATCAAGTCCTGGGCTGACTGCGACACCGATGCTGAGCGTCTCGACGTCTTCAACGGGCTCCTGTTGGCGCCCCACCTCGATGCTGCGTTCGATCGAGGGTTCATCACCGTCGCCGACGACGGCTCTGTGGTCGTAGCTCAATCCCTTGATGCTGCTGCTCGACGCATACTTGGCCTCACCGCTCCGCTCCGCGTGACGGGTCTGGTGAAGCAGCACCTCGGGTACCTCCCTTGGCACCGAGAAAAGCTGTTCAAGGGGTAGTGTGGGCGTTTCGCAGTTCTCAGCGGTTGGAGAGCTACTTCATGGGTCGGCGGTTCATCAGCCTGGGGATCGACCAGCTCGAGGAGTTGGTCGAGGCGAATCTTGGGAACGCCCAGGAACTCCGCGCTGTGCTCGACGAGCTGACTCACCGGAAGACGAAGCGGGCCGGACAACTGCGGGCTCGGGTCGAGGGTGTTCTTCGAGTCGAAGCGTCGAAGGTCGTTCAGTCGGTCGAGACTCGGCCGGCTCCGGAATCGCCAAAGAGCGCACGTCCGCCCGCCATCCGCGAGCCACCGCCGCAGTTCGTCGCGCCACCGCCCGCTGTGCCCCAGCCTCCAGTGACTCCTCGCCCGAGGGCGCCGGGCGAGCACCACCTCGCGGTGCTCGATGCGTGGACGGCCCTGGAGGTTCTGTCGCCGCAATCCTTCGATCGACCACAGGACCTTGCGCCGGGAGAGTCACGCGTCGTCGAGATCGTCGGCACGACCCTTCCCTGGCAGGCCGGTCATCACGGGAAACGCGACCGAAGAACGTTCTATCACTTGAGTTTGGGGGAGCTCCGACTCGCTCCCGCGTTCGAGGCCATTCAGGCTCGATACGCGGACGATGCGCCAGACCGCCCGACAAGCCGCGCGAGCGCCCTTCTTGGCGTCGTGGTCTGTGACAGCAAAGGAGTGCCAGAGCGAAATCAGGTTGCGATCTCGAGCTTTGGATGGGCGCTGACCCCAGCACTGGCCGGCCAGCTCGGCGGTCTCAGTCAGTGGCGCGACGCTGAGCGGCGCCTGAAGGAAGGCCTCGAGGAGCGCCTTCACCGACTCGACGACGAAGGCCAACCGCGCCCCCTCGACCACGCGACGCTGAGCGCCATTCACAGCTGGCTCGTCCAGGAGCTTCGCCTCAGCACGGAGTGGGTACGGTCGCCTGCCTTCGCCATCTGCGTTCATCAGTACTTGTTCATTAAGGAAGCGCCCGACCCGCTGATTCTGAACAGCTTCTTCCTGGCCGACCTGATCCGTGCCGGTCAGTTGATGAGGTCAGGGCAGGCGCCCCTCGCACTGCAGCGCTACCTTGGTGCGGTTCGGCCTGACGCTCGTCGCGATGTGCTGGAGGACCCGAGTGTCCTGCCAGAGCTTCTCGCGCCTTCGATGACGCCCCGGGCGCGCTGGCCCAGCCGTTCGCGCTCACCGCTCGTGACGTTGCAGCAGGCAGCCGTCAACGCAGCAATGTCAGCTGCGCCAGGGTCGATCACCGCCGTGAATGGCCCACCGGGAACTGGCAAGACGACCCTGTTGCGCGACATCGTCGCCGCAGTGGTCACGTCCCGTGCCGAAGTCATGGCTCAGTTTGACGACCCGCGCACGGCGTTCACGAAGACCGGCCTGACGTTCACGAACTCGGGGGCGAAGATCGAAGTGCGGCGGGTCCATGAGAAGCTCCGCGGCTTCGAGCTCATCGTCGCTTCTTCGAACAATGGCGCCGTCGAGAACGTGAGTCGCGAGCTCCCTCGAATGGAGGCGATCGCAGAGACACCACCCTCGCCCCGCTACTTCTCATCGGTGGCGACGGCCATCGGCGGGGAGGACTGCTGGGGCCTGATTGCAGCGGTGCTGGGCAATTCGTCCAATCGCTACCAGTTTCGGCAGTCATTCTGGGCTGACGAAGACCGGGGCATGAACAGCTACCTGTCGCACGCGGCTGCAATGCCGATCCAGCTCCAGGACCCAAAGACCCAGGCATTCAGAGCGCCAACGGTCGTCACGCGAGAGCAGCCGCCAAGCGGCCCCACGGAGGCGCTGTCTCGCTGGAAACTCGCGAGGCAGCGTTTCGAAGGTGCCCTCAGCAAGAGCCGCGCGAGATCAGAACAGCTGCAGCAAGTGCACGCGCTCGAGGCCGAGGCGAGCCTGCGAGAACGGCACATCGTACGGCTTGCGAACGCCCTGACAGAGCTCGCCAACCGGCGGGTCACGGAGGAAGGCGCCCTCGCACAGGCCAGAGCACGGCACCACGCGACCAACCAGGCAGCCCTCGAGGCCAGGCAGCGGCGCTCGGAGCTGCTGGTCGACCGGCCCCACTTCTTTGCTCGGCTCTTTCGAACGCAGGCTGCGCGTGCATGGCAGGCAGTCGATCAAGAGGCGCTCGCCAAGGTCGAACGAGCGAACGCGGCGCTCGCGGCCGACGAAGCGCTCGTCAGCGCGGCCGAGGGTGCCCTCGAACGAACCGTTGCCTCGGTTGAGACCCTCTCGAAGGAACAGGAGCGAGAACGATTTGCGCTCAATGAGGCCAGGCGCAAGCTCGCAGCGGTCAGCCCAGCCATTCGAGCGCGGAGCGCCTGGCAGTTGAGCACGATGGAGCACGCCGACAGACAACGCGCCAGCTCCTGGTTCGATGAGCACGACCAACGCCTGCGTGACGAAGTCTTCGTCGCCGCCATGGATCTCCACCGGGCCTTCGTGGACGCAGCCGCTGAGCCGATTCGACAGAACCTCGTCGCGTTCTTCCGTCACACCTGGACAGGAGTGCCGCGTGCCACTCCGGAGCACGTTCGGGACTTCTGGACCTCGCTGTCACTGGTCGTGCCGGTCATCTCGACCACCTTCGCGTCGGTCGAGCAGATGCTCGGTGATCTCGGGCCCTCCTCGCTCGGGTGGCTCTTGCTCGACGAATCGGGCCAGGCGACGCCACAGGCAGCGGTTGGTGCAATTCTTCGCGCGAATCGTGTGATCGTCGTCGGCGACCCTCTGCAGATCGAGCCGGTGGTGACACTCCCACAGCCACTCGTGCAGGGAATCTGCGCGCACTTTGGTGTCACGGCGACCGAGGACGCTGCGCCCTTCGTCTCGGCGCAGGTGTTCGCGGACCGGGCTTCGCCCTTCGGGGCGTCATACCAGACGCGCGAGGGCTCTCGGCAGGTCGGGCTCCCACTCCTGGTTCACCGGCGGTGCGCGGACCCCATGTTCTCCATTTCGAACCAGGTCGCCTACGCCAACCTCATGGTGCAGGCGACCCCGACTCGTGAGTCCGCGATCGGGAGGGTCCTCGGGCCGTCGAGGTGGTTTCACGTCGAAGGAGCATCGACGACCCGCCACTGGTGCGCCGCCGAGGGAGACGTGCTCCTGGACCTCCTGAGCCAGCTCATGCGAGCGAAGGTCGATCCCGCACTGTTCATCGTCTCGCCGTTTCGGGCCGTGGCGGAGAACGCGAGAAGCCTCATTCGTCGCAGCTCGGAGTTCGCGCGGTACGTCGGAGATGTTCAGACACGGGTGGGCACGGTTCACACCGTTCAGGGGCGCGAGGCCGAGGCGGTGATCTTCGTCCTCGGGGCACCCGATGATGCTCAGTTTGGAGCGCGCACCTGGGCCGGGCTGACGCCGAACCTGCTCAACGTGGCGGTCACGCGCGCGCAGCAGCGGCTCTACGTCATCGGCAACCGCCGTCACTGGAGCCGGGCCGGGCTCTTCACTCATCTCGCTGCACGACTGTTACCGGAGCGCTCATGAGCGGTGATGCCACGTTCGCTGGGACACGCTACCAAGCCAATGTCATCGCATACGTCTACGCCCGCATGTTGGCCCAGGCGCGTCTGGGGCGGTTCGAGCTTCTGGGCGAAACCCCGCCCGCTGTTTCGGGTGAGACAGGTGGCCCGGGAGATGACGTCCGAACCGAGCTTGGAACAGCGGGAGCCATCGAGGCGCAGGCGAAGCACGGCATGACTGCGACACGTCGGGAAGTGGCTCGCGCGTGCCGGTGAAGGTCGAGCGCTGTGGTCCGAATTCAGCCTCTCACCCGACGAGAATGATACTGGAGCGCCTGCGCGCGGGCGAGAGGTTTCGCGCTGTTCATTCGAAAGGCCCGCTGGCCCGCCGTTCGCTTCGAGGGCCACCCCGACCGGGTGGAATGAGCCACTTCGGCGAACACACGAAAGGAAGGAACGAATGACCACGAGGGCCATGCGCCTGACTGTCTTCAGCATCAGACAGGGGCGAAACGGGAGCATCTGGGTGAGGGCCGGGCGAGCCACGGTGAACGATGACGGCTCGCTGCTGCTCGACCTCGACGTGCTGCCCATCGACGGCAAGTTGCACGTGCGGGAAGCCGCCGAGCGACCGCCGGAGCAGCCCCTGACGCACTGAGGCCAACACCAGCATTTGTCAGGGAGGCCTCCATCGGGTCCAGTGACAGCCGGTGGAGGCTTCTCACTGCTCGGGCGGCGCGGCCGGCAGCAGCCAAGCGCTCACCCGGCTGCTACGAGTCTCTCTTCCATGAAGTCACTGCATCGAGTCGACCTCTTCAGCTGGAGCACCTTCAACGAGGCGCGCAATCTCGACTTCAACAGCCTGGCGTGGGTGCGGGCCGAGGGGAACGTGCTGGTCGACCCGCTCGAGCTGTCAGCGCATGACGAGGCGCACCTGCGCGCGCTGGGTGGCGCGTCGCTCGTCGTGGTCACCAACTCCGAGCACGTGCGGGCCACGGCAGTCATCGCGGCGAAGCTCAAGGCCAGGGTGTGCGGGCCTTCGGCCGAGCGCGCAACGTTTCCGATTCCTGTCGACCGATGGCTCTCGAGCGGCGACCTGGTGGTGCCGGGCCTCGAGGTGGTCGAGCTGAACGGCTCGAAGACGCCTGGTGAGCTGGCGTTGGTGCTCGACGGCACCACGCTCATCACGGGAGACCTCATTCGTGGCCAGCGCGCCGGTACGCTCAACCTGCTGCCCGACGCGAAGCTGAAGGACCGGGCGTCGGCAGTCGCGTCGGTGCGCGCCCTGGCGGCGTTGCCCATCGAGGCGGTGTTGGTGGGCGACGGCTGGCCGGTGTTTCGGGGTGGTCGCGAGCGTCTGCTGGAGCTGGCGTGAGCGCGTGGAAACGCGTGTTGGTGGGCGAGGGTGGATTCGGTGCAGGGGTCGGTACGCTGCTGCTCATCGGTGCCGGCGCGGTGATGACCTTCCTGGGCACCCAGGACTTGCGTGAGGCCGTGGCGACCACGCCCCGCCGCCTGAAGTGCGCCGAGTTCCTCGCGACTCCTCAGGTGGCCCGCTGGGTGGTGCTCGAGGGCTGCAGGCTCGATCTCAACGCGGCCACCACGCGCCGGTGGAAGGGGTGGTGGAGCCGCGCCGACGCCGGCAGCCCCGCGCGTCACCTCGAGCTCTTCATTCCCCTTTCTTCAGTGGGTGAGGCTCAACCCGAGCGGCCGGCGGTGGTGCTGGCGACGACCAACGCCAACCTGCTGACCCTGGTGCATCAGCTCGAGCGCTTGCCGGTCGAGCAGGTCGACGCGTTCATCGACGCCAGGGCCGCCGAGCTCGAGGCCGCCCTCGCGCCGAAGGAGCTGCGTGGCTACGTGCAGCCCATGGCGTCTTCGGGCAGTCGCACCGCGTTGGCCGAGATGATGGCCGAGGGTGCCGTCGTGCTCGAAGAGGGTCAGGAGCCTCGTCGCGGCAACGCGCTGTGCAGCCTGGGGTTCGGCCTCGCGCTGATGTTGTTTGCCTTCTGGCCGATGGCGCGGCGGTTTCAGCTCGAGCGCGACCAACCATCGTGGGCGCCTCCACCTGGCGGTGAAGGTCCCTGAGCACGGGCAAACTGCAGTGGAGGTGGAGGGTAACCCACCCACCGGCTGGCAAGTTACCCACGAAACGGCTGGCAGATTACCCACGGTTGGGCTGGCAAGTTACCCACGAAACGGCTGGCAGATTACCCAGTGGGGCTGGCAATTGACTCCTGCCAGGTGCAAGGTCGCTCCGTGTCTGCCTACCTTCCCCGTCGAGCGGAAGCTCGCCTCGCTGATGCGCTCGCAGACACGAGGGTGGTTGCCGTCACCGGAGCCAGGCAGTCCGGGAAGAGCACTCTGGTGAAGCGCGCGCTCCGCACCCGGCCCGGCGCGAAGGAGCGCCGGCTTGATCGACCGAGCGAGCTGCAGGCAGCCCGCGCAGACCCGGAGCGCTTCGTTCGACACGACGGGCTGCTGGTCATCGACGAAGTTCAACGCGCTCCGGAGCTGATGCTCGCGATCAAGGCTGAGGTCGACGACGACCCGCGGCCTGGCCGCTTCCTGTTGACGGGCTCTGCCCGGCTGCTCGGCCTCAGGAATCTGCCCGACGCGCTCGTAGGGCGAATGGAGACGATCGAACTGTGGCCGTTCTCTCAGGGAGAGATCGAGCGGACGACGGACGACTTCGTGGACCGGGTCTTCGAAGAGGAACCCTCGCTCGACTCGGGCGGCCTCGAGTCGCGGCAGGGCTACGCCGAGCGGATCAGTCGCGGCGGTTTTCCTGAAGCCATTCGGCGAGACGAGGGCAGGCGAAGCCGCTTCTTCGCGGCGTACGTCAACGACATGATCGATCGCGACGTGCGACAGCTCGCTGACATCCAGCGACGCGATGCGCTCAGGCTGTTGCTCAAGGCGATGGCCGCGCGCGCCGGTCAGTTGTTGAGCGTCGATGGCCTCGCTTCAGACCTGCGCCTCCCTACCTCGACCGTCGAGCGATACCTCACGCTCTTCGAGGAGGTGTTCCTGATCAAGCGCCTGCCAGCGTGGAGTGCTTCCACCACGCCTCGCGCGGTTCAGATGCGAAAGGTCCTGTTCGTCGACACGGGCCTCTGTGCTCACCTCGTCGGTCGGACAACGAAGCGCCTGCTCAAGGACGACGTGGCCATCGGCCCGCTCCTGGAGAACTTCGTGCTCGGCGAGCTCGCGCGTCAGCTCGAATGGAGCCAGACCCACGCCACCATTCACCACTATCGGACCCGAGACGGGAACGAGGTCGACTGCGTCCTCGAGGCCGCTGACGGGCGCTTGGTCGGATTCGAGGTCAAGGCAGGGGAAACCGTGCGGACGGACGACTTCGCGTCGCTGCGGCACCTGCAGCAGCGCATCGGCGAGCGGTTTCATCTGGGCGTCGTGTTCCACACCGGCCAACGCACCCTGCCGTTTGGCGAGCGTCTTCTCGCTGTTCCTATCGACTCCATCTGGTCGAAGCGCCGCAAGGCTCGCTGACGTGGCCTTCCCCGCGACACCCACGGGTGGGTGGCCTCACGCATCGTCGTCTGCGTCGTCGAGCAGCTCACCCAGCTCGGCGGCGATCTCTTCCTCCAGCGCATCCGTCGTCGACGAAGCGGGTGCGGGCCCCGCGACGGGGCGGGGTTTCGCCTTCACCGCGCGCCGCATCTGAAAGCCGCTCGAGGTGCGCACGAAGCCGACCTCCTCCATCGCCTCGGCGAGCATGGAGTCGTGGGCCGGCACGCCATTCACCTCGCTCAGCAGGCGGCCGTCACGACGGTCGAGCGCGCGCCGGGCTTCGTGTGCCAGCCGGGCGGCCACGGCGGTCGAGGTGCGAGAGCGGTCAGGCTCACCCTCGGGCAACCACACCACCGCCTGCCGGCCCCCCTTCGACACCCACGCGGCGAGGCGCCCGTCGACCAGCACCACGCTCGCTCCCGCCATGCGCATCGGGGTGAGCCGCTTCTGCGAAGGGCTCTCAGGTGGGGCGGGCCACGGCAACAGCGCCCCGTACGGGTTGGCGGGGTCGACGGCTGACAGCGCCAGCACCTCGGGCGCGGCGTTCGGTGGTTGGCTCCGGGCGGCTCTCAACAAATCCAACACAGGTGGCAGCGCAAATTGCATCGCGCCAACCCCAGACACGAAATATCCCCGTCGGACGCGGCCCGACTCCTCCAGCGTCCTGAAGATGTCGTGCAAGGCAGAGAAGCCTCCGGGGACCTCTTCGGCCATGGCGACCTCGCGGGTGACCACGCCGTAGCGTGACAGCAGTTGGTGTGACACCGCGTGCGCCCACTCGGTGGTCGAGGGTGGCGTCGGACCCGGGAAACGAGCCGAGATGAGGCTGAAGCGCCCCTCGACCGACGGCGGAGCCCCCCGCCGGCTCCGAAACCCCCGCGTGTCGACCATGGCGCGCCGGCGCTGGGTGTCGACGGGCCGGGTCAGTGCGCGCAGCCCGAAGAAGCCATCGTTGGTGACCAGGCCCTTCCACACCAGGGCCCACAGCGCGTCGACGGTCTCTTGTGGGAAGCCACCGCCCGCCGCCTGGTGCAGCGCCGCGAAGAAGGACGCCCCGTGCTGGGTGAGGTGCGCGAGCAGCGCCTGCTCTTTCGCAGCCAGCGTCTGGGGATCGACCACCGGCACCCGGTACAGCTTGGGCAGGTGGTCGGTGAGATACAGCGCCACCCGACCGTCCTTCTCGCCCATCGCCTCGACACCGACCCACACCACCTCGCCGGCGGCGGCCAGCGCGTCGAGATCTGAAGGCAGGTACTGGGACAAGCGGGCCGGCAGCAGCTCGCGCTCGAGCACCGAGGCAGGCACTGGCAGCCCCTGCAGCTTCTCGACGGCGTCGAGCAGGGCGTCGAGGCCCACGCGCGGTCGAGACACGCCCTGCCACCCGCTGAGCATGCGGGTCAGCACCTCGGGCTCGACGGGCTCGATCTCTTTGCGCAGCTTTGCCAGCGACTTGCGGCGCACCTGCCGCAGCACCTCGGGCTCGCACCACTCACGCTGGGTCCCTCCGGGGCGGAAGGCGCCTTCGAGCAGCTTGCTGGTGCGCACCAGGCCCCGCAGGCGCTCGTCGATGACCTGCTTCGCCACGCCAAATCGGCGCACCACCTCGTCGCTGGTGAAGGGCGCATGGGTGCGCGCGAATCGAAGCAGCAGCTCTCCCAATGGGTCAGCCCCACTCTCGAGGAAGGCCGCTGGCAACCCGGGTGGGAGTGGCACCCCCAGCGCGTCGCGGTACCTGCTGGCGTACTCGACGGGGATGATGCGCACCTCGTGGCCGATGCGCACCCGCACCACCCGCCGCGCGAGCACCAGCTGCTCGACAGCCCCGGTCACCTCGTCGCTGACACACCGGGCGGCGAGCTCGGCGTCGGTCAGGTCTCCCAGGCGCAGCAGCAGATCGTGCACGCCGTCCATCGAGCGGGCGCGGCCGCGCTCTTCGAGGTGCTGCAGGAACGCCTCGACCTCGGCCAGCGCGTCGGCGTCGAGCAGCTCGCGAAGCTCGGCTTCACCCATCAGCTCTTTCAGCTGCAGGGTGTCGATGGTGAGGGCCTGCGCGCGGCGCTCGGCCAGCGGCGCGTCACCTTCGTAGAGGAAGTTGGCCACGTACCCGAAGAGCAGCGAGGCAGCGAAGGGCGTGGGGGTCTTCGGGTCGACCACCGAGACGGTCAGCTGTTTGCGCTCGATGTCTCGCAGGGTCTCGATGAGCGCCGGCATGTCGAAGACGTCGCGCAGGCATTCCCGGTACGTCTCGAGGATCATGGGGAACGACGGGTACTGCGAGGCCACGGCCAGCAGGTCCTGCGACTTCTTGCGCAGCTGCCACAGGGGCGTGCGTTGGCCCGGGCGTCGTCGGGGCAGCAGCAGCGCGCGGCTGGCGATCTCGCGGAAACGCGCGGCGAAGAGCGGCGTCGAGGCCAGCTGCGCCAGCACCAGGCGCTCGACGTCCTGCGCACGGGGCAGCAGCAGGGCAGGGTCCGGAGCCCCGTCGGTGTCGGGCCAACGCACCACGAAGCCGTCGTTGGACCAGATGGTCTCGACCTCGACGCCGGCCGATTCTTTCACCAGCGCTTCGACCGCCATCGCCCACGGCGCGAGGATCTGACCACCCAGCGGCGACAACACACACACGCGCCAATCACCCAGCTCGTCGCGGCCGCGCTCGATGACGAGGGTGCGATCGTCTGGCACCGAGCCGGCGGCGGCCTGGTCCGCCAGGTACGCCATCAGGTTGTTGGCGGCGATCTCGGTGAGCCCGTGGTGGGTCATCAGCACGTCCACCGCCGAGCCCCTGGGCGTGGCGCGCAGCTGGCGAATCAACGCGCCGATGCGTCGGCCGAACTCCAGCGGCCGCGCGACCTGGTCGCCGCGCCAGAAGGGCATCTTGCCGGGCTCTCCGGGGGCCGCGGAGACGATGACCTTGTCGAAGGTGATGTCTTCGATGCGCCAGGTCGACGCGCCCAGCACGAAGGTGTCACCGGTCTTCGACTCGAAGACCATCTCTTCATCGAGCTCGCCGACGCGGGCCTGGCCCTTCGCCGCGCCCGCGAGGAACACGCCGTACAGGCCCCGGTCGGGAATGGTGCCGCCGTTGACGATGGCGATTCGTCGCGCGCCGTCGCGGGCGGTGAGGGTGTTGCTCAAGCGGTCCCAGGTGATGCGGGGCTTCAACTCAGCGAACTCGTCGCTTGGGTATCGGCCCGAGAGCAGGTCGAGCACGCCTTCCATCATCGGGCGGGACAGCTCGGTGAACGGCGCCGCGCGACGGGCGAGGGCGAACAGGTCGTCGACGGTCCAGCGGTCCATCGAGACCATGGCGACGATGTGCTGCGCGAGCAGGTCGAGGGGGTTGCGGGGAAACCGGGTGCTCTCGACGGCGCCTTCTTGCATCGATCGAGACAGCGACGCGCAGGCCACCAGGTCAGCGCGGTACTTGGGGAAGATGATGCCCTCGCTCGTCGCGTCGACCTGGTGACCGGCGCGGCCGACGCGCTGCAGGGCCGAAGCGACCGAGGGGGGTGATTCGATCTGCACCACGAGATCGATGGCGCCCATGTCGATGCCCAGCTCGAGCGAGCTGGTCGCCACCAGGCCCTTGAGCCGACCGGACTTGAGCTTGTCTTCGATGATGGCGCGCTGGTCTTTGGCGAGGGAGCCGTGGTGGGCGTGCACCAGCACCTCTCCCGCGAGGTCGTTGAGGTTGGCGGCGAGGCGCTCGGCGGTGCGGCGGTTGTTGACGAAGAGCAGCGTCGACTGGTGCGCGCGGATCAGCTCGAGCAGGCGAGGGTGAATCGCAGCCCAGATGCTGGCGCGGGGCGGGGCTTTGCCCTTCCTGGGAACGTCCTCGAGGACCTTGCCGAGCGCGGCCATGTCTTCGACGGGCACCTCGACGGTGAGCTGCAGCGACTTTTTCGCCGAGGCGTCGACGATGGTGACGGGGCGCGGCGTGCCCTGGTCGGTGTTGCCGCCGAGGAAGCGGGCCACCTCGTCCAGGGGGCGCTGGGTCGCCGAGAGCCCGATGCGCTGCAGGGGGCGACCGACCATCCACTCCAGGCGCTCGAGGGCCAGCATCAGGTGCGCGCCGCGCTTGGTGGGCACCAGCGCATGAATCTCGTCGAGGATGACGGTCTCGACCCCGCGCAGGGCATCGCGGGCGTTCGAGGTGAGCAGCAGGTACAGCGACTCAGGGGTGGTGATGAGCAGGTCTGCTGATTCGCGGGTGAAGCGGGCGCGCTCGCGTTGGGCGGTGTCTCCGGTGCGAATGACGACGTCAGGCAACCGGAAGGTGTCGCCGCGCTGTTGCGCGACGCGCGCGATGCCCGCGATGGGAGCGCGCAGGTTTCGTTCCACGTCGACCGCCAGCGCCTTGATGGGTGAGAGGTACAGCACCCGGCAGCGGTCCTTGCCGGTCGGTTTCGGCGAGAACATCAGGCGGTCGACGCAGTGCAGGAACGCGGTCAACGTCTTGCCGCTGCCGGTCGGCGCCAGGATGAGCGTGGACTCGTTCTTCAGCAGCGGCGGCCAGCCGAGGGTCTGGGTCTTCGTGGGCTGAGGGAAGGAGTGGCGAAACCAGTCCTGCACCGCGGGGTGGAAGCCGCTCAGCGGGGTCGAAGGCGGGGGAGACACGAGCGCAGACTCATAGCGCGCCAGGTGGTCCCGCGCCTGAGCGTCACTCCAACGGAGGGCGGGTCGGTTCAGCTGCCGGTGAGCAGCTTGCGGTCGGCGTGTGCAGCGGCCACCAGAAAGTCGAGCAGCACCCGAACCCTGGGGCTCTGCCTCAAGTCGCGGTGCACGGAGAGCCACAGGGGCTCGGACGGCGCTCTGGCCATGGGAAGGTGCTGAAGCCCCGGCGTGATGTCGCCCAGGTAACGAGGCAACACCGTCACGCCGGCGCCTTCCCTCGCCGCTTCGGCCAGCGCCAATGAGACCTCGCTGACGAAGACGGGCTCCACACCGGGCGCGAGCTGCTTGACCCACGCGAGCTCGACGCCGCCGGAAGGCAGGAGCAAGGGGTGCCCGCGGAGTTCCCTGGCCGACTTGAGCGGGCGGCGGGCGAGGTAGTCCGGCGAGGCGTACAGGCCGTGGGTGACGTCGCCGACGTGCCGCACCACCACACGCTCGTGCCGGGTTCGAAAGAAGCGCACCGCGACCTCGGCTTCCCGACGGCTGAGGTCGAGCACGGCGCCGGCAGGTTTGAGGTCGACGCGCAGTCCAGGGTGGAGTCTGCCGAACCGAGCGAGGCGGGGCGCAAGGTACGAGACGCCGAAGGTCTCGGGGCAGGTGATGCGCACGCTGCCCTGCAGGCCGCCGCGCTGGGCCTGTGCTCCGCGTTCGACGGTGAGCACGGCGTCTTCCAGCGCCCGCAGCGGCGCGACCAGCTGCTCGCCTTCCTGAGTCAGCACGTAGCCCGACGGCGTGCGGGTGAAGAGCCGCAGCCCCAGCGTTCGCTCGGCCGAGTCGATGCGGCGCCCGACGGTGGTGTGGTCGACGTCGAGCAAGGTCGCCGTTCGGGCCAGCGAGCCGTGCCGCGAGAGCGCCGCGACGAAGCGCAGATCGTCCCAGTTCATAGGCGTGCATTCATGCACGACCCTCGTGCGCTGGCGTGCGTTCTCTCAAGGTGGGCTCGGGGTCTATGCCTCAGCTCATAAACGACCGACTGCTGATGACGTGTGCGTTGACCCTGGTGGCGTGTGGCCCACTGCCCGAGCCTGGCCCCGCGCCGGTCGCTGCAGCCACCGTCGATGCGTCAGTTCCCTTCGTCGAGGTGGTGTTCCCCGCGAGGGTCGAGACGAGGCTGCAGGCGACGGTCTACGCGCAGCTCGATGGCGGCACTGCCATCGTCTCGACCCAGCGCGACTTCGCGCTCGACGAGCAGTACCCCACGTCGGTGGTGTTGGAGCCGACTGGCGGCACGGTCGTCAACTGTTCCCAGACGATTCCCTTCGCCAGCTGGAAGACGATTCGTTCCATCAGCGGCGACGCCGCCACGGTCGGGCTGGGTCCTTCCGGGGCGTTGAGCGTCACCCTGGTTCACGAAGGCACGGTGACCGTCGTGATCGAAGGGGACGTGGGCGGCGTGCGGTGCATCGTCGATGGTGGCGAGAGGACCAGCGTACCGCTGCTGCACACGATGACCCTCAAGGTGCAGCGCGTCGCCGGCTTCGTGGTCGAACATCCGAGCCGATTTCAAGAGGGCTGTGAGGGCGAGCGACTGGTGATGCCCATCGGCGCAGACGTGGCGGTCCCCACGGCGCTTCCGCTCGACGGCGCCAGGCGAAAGTTCCTCGCGGCCAACGCTCCGGCGGCGGTGAGCCTGACGCTGCGCACGCAGCGAGACGTGACCGTGACGGGCAACGCGTGGCGGCTCAGCCAGCCGGGGCAGGTCGAGGTGTCGCTCGCGACGAGGTTGCCGGTTCAAGGGGTCAAGACCTTCGAGGTCGTTGGCCCCGACTCGGTGCGCGCCATCGACGCGGCGCTGTACCTGACCCTGGAGGCGGCGAAGGGCTCGGTCTCGCAGCGCGTGGAGGACGGCGGGAGTTACCGCGTGTTCTTCCCGACCGGAGAGAACACCGTGGAGCTTCGGGTCAACTCGGCGACGATGAACACCGGTCCCTTGTGCAGTCAGGTGCCGCCGAGTTGGCTGTTGGCGAGCTCGTCGACGCCTGAGCAGTGTCGCGTGGTTTCCCCCGCGCCTGGGTACGCCGGCGGCACGCACGTCGCTTCGCTGGTCGCCGCCGGAGCGTGCGGACTCGACGTCGTCCTGAAGGGGACCGGGTTCCACTGGGCCGCCGCGTTCTCGACCACCCGCTGAGGAAGGGGACTCAGCTCCCGTTCACGGACCTTGCGTTGACCGAACCGGTCGCCACGTCGCGCCCAGCCCCAAGAAACCCGCCACCGTCGCGCACCCGAAGAGCTCGATCTTCCACTGCGGCGCCAGCAGCAGCCCCACCGCGCCGGCCGCGAAGGCGACCGCCACCGGCCACCCCCGCCGGTCGAACAACACCGACGCCAGGCCCCACCCCGCCGACACCAACAGACAGAACTGCGTGAGCGCCACCTCGAAGGCCCCACCGCTCACCAGCGACAGCGCCCAGAAGCCGATGAAGAAGACCGCCGATACATCGCTGGCCCGCAGCAACCGCAGCTGCGCCTGGTTCAACCGGACGCGTCGCTTCAGCGTGGCGGCCAGCACCCACACCACCACCTCGAAGCAGACGATGGTGAAGAGCGCCTCGCGGTGACCGAACTGCAGCGCCCCGCGGCGAACCTGCGCGCCCACCACGAAGGTCAGCACGCCCATCGCCAGCGCGACCCCGATGGCGAGCCGACCGCGGGCCGTGACGGCGACGTCGAGGTCGACCTCCCGCTCCAGCGCCTCGAGGCGTTCCACGCGAACCTGCTTCGCCGCCAGGCTCGCGGCCAGGGCCTCCACGCGCCCGACCTCTTCCTTCGTCGCCGCCCGGCGCTGGGCGAGCAGCGCGCGCGCCCCCTCGAGGTTCTGCTTCAGCAGCTCATGGTCGAGCATCACGCCCAGCGCCCGCTCGAGGCCTTCACTCGCCGCCTCACACCCCGCCCACCGACGCAGCGCCTGCTCGAAGCCGAACCGCGCCTCGAAGAAGGCCGCCTGCACCGCCGTCCCATCGATCGCTTCGCCGCCTCGCTGCCGCAGCACCATCGAACTGAGCGCCTCAGCCCGCACCTGCGCCTCTCGCGCGAGCGCGACCGCCTCGCGATGCGCCAGGAACTCGACCAGGGCTGAGCGAAACGCGGCAACGTCAGGCGGGCGATCGAGCGGTGACTTCGACAGCGCGCGGCGGCACAGGCGCGCCAGCTCCTCGGGCACCTCGTCGGGCAGCGACGGCGGCGGGCTCTCGAAGGCGTGGGCCAGCACCGCGACGACGGTGGTGCCCTCATGCGGAGGCCGGCGCACCAGCACCTCGTGCAACATCGCGCCGAGCAGGTACACGTCGGTCTGCACCGACAGCGAGGCGCCATCACCAGCAGCCATCTCGGGCGCCATGTACGCAGGCGTGCCTGCGATGCGGCGTTCCTCTCGGGCCAGGGGCAGGTGCCCGTCAGGCTCGAGCGCGACCGCGATGCCCCAGTCGACGACGTACACCTCGCCGAATCGCCCGAGCATCACGTTGTCTGGCTTGAGATCTCGGTGCAGCACGCCGCGGTCGTGGGCGAAGGCCATGGCATCACAGACATCGAGCAGCACCTCGAGGTGCTCGACCAGCGGCTCCCGATCGCCGCGGCGCAGCTCGGCGAGCAGCGTCGGCGTCTGAATCACCTGCCGCCACGGCGTGCCCTCGATGCGCTTCATCACGAAGAACGGGGCACCATCGGCCCCCCGCGCGAGCTGATGCACCGGCACGATGTTGGGGTGCTCGAGGCGCCCGGTCACCACCGCCTCTCGCAGCAGCGCCCGCTCGAGGCGTTCATCACCGGCCGCGTCGCGCAGTTGCTTCACGGCGACCTCGCGCGCGAGCGAGCGCTGCACCGCGAGCGACACCGTGCCCATGCCGCCGGTGCCCAGGGTGCGGCGCACCTCGAGCTCGGCTGGAGCGTCGCCCACCGTCACGGTCGGCAACACCACCTCGGCCTCACCCTGCTTCGACCCCGAGCCAGCGGAGATCAACGTGCCGTCGAGCTCAGGCAGGTCGGCCATCGTCAGGCCACGCGCCTCGAGGTGCAGCGTGTAGCGCTTCTCGGCATCGGACACGGCGCCCGATGGTAGCTGCTCCCACCCGCGCCGGTGCCGCGAAACGCGAAGTCTGGCTTGAGGCGCCAGCCGGTGCACCGCGCCTCCACTGGCGCTGCCCGCCGAACCGCCCTGCGGTCACGCCTGCGATGTCGAGCCGGTGCACTGGCTCACAGTGGCCCGCCGTGGTGCCGCGAAGCGTGCCGAAGGTCTTCAGCGCGCAGCGCTGGACCGCCGTCGCGCGAGCACCAGCAGGCCTGCCAGCATCGGCCACGACGAATCAGCGCCCCCGAAGCAGCCACACCCCGAGGCCTTCGCGCCGATGGTCCCGCTCCCCGACGAGCTCGAGCCGCCGTCCTCTGAGCCGCGCGCGCCTCCACCGGCATTGCCTGCCGAACCGCCCTGGCCCGCTGCGCCGCCACCAGTCGTCCCCGCACC
>VYLD01000108.1_pt1 | contig 41776 bp, 28 predicted proteins | sample 5114401 | NCBI WGS metagenome assembly VYLD01 (sample SAMN12291783, study PRJNA351875) | freshwater metagenome | isolation source: freshwater lake | place: USA: Michigan, Gull Lake | collected 2013-08-08 | reverse complement strand
GCGGTCCTTCAGACAGCTCTGCGCAAAGTCGCGAAGCTCCCGCGGCGCCTCGGCGTCCTTCGCGAGGGCCTCGACGTCGTTGCTCGCCAGCCGCTGCAACAGCGCCTCGATGGGCAACCCACGGCGCAGCGCCCTCACCACCGCGCTGTGGCCTGCGTTGAGCCGCTTGTTCTCGAGGATCAGCCGGCCGCGTCGGTCGAACAGGCCCGGTCGCGCACCCACCCCCTTGAGGCGATCGCCGTCGACGGGCCCCGGCGCGATGGCGTTGATCTGCACCTCGGGCCCCAGGAACCGCGCCATGGTCTCGACCATCGCGCGCTGCCCGGCCTTGCTGACCGCGTAGTCGCTTCGATTGGGGTACGCGACGGCCAGGAACTTCTCACCGCCGAAGTAGCTCGAGACGTTGAGCACGTACCCGCTGCCCTGCGCCTTCATCAGGGGCAGCACCTCGTGCAGCAGCGCGTAGTTCGAGATCAGGTTCGCATCGAGCGTGGCGTTCCAGCTCGACAGGCTCATGTCGACGGCCATCTCTTCGGCGCCCGAGACCCCCGCGTTGTTGATGAGGTAGTCGATGCGCCCGAACGCCGCGAGGGTGGCCTCGACCACCGCCTTGAGGCCGCCCAGCTGCGCGACGTCGATGCCCGGCAGAATCGCCACGCGACGTGCGGCGCCGGAATAGCCGATGTCCTGCAGCTCTCCGACGATGCGGTCTCGCACCGCGACCAGCTCGCTCTCTCTGCGCGCGGCCAACATCACCCTGGCGCCGCCCAGCGCGAGCAGACGCGCGACCGCCCCGCCGATGCCTGCAGACCCACCGGTGATGAGGGCGACCTTCCCCAGGTGCAGCCCGGCGAGGTTCTCGGTCGGGCCCACCGTCGCGCGCCGAGCCCCCGTGGCCTGGGCGATGCTCACCGGCACGTACAGGTTCACCTGGCGAATTCGGCGGTCCTGAAACAGCAGCCGGGCCGCGTGACCTGCGGTGTACGGCAGGTTCTCGGCTTCGGCGTTGTCGTAGCGAATGATCTGGTTGCTCCACTCGGGGTGGCGCCGGCGGCCCAACGTGACGTCGACCTCGCTCTCGTCACGCCACACGCGAATGAGCTCTTCCATGGCCGCGCGCAGCGTGTTTGCCCAGGCGTTGCCGGCGCCGTCATCGGGGTTGGTCAAGAAGACCACCCGTGGCTCGGAAGTCAGGTCGGTGCGGTCCTTCCAGTAGCGGCTGAGCATGCGGGCCACGCCGATGGCCCCGCCCAGCTCGTCGTCGACGAAGGCGTCCATGTCGGCGTCGCTGGCCTCGGCGAGCGTGCCCCGAAAGCGCGCCACGCCGTGGGCGGGCAAGATGATGGCGCAGGTGATGGGCCGTTCACCGTCGGTGGCCAGGGCCGCCTGCATGCCCTCGGGGTCGGTGCGGTTGAAGGCCCGCACCACGATGCGCGAGCCCGGGGCCAGCCTGGCCCGCGCGAGCTGACACGCTGCCTCGTCGGCGAACCCCAGGATGACCTCGGCGCCCACGCTGACCTGCACCTGCGCGATCGCCAGCGCGTCATCGACCTGGTCGCCGGCCGCCACCAGCACGGTGTGGCCCACGGCGTCCACCGTGCGCAAGACGGGCCGGCTCACCCACGTGCTGCGGCTCTCTTTGCGAACGCGCATGCCGTGGGTCAGCTCGAAGTCGTGCCCGTTGAAGGCGGCCGACTCTTCGCTGCCGAGGAACAGGCAGATGTTGGCGATGTCTCTGGGCTCGGCGAAGTCCTTCTGCAGCGGCCCTTCCCCCTTGGCGCGCTTGAGGGTCATCATGTCGAAGAACTCGTCGGCGGTGGTGCCCGCGTTCGCGCCCCGCAGCGAGTCCATGCTGGCGAAGACGCTGCGAATGCGCTCGGAGTTGATGGGCCCGGGGAACACCGTGTTGACCCGCACGCCGCGAGCGCCGAGCTCTTCCGACAGCTGCCGTGACAGCCCGTTGAGCGCGGCCTTGGGCACCACGTACGCGGTGCGCCCGTAGTACTGCGTGCGCGAGAAGATGGTGGACACGTTGATGACCGACGCGCCCGCCTTGAGGAAGGGGCCCGCGGCGCGAACCACGTTCCAGGTCACCGCCAGAATGTTCCGGTTGGCCTGGGCGACGGTCTCGGTGTCGGGTGAGCCGGCCTCGCGCAGGCGCGTCAGCTCGGCCTGGGTCAACGGCACGCGCTCGAGCGGTTGTTTGGGCCCTGCCGAGCCCGCGTTGTTGACCACCACGTCGAGGCGGCCGTGCCGGGAGATCAGCTCGGCGATGCCGGCGCGAACGCTGACCGCGTCGCCACCGTCGAACACCACCAGGTCGGCGTTCGCGTCGGGCACGCCGGTGTCGGCTACCGCCTTCGCCCGGGCCGCCTCGAGCCGCTCGCGCGTTCGCCCCGAGAACACCACCGTCGCGCCTTCGCGCAGGTACGCCCGCACGATGGACCCGCCGAGGTTGCCCGCGGCTCCCGTGACCAACGCCACCCGGCCCGCCAGGCGGCCGCCCTTCGATTCGTCTGACGCCACGTGTGTCGACCCCCTTGATTCTACCGTGATGGATCTGCGCGCAACCCCGCTGCCCACGCTTCGAAGAGCGCCTCGCGCGTGCGCAAGCCCAGCGCTGGCAGCGCGTGGTTGACGACGTACGTCGCGCCCTGATGTCGGTTGTCCCACATGGCCTGGTGCGCCCTCGGCAACCCGTGCCACGGCACCACCGTGGGCTCGGTGACGTCCAGCTGCCCGGCGGCCACCATGTCATTCATGCGCGTGACCTCGAACGCGTTGCACAGGTGGGTGCCCAGAATCGACGCCGTCGGCATGAGAATACGGCGCTGCCTGGTCCACACCTGCGGCGCGTAGAAGGTGTAGCGCCGCGAGGCCATGTCTTCACAATACACCACGCGACCGGTGAAGGGCTTGACCAGAGAGGTGCTGACCCCCAGCGCGTCGTGCCCTGCCCGCTCGAGGATCAGATCTGGAGCGCCGCGCGGGTTGTCTGGACTGCGCAGCAGCTCACCCACGGCGCTGCCGAAGGGCTTGAGTGTTCTGTTCTGGAAATCTCGAACACCTTTGCGAAAAGCCTCGATGTCTTTTTTGGCGTCGGCCAGGTGGGGCATGGTCTTCGGCCAGTCGAACTCCTCGCCGACCCGGCGTCGAATGTCTTCCAGCGAGACCACCCCGGCCACGGCGCCTTCGAACCCCAGGGACTGCACGAACTCGCGCTGCGCGTCGGTGCTGGTGGCCACCACCGTGCGGGCACCAAGGGCTCGCACCGCCTCGATCATCTCGAGCCCCAGCGGGTCGACCAGGCCCGTGCTGTCGGGCCCGTAGTACAGCAGCACCGCTTCTCCGGCCCGAGCCCCCGCACGCTGCAGCATCACCTCGGGGGCCACGTGGCCTTTTTTGCCCACGAAGGTGAAGTGGTAACCCGATGACGCGCCGTAGAACGTGAGGGCGCCTCCTTCGGCGAGCAGCTGAAACGACCGGGGGAAGGCCGTCTCACCCGCGTGCGACACCACGTAGTCGGCCAGGCGACCGCCGTTGAGCTGTCGAAACGCCTCGACCAGCGGCGCCCCCGCGGCTTCCCACTCCTTCGGGTCTGCTTCGGGCACCGCGGTGTACAGCTTCGCGAAGCGGGGGTCGGTGCGATCGATGGCTCCGACCGATCCCTCGGCCACGATCGATGCGGCCCGGCTCGCGCTCGACACGCCGCCGGTCACCGCGACGCCAGCCCGGGTCGCGCTCTTCAGCGCCTCGAGGCCGGTGCCGGTGGCGGCGCCTTCCACGAACAGGGTGCGACCCGGAGAAATGCGCAGCGTGGTGAAGAGCGCGCGCACCACGGTGCCCAGGTTGAGAATGTACGCGCCCGCCTGCTCGAGCGTCAGGCCCTGGGGAATGGGGTGCAGCTGCGGCGCCTGGGTGATGAGGAACTGGGCATGGCTGCCACCGCGGGTCTCGTAGCCCTGAATGGCGAACCCCACCGACATGGGGTCGCGCCCCGCGAGCGGCGAGAGCAGATCGGTCTGCCCAGAATAAATAGCGACCAGGTCGCCGACCTTGAGCCGGCCCTCGCGCTTCGCTTCGGTGCCCAGCGCCGCGACCAGCGCCACGCCGCCCGAGCCGGTGATCTGCACGTCCAATTCATGGTTGTCGAAGGGCGAGACCGGAATGCCAGTCAACGCCCAGATGTCATTGAAGTTGACCTCTGATGCCAGAACATACACCAGCGCCTCGTTGGGCTCGGGCGCCTCGACCGGCACGATCAGCTCGACCTCCGAGCGCTCGGGGGCACCAAACCGCGGCTCACCGGTGGCCTCGTTCTTCGGCACTCCGTAGCCGTATTGCCATTGAGGGACCGGGGTGATGGCTGGGAAGAACGGCGCTCCACGCGCCAGCAACGAGCCCTTCGTCAGTTGTTCGTCGACCCAGACTGTCTGCTCTGCCACCACCCGAACGCCGCCGCGTCGCACCGGCAGCGCGGGGCTCTGCTTCTCCATGAACTGCTCGATGCCGGTCTTGCCGCCTTCGGGGTCGACGACGGCCTGCGCGAACAGCTCGGCCTCGACCCGAAGCCCGGCCTCGATCCCCGAAGTCCACCCGGTGCGAATGGCCTCGAGGGCGCGATCGCGGGCGCCGGCCCTACCCGCCCAGGTCAGCTGCTGCTGCACCGCGACCAGGTACGCATCGGCGAGCGGCGCGTCGAGCGACAGGGTGGAGGGAGCGTTCCAGGCGTGCAGCTGCGCTGCCCGCTCGGAGAACGCTCGGCCCAGGGCGCGGCCGGCTCGGTCCTTCAGGTACTCGCGCACGCGGGCGTGGGCGGCGGTGAGCACGTCGGCGCCATCGCTCGCCAGCTGGTCGACGACGCCCGCCGCCAGCGCCTCGGCGCCGCCGATGGTGCGCCCGGTCAAGATGAGCTCGAGGGCGTCACGCAGCCCGTCGGCCCCGCGCCGTGAGGCCAGCAGCCGTGGCAGCCGTTGCGTACCGCCGTAGCCGGGCAGCAGCCTCAAGCGAATCTCGGGCTGACCGAAGGTGGCCGTCGGCTCGGCGACCCGGAAGTGACAGGCCAGCGCGAACTCGAGGCCGCCACCCAGGGCGACGCCCTGAATGGCTGCGATGCATGGCTTGGTCATGCGCTCGATCTTGCGGAACGCGAGGTGGGCGTTGTTGGGCAAGGCCCGCGCTTCGTCGATGGTGCGAATGTCTTCGAGCAGCTGCCGAATGTCGGCGCCGGCCACGAAGCTGGCGGTGCCCTGCCCGGTGAAGACCACCGCCGCGACGTCAGCTCGACGGGCCAGGTGTTCGACCACCACCCCCAGCTCGTCGAGGGCGCGCTCGTTGAGGGCGTTCACCGGTGGGTTGGTGATGAAGACGGTGGCGACCTTCGCCGCGCCTTCACCGTTGTATTGTACTGTGAAGTATCGGAACCGCTCGAACAGCTGCTGGTCATCGGAGAGCTGCTGCCGGGCCTTCCACGCCGCGATGACCTGGGTCAGCTCGGCGACCGACTCGGGGTTCTTGAGCGTCGAAACGTCGCCCACGTCGAGGTCTTCGACGAGGGCGCGCACCATGCGGCGCATGTATTTGCCGCTGCGGGTCTCGGGGAACTGTCTGACCTCGAGGAAGTCGCTGGGCACCGCGACGGCGCCCTTCTCTGTCTTGACCAGCTCGGTCAGCTGCCGGCGATCGTCCTGGGTGAGCCTGCGCCCAGCGGCCGGCTTGACGAAGGCCAGCGGCGTCAGCCCCTTCTCTCGGTGGGGAGCGCCCACCACGATGACGTTCCCCACGGGGCTGTCGGGGTTGAGCGCCTTGTGGCGAAGAATGGCGCCCTCGATCTCCTCGGTGCCCATGCGGTGACCGCTGACGTTGATGACGTCGTCGCTGCGCCCGTGCAGCGAGAAGCCCCCGTCGGGGTACCGAACGGCGAAGTCACCCTGGGTGTACGCCCACACGCCACGCCAGCGATTCCAGTACGTCGAGACCCAACGCGCGGCGTCGCCCTTCCACGCCTTCGCGACCCGGCCGTCAGCCACCTGAAAATGCGCGGCGTCACCCCATACCGTCCTGGCGAGGTACGGGTACGGCGCGGCGATGACGATCTCGCCCTTCTCGTCTTCCTCGGCGCGACGAAAGGCGACCCCACCGAGGGCCGGCGCGCGGGTGAGCGGCGCGACGTCGGGAGCCAGAGGCGCCCCCGCATCTTCAACCCAGACATCACCAATGACCCATGGAAGCGGGTACGTGTGCGCGTCGGCGCGCAGCGGAAAGTCCGGGTTTCCGAAGAAGTGCGTCCACACCATGCCGCCGTGCTCGGTCGCCCAGTAGGAATTGATGTACTGCGGCGTCATCAAGTCCATGCCGAACTGCTGCACCGACGGGCTGGTGGGCTCGGCGCAGAAGGTCGCGACCCGCAGGCTCGACAGATCATACTGCTGAACGTCTTTGGCGTTCTGCGGGTCGGTCATGACTGTCTTGAGAAACGTCACCCCCGCCTTGAAGATACGCACTTTGTAGCGCTCGATGATCGACGCATAGCGGCCCGCGTGGGGGAACGTGGGGGCCCCTTCCGCCAGCACGCCGGTGCACCGGGTGGTCATGGTCGCGCTGAGCATGTAGCTCTGACCGGTGATCCAGCCGGGGTCTGCAACGACATACACCACGTCGCCGGGCCGGGCGTCGAACGCCACCTTCATGGTGTAGGCAATACCTGCCGTATAGCCGCCGTGAACGTGCACCACGCCCTTGGGTTTTCCGGTCGAGCCCGAGGTGTAGATGAAGAACAGCGGGTATTCGGCATCGACCACCGTCGGCGCGGCGCTGGCCCAGATGGCCCGCACGAACTCGACGGCAGGCAGCGCGCGCAGGCTCGCTTCGTCGGTGACCCTGAAGCCGGCGGCGCGAGCCCCCTCGAGCAGGGTCTGCAGGGCGGCGGCGGTGAGCTCGTGGCTCCAGCGGTCGCGCTCGGCCCGCCAGACCAGATCGGCCTGCGCGGTGTGCTTCACCACCACCACCGTCTTGACCCGCGGCTGCGTCGCCACGAGCGCCTCGGCCAACGCGGTGCGTACGCGGGCGGCGTCGGTGGTGGTCACCCGGCCCAGGCGACCGAGCTCGCTCAGCGCCCGCCCCACGCCTCGCATGGCGTCGGCGCGTTCGACGGTGACCTCGCCCGCCAGGGTCTCATCGACGGTCGCCAGCACGTGCTGCTGGTCGCCCGCGGAGAGCCCGAGCGTCGCCAGGCGGCCTTCGATCACTGCGTGAACGGTGGAGACCGGCACGAAGTCATCGAGCGCCGGGTCGGTGTACGCCACCTTGAAAGGGACGATCTGCGCGTTGCGGTACCCGCCGTCGGCGGTGATGACCACCTTCGCCCCGGCGTCGTGGATGCGATCGCTCAGGGTCTTGTCTGAGAAACCCCCAAACACAGGTGTATACACCACACCCAGACGCTTGGCCGCCTCAGTCCAATACAACTGGGCGGGAATATTTGGCAGATTCAGGGCGATGGTGTCGCCGGGTTTCACCCCAAGGGCCTGCAGTGCCAGCGCACATTTCGCCGTCTCGAGTAGCAACGTCTTGCGGGTGATGACGGCCGCGTCGACGGGACCACCGCGGCCCGCGTCTTTCGACAGGTCCCATCGGTCGCCCTCGAAGAGGAAGGCCGTCTCGTCGCCGTGCCCCGCGAGGACGTGGCGGTCGACCTCGTTGAAGCAGGCGTTGGTCCGGCCTCCTTCGAACCAGCGCCAGTGCGGCGGGTCGTCGGCGTTGAAGGCGCGGTCCCACGGCTCGAAGGCCTGACCCAGGGCGGCGGTGACGGGGCTGCCGCTCGCGGCGTCCCACCCCGTCCACAGGTCGCCAGAAGCGGGAGCGGTCAGCCAGGCCCCTTTGGCTCCGACGTGGCGCACGAACCAGTGCAGCTCGCGGCGGGCGATGGCGCCGTGAAAGGCTCCGGGGTCGGCCAGCGCTGCCCTTCGCTGCGCTTCCCAGTCAGCGCGGCTTCGAATCGGGTTGGTCTGTGCAACGGGCACTGCTTTGGGGGAACTCTCGACCGTCGACGCGCCCAATCGGCTCTCCTTGTCGCCCGACCTTTCAGACGACGAACGGCGACGGTACCAGCAGGCGTCTTCGGGTCCATGCTGGTTTTTCCCCGAAGAGCACCGAAGATGCCGAGCTCACCATCAGCGCCGAGGCCTTCATGAGCACCATCACCATTGACACCGACTACGTGATGCCGAAGGTCGCGGCGGCGTACCTTCGAATCGAAGGGGCAGAGGTCGCCTTCATCGAGACCAACACCAGCCACGCTGCGCCGAAGCTGCTGTCGGCCCTCGCGCAGGCCGGCCGTTCGCCCGCTGACGTCAGATATGTCATCGTCACCCACGCCCACCTCGACCACGCGGGCGGAGCGTCGGCGATGATGGCCGCCTGCCCCAACGCCACGCTGGTCTGCCACCCGCGAGCCGCGCGCAACCTCATCGACCCGACGAAGCTGGTGGCCAGCGCCCGCAAGGTCTACGGCGACGCCGCCTTCGCGGCCCTGTACGGCGAGATTCACCCCATTCCTGCCAGCAGGGTGCAGGAGCTCGCGGATCAGGCCACCCTCACGCTCGGGGCCGCGACGTTGCGGGTGTTTCACACCGCGGGGCACGCCAAACACCACTTCGTGGTGCACGACGAGTCGACCTCGACGGTCTTTACCGGCGACGCGTTTGGCCTGGTGTACCCGCAGCTGCAGCGCGGCCGGCGCCTGGCGTTTCCGTCGACCAGCCCCATCGACTTCGACGCCCCCGAGGCCCACGCCAGCATCGATCGCATCGTCGGCCTGAGACCACGGGCCGTCGCGTTGACCCACTTTGGGCAGTTCGAAGACGTGACGGTCATCGCCGGGCAACTGCGCCGGTGGCTCGACCGTTGCCAGGCCGCCGTGGAAGACTGCGTGCACAGCGGGGAGGTCGACTGCGAGGCCCGCCTCAAGCGCGTGGTGACCAGCGAGCTCGAGCGCTCGGCGTCGGAGGCGGGGCTGACCTTCACCGCCGACGACTGGAAGCTGCTGGCCGTCGACCTCGACCTCAACGCGCAGGGCCTCGCGTACGTGGTCTCGCGGCGGCTCAAGCCAGCGACGTGACCTCGGGAAAGGCGTGCGAGTGGCTGAAACACCACGAGCATGACGGCAGCGGCATCGTCAACGGAACGCCTGCGATGCGCTCGAGGGGCCCGTCGTCGAGGTGACCTAGCGTGCTCGATGTCGGGCAACGCGCGGAGGCGGGGTGGGTCAACGACACCCTCTTCACGTGGAGCGACGAACGTTCCGGCTGAACAGCTCGACCACCGCCGGCATCACCACGACGCACGCCGGCTGCTTCGACGACGCGACGGTCGACCCCCACCACAGCGCGCGCGGCGGCCTGCACCTTCGCGTTCTTCGATCGCCTGGTGGCAGGCCTCATTCGCGACAACCTGCCCCGCACCCTCGCGTGGACCGTGGGCTGCGCGGTGCTGGTGCTGGCCACCCGCTGACGGCCCGCGCACGACGCTGGACGAGCCCCGCGGCTTGTGGGTCAAGTACGCGCCTCATGGACTTCGACCGTCGCGTTCTCTCGATCGCCCTCGTGGTCAGCACCCTCATCGCCTCGCTGGCCTGGAGCGTCGTCAAGCTCTCGCGCCCCACCACCATCGACGTGCGGGGCTCGGCCAAGCGGCGCATCAACTCGGACCTCGCCGAGTGGTCTGCCGGCGTCTCGGTGGTGAAGAAGGACCGGGTCGAGGCCTACGCCGCGCTGAAGAAAGACGTCGACACCGTGAGCGCCTACCTCGAGCAGGCCGGCGTCCCCAAAGAGAAGGTGCGCATCCTCGCGGCGAGCTTGACCGAGTTGTCTCACGAAGACGTGGTCGAAGACGGCACCCGCACCACCCGCAAGACGGTGTTCGACGGGTGGCGCGCCTCTCAGCGCCTCGAGGTCACCTCGACCGACGTGGCCCGCATCGAGCGCGTCTCACGCGAGGCCACCACGCTGCTCGAGCAGGGCGTCGACATCACCTCGACGTCGCCCAGCTACCTGTACACCGGCGTCGGCGCGCTCAAGATCGAGATGCTCGCCGAGGCTTCCCATGACGCACGCCAGCGCGCCGAGCGCATGCTCGAGGCAGCCGGCGGCGGGGCGCGCGTGGGCCGGGTGGAAGGCATCGACACCGGGGTCATCAACATCAACGCCGCCAACTCCACCGAGACCTCGTGGGAAGGGAACTTCGACACCAGCTCGTTCGAGAAGGACATCATCACCACGGTGCGCGTGCGCTTCGAGGTCAAGAACTGACATGGCGAACCCGCTCGTCGCCGATGCGTTCATCGACTTCCTGCTTTTCGAGGTGCTCGACGTCGAAGGGCTCTGCCGGTACCCCTTCTTCGCCGAGCACTCGAAGGCCACCTTCGAGCCCTGGCTGGCCGCCTGCCGCCGGGTCGCGCGGGAGGTGCTGTGGCCGACCTACCGCCCGATGGATCTCGAGCCTCCGCGCTTCGAGCACGGCCGGGTGGTGGTGCACCCGGCGATGAAGAGCTGCTGGCGTGAGCTGGTCGACCTGGGTGTGTTGTCTGCGTCGCGCCCGGCCGACGTGGGTGGCCAGCAGCTGCCGCTCACGGTGGCGTCGCTGTCGCACGCGTACCTGATGGCCGGGAACCTGTCGGCGTACGGGTACGCGGGGCTCACCACCGGCGCCGCGCACCTCATCGAGGCGTTCGGGGACCCGCAGACCCGGGCCGCGTTCCTGGCGCCCCTGTACGAGGGCCGGTGGACCGGCACCATGGCGCTCACCGAGCCACAGGCCGGCTCGAGCCTCGCCGACGTCACCTCGACCGCCTCGCCGACGGCGCAGGGCCACTTCCTGCTCAGGGGCTCCAAGATCTTCATCTCGGGCGGCGACCACGATCTCACCGAGAACGTGGTGCACCTGGTGCTGGCCCGCATCGACGGCGCGCCAGCTGGCACCAGGGGCATCTCGCTCTTCGCGGTGCCGAAGCTCAGGCCGTCAGCGACCGGCCTGGTGGCCAACGACGTGTTGGTGAGCGGCGTCATCCACAAGATCGGCTGGAAGGGCCTGCCCAGCGTCGCGCTCTCGTTCGGTGACGAAGGCGACTGCCATGGCTGGCTGGTGGGCCCCGCGCACGGCGGCCTCAAGTGCATGTTTCAGATGATGAACGAGGCGCGAATCATGGTGGGCGTCAACGCCTCGGCCACCGCGTCGGTCGCGTTCCACGAAGCGCTGGCCTACGCGCGCGAGCGCAAGCAGGGGCGACCCCCGGGCAGCGCCGACGCCTCGACGCCCCCGGTGCCCCTGGTCGCGCACGCCGACGTGCGACGCATGCTGCTGCGGCAGAAGGCCATCGTCGAGGGCAGCCTGGCGCTGCTGGGCCTGACCGCGCGGTTCTCTGACGTCGCCGAACACTCGCCAGACGACGCCGCGCGCGCGCACGCGAAGCTGCTGCTCGACCTGCTCACGCCCATTGCCAAGACCTTCCCCGCCGAGAAGGGCTTCGAGGCCAACGCGCTCGCCCTGCAGGTCCACGGAGGCTACGGCTACTCGAGCGAGTACCTGCCCGAGGCGTGGCTGCGAGATCAAAAGCTGAACTCGATTCACGAGGGCACCACCACCATTCAGGGCCTCGACCTGCTGGGCCGGAAGATCGTCGCCGGTGGTGGCGCGGCGCTGCTCGCCCTGCAGCAGGAAGTCACCGATGGCCTTGCCCGCGCTGGCCAGCGAGGCGTCGACGCGCAGCTCCTCGAGCCCGTCGCGAAGGCGCTCGAGGCCCTGGTGCGCACCACGGCAGCCCTGGGCGCTCGCGGCGTGTCTGGCGACGTGACCGGCATGCTCGCCCACAGCGCCGACTTTCTCGAGCTCGCCTCGACGGTGGTGCTGGGGTGGGTCTGGCTGCGGCTGGCCGAGGCGTCGCACGACCGCGGCGATGACTTCTCGCGGGGCCTTCAGCAGAGCGCGCGCTACTGGCTGCTCACCGAGGTCACCCGCGCCGAGCACTTCGCGCAGCTGTGCGAGTCAGCCGAGTCGAGCTTCGTCGACGTCAAAGACGCCTGGCTGGGGTGACCCCGCCGCTGACGAGCCTGGCTGTCCATCTCCTCTTCTCGCGCCCGAACACGGCCTCGGCCGTCTGCCGAAGCGGTGGTCTCGTGGCAGACCGACAACACCACCCAGGTGGTGGCCGAAGACCTGTTCATCTGGCTGTCGGCCATGCCGTGACGCGCAAGGGAGCACCGGCTCACGCGGCCGAGGTCCGCCCCCCCGAGGCCGCCTTGCGAAACCGGTGCAGCGTGGCCGACAACGTCGAGAGCGCCACCGGCTTGATGAGCACGTCATTCATCCCCGAGCGACGGCAGGCCTCGAGGTCTTCAGGCAGCGCCGACGCGGTGAGGGCGACGATGGGCACGCTGGCCATCGAGGTCTTCAGCGCCCGAATCCGCCTGGTCGCTTCGAACCCGTCCATGTCGGGCATGTGGCAGTCCATCAACACCAGGGCGACCTCGCCGAGCTGCTCGAGCGCCTCGAGGGCCTCACGCCCAGACGCGGCCTTGCGCGCCGTGAAGCCCGACTTCTCGACGAGCTGCGCCGCGACCGCCAGGTTGATGGGGTTGTCGTCGACCACCAGCACCAGACCGGCGTCGCGCGCTGTGACGGGGAACGCCGACGGCGGCGTGAACCCGGTCGGCGCACGGCTGCTCGGCTCGAAAGCCAGGGTGAAGAAGAACCGCGCGCCATGGCCGGCCGCCGCGTCCAGCTCGATGCGCCCGTTCATCAGGCTCACCAGCTGCTGGGCCAGCGCCAGTCCCAGGCCGGTCCCTCCGAAGCGCCGGGTGGTCGAGCCATCTCCCTGTTGAAACGCGGTGAAGAGCTTTGGCGCCAGGTGCTTGTCGATACCGGGGCCGGTGTCACGCACGTCGAACTCGAGCTCGAGGGGCCCCACCGCGCGCACCCGCACCGTCACCTCGCCGCTGGCGGTGAACTTCACCGCGTTGCTGACCAGGTTGTTCAGCACCTGCGTCAGGCGCATGCCGTCGCCATGCAACGCGGTCGGCACGTCGTCGCCCACGAGCACCCGCAGCCCCAGGCCCTTCTTGACGGCCATGGGCTCGAAGAGGGCCCGCACATCAGCGAGCACCTCGCGCAGGTCGAAGTCGCGCCGTTCGATGGTGAGCTTGCCCGCCTCGGCCTTCGTCACGTCGAGCAGGTCGTTGATCAGCGCGACGAGCAACTTCCCTGAGCGCTGAATGAGCTTCAGGTTCTCGCGCTGCGCGAGGGTCATCGGCTCGGTGAGCATCGCCTCGGTCAACCCGAGCACTCCGTTCATGGGCGTTCGAATCTCGTGGCTGATGGTGGCCAGGAAGGTGGTCTTCGCCAGCTGGGCTTCCATCATCTCGGTGACCGCGTTGCTGTGCACCACGTCGAAGGCGCGCGCGACCCCCCAGAGCACCAGCACCATGATGGTGAAGTTCACCGCGGCCGACAGCCAGGGCGTCTCGTCGCGAATGGGCAGGGTGTAGCCAGCCGTGGCGGCCCAGAGCACGACCAGGCCGAGCATCAGCTCGCCGATGACCCACCGCAGGGCTTCCCGGCGGCCCAACGTGAAGGCGGCCAGCAGCGGCATGGCCGAGAGGAAGAAGACGTTGGTGGTGTCGGCGGGGGTCTGCGCCAGCGCCGAGCTGGCGAACATCGCGGTGACCCCGCACAGCATCAGCCTGGTCGGGCCGGTGAGGCTGGCCTTTCGGCGGTACCAGCCGAGGCTGACCAGGGCCATGCAGAACATCAAGGAGGTGGTCGCCACCTGCCCCCAGAGCCCGGTGGCCATGTAGGCCGGCAACGAGAGAATCATGAGCGGCATGGTCAGGCGGTGCGCGTCGATGAAGAACCGCGCGCGGACCAGCTCTGGAGCGGTCAGCCCCGGCGGTATCAGCTCGACCAGTCTTCGCTGGGACCACCAACTCACCCTGCAAGTGTAGCCGGGACTGCTGGGGACGTGCTGCGAGTCCCGTCGACCCCTGGTGACGGCCTTCAGCCCCACGCCACCAGGTACGTGGCGGTGGTCTCGGTGCCGGAGCCGTCCAGCTGCGAGAACACCGGTCGGCCTTCATTCGGCCCGGTCTGCGGGACCTCGAGCTCGGCGGCCTCTTCCATCACCGCCAGCTGCAGCGCCTCTTTCGACTTGAAGTGCGCGAACAGTCCGCTCTTCGACAGCTCGAGCTGGTTCGCCAGCACCCCCAGCGAGACGCTCTCGAGGCCAATCGAGGCGGCGAGCTTGAGCGCGCTGTGCACGATGGCCGTGCGGGTGCCCCTCGTGCGCACCCGACCCAACGGTCCCGGCATCGACGCCACTGTCGACCTCGCGCTGCGCGACGTGCTCGGCTCCGGGTCGGCGTCCCGGGTTTCTCCGGCGCGTAGAGCGTCCCCTTCGGTCGCTCGGTGGTCCTGCCCGAGTCGTTCGCCGAGTCCGAGTGGAGCCCGCTGGAGCGGGGCAGGCGTCGAGGCGCAGTGGCAGTTTCGGCTTGGGCTCGAACGCGGCGCGCATCGGTCATCTGGCCGACCGTCATCGGGAGGACCTCCCGTTGCCCGACAGACAGCGCCCTGACGCTTCACCGAGAGTGCGCGCATGAAAACTCAAAGGTCGTGGACGAAGTGGGTTGCAGGTGCAGGTCTCTCGATGCTCGCGGTGCTGGGGACCGCGGTGCTGTTTGGAGACAACGTGCGCAAGCTCTTCGGCGCGAGCGCGGACAGCCTCGCTGGAGAAGAGGACCTCCCGGCGGCGACCCGCGCCTTCCAGCTCGCCATCAAGAACGACGTCAAGAAGTCCCTGAGGACCTTCGGGGCGAAGAACGACCAGGACTACGGGTCCGACTGGGCACCGGGCACCCACCCTGAGCCGCTCGCGGCGCAGCCCACCCAGGCCCCCAACGAGACCACCTCGACCGACCACGACCCGCGCTCGACCTTCGCCATCGACGTCGACACCGCGTCGTACACCCTGGCCCGGCGGCAGCTGAGGGCCGGCTTCCGGGTCGAGCCGTCGACGGTGCGGGTCGAGGAATGGGTCAACGCGTTCCGCTACTCCCTGAAGGCGCCCACCGACGGGCCCTGGGCGATTCACGTCGAAGGCGCTCCGTCGCCCTTCACCCCCGGTCGCACCCTGCTGAAGGTCGCGCTGCAGGGCCGGCGCTTCAGCAACGAAGCCCGCAAGCCCGCCAACCTGGTGCTGCTGGTCGACACCTCGTGCAGCATGGCCGGCGATGACCGCCTGGGCCTGGCGAAGTCGGCCATGAAGTCGCTGGTGGCAGGCCTGGACGAACGAGACTCGGTCGCCATCACCACCTACGCGGGCACGTCGAGGGTGGTGCTGAAGGCCACCAACGCCTCGCGCCGGCAGGCGCTGAACTCGGCCATCGATTCCCTCGAGGTGGGCGGCGGCACCAACCTCGAGAGCGGCATGGTGCTGGCCTATCGCGAGGCGGCGAAGGGCGTTCGACGGGACGTCGCCTCGCGCGTGCTGGTGTTCACCGACGGCGACGCCAACATCGGGGCGACGAGCTCGGGAGACATTCTGTCGTCGGTGAAGGCCTTCGTGAACGACGGCGTGACGTTGACCACGGTGGGCTTCGGCATGGGCAACTACCGCGACCACACGCTCGAGCAGCTGGCCGACTCGGGCAACGGGCAGAGCCTGTACATCGACGGCCCCGCCGAGGCCGAGCGGGTGTTCTCGAGCAACAACCTGCCCGGGCTGCTGCAGGTCATCTCGAAGGACGTGAAGGTGCAGGTCACCTTCGACGAGCGGGCCGTGCGCTCGTACCGGCTGCTGGGCTACGAGAACCGCGCCGTCGCTGACGCCGACTTCCGCAATGACGCGGTCGACGGTGGAGAGCTGGGCGCCGGGCATGCGGTGACGGCCCTCTATGAGCTCGAGCTGACGGGCAGCGCCCGCGCGCTCGGCACCATCTCGGTGCGGGGCAAACAGCCGGCTACCGACGAGCCCTTCGAGGTGACCCAGACGCTCACCCAGTCGGCGCTTCACCGCAGCGTCGACGAGACGTCGGCCGACTTCCGGTTCGCGGCGGGCGTGGCCATGGCCGCCGACGTGCTGCGGGGCAACCCTCGCGCTGGAGTGACCCTGGAGGAAGCCCGGGCCCTCGCCGAGACGGCCGCCAGCGACTGGCCCGAGCGCCGCGAGTTCCTCGAGCTGCTCGCGCTCGCGCAAGGGCACTCGGAGGGCACCCGGGTGAGCCAGGCCGGGCGCTACCGGTACTGACGCCGCCGCGTCGGGCCGCACCATCGAAGAAGAGTCACTTGCTCGAACACCTGGACACCCACTGGCTGCAACCCACCCAGACGCAGCCGTTGCGCGCCCTCTGAGACCATCGTCGGACGGAGTGGCCCGGCGCGGCTCTTGCTGGTGGGCGCTGCGTGCTCTCGACGATTCTTGCGCTGACGTTGTCTGGAAGCTCGAGCCCGCTGCAGTCTGTCGATGCCCGGCACCAGGCCTGGGTGAGCGGCGGGTTTGCCTCGACGTGGGTCGTTCAGCTGGGGGGTCGCGTCCCGCTCACCGAGGGCTTGCGGCTCGACGTCCAGCTCGAGACGCCCGTCGTCCGGCCGCTGGTGATGGGCGGGCGGCTGGCAGTCGGTACCTCCTTTCTGCATCGCTTCGGCGACGTCTTCGGCAGCGGCTTTCGCGTCGAGCTGGGAGCCCCCTGGGCCAACGACTTTCTCGGCTCATGGCTCGGCGTCGACGTTCGCGCGTCCGTTCAGCCCGGCGTGTACAGGCCACGCTGGGCGCTCGCCGCGGACCTCTCGGTCATTCCGACGCTCGCGGTCAGTTGGACACCCTCACTCGTCGTTCGCGATGCGTTCGGAGACAGACCCTTCAGCACCGTGCAGGCGCCGCGCTCGGTGGGCCTGCTCTTCCCGGCGTTCCGATTCGATCTCGGAGTGAACGGGCGAGTGCTCGTCGTCGGGACGACCGGGCCGCGGCTGTGGCTGACTGGCAACGCGAGCCTCGTGCTGACGCCGGCGCGAGTCACCCTCACGGCGCCGCCGACGTCGACGCTCCCGTTCACCACCACGGTGGGGGTCCTGTGCGAGCTCTGACGGTCCTCCTCCTCCTCGCGGCCTGCGCGCCTCCCGAGAGCGCCGTGGTGGTTCCTCCGACGGTGGTGGACGACCCCACGCTCCCGAGCCTCACCCTTCGCGTCGCGGGGCGCGACCGGCGCATTCATGTTCGCACCTTCGGAGACCCGTCGCGCCATGTGGTTCTCGTGCTCCATGGCTCGCTCGCCGACGCACGCGCCCTGCTCATGCTCGAGCCACTCGCCAGCGAGCACTTCGTCGTGGCGTGGGACCAGCGCGGCAACGGGCTCTCGGAGCGCCTCGATGGCCCCGACGAGTACACCGCCGAGGCCATCGTCGAAGAGATCGACGCGGTCGCCGATCACTTCAGTCCCGGGCGGACCTTCGGGCTCGTCGGCCACTCGTTCGGAGCCATGTTCTCGTCCTTGTACGTCGGGCGCCGACCTCGACGCGTCGACCACCTGGCGCTGCTCGAGCCGGGTGGATTGTCGGGGGCCATCTTCGGCCCGACGTACCCGAGCATCATCCGCGTCGACCTGCTGGGACCGGGTCTGAACGCGATGTTCTGGCAGAACGAGGTGCTGAGCCCGTCGACGCACGAGCGCCTCGACCTGCGCGCGTTGATGATGCTGCAGGGAGAGCAGACGGCTGGCTACTTCTGCGACCCGAAGCGACCCTCGGACTTTCCCGTGTGGCGACCCGGAGGACACGTCGACCTGCTCCGCGGCCTGCTCTTGCAGGGGAAGGCGGCTGCAGGTGCCTTCGACTACGACTTCACGGTTGGCGTCGACCAGTTCTCCGGGCCCGTCGTGCTGGTCGGAGGTTCCTGCAGCGCGCTCGGCCCCGAGTACCAGCGGCGGTACCACCTGCCCTTCTTCCCGAGAGGCAGGGTCGTCACCATCGAAGACACCGGGCACCGATTCCCCACGGAGAAGCCGGCCGAGACCCTCGCGCTGATCCGAACCTTCTTGAAGGAGTGACGGCCTTCAGCGCACGCGCGAGCACGCCTCGCGGACCCGCGGCTTCCAGCCGCCGCACACAGGACGGGTGACCTGACAGCCATCACGGCACGAGCTTGACGCGTTTGACTTTGAGGGTTCGCCACACGGTCGAGAACTCGCGGTCGAACGTCCACACCGAGGCAGGGTCTGCGCTGGCCCACTCCACCAGCCACCCGTCTGCAGAGTCGGGCTCGTGTTCGGCGTAGCGCGCGAGCCACCTGAAGGTCCGACGCGTGAGGTCTTCGAGTCCGGCCGGCTGCTCGAGGTGCAGCAGCCCCCGCTCGACCAGCGCGACCGCCCTGGCGCGCAGGTGAGCGCCTGCGCGCAGAAAGAAGGCCTCGGTCAGCACCGGCACACCGACGATCAACTCGCCCTTGAGGCGGTCGAACTCGTTTCGAGCCCGGGCATGCAAGGCGTCTGACGAGCCGGAACGTGCGACCCACGGCATGGCCGCCGAGCGACGCTTGAGGTGCGCCGCCGACTTTCTCGCCCGACCACCGAACCTGCGGACGTAGGATTCCCGGCAAGATGGGGTCCCCTCGAGCGCTGCTTCACCTCACGTCGCAGTGCCTGCTTGGCGTCGTGTTTGCCGTCGCGGGTGGCTGCACCGAGAAGAATCGCTCGACCGATACCCTCAGCGGCACCCTGCCCGACGCCAAAGCCCGCGCCGCGTTCCTGTGCAGCTACGCGCTCTGCGCCTCACCCGTGCAGGACGCGGTCTTCCACGTCGTCTACCAGGACAACTCGGGCGGGCTCATCGCCGGCCCCGACGACGCCGAAATTCACGCGGTGCTCAAGGTCGACAAAGACGACGTCGAGCGGTGGGCGAGGGGCTGCGTCGAGGCGCGGGTCGAGGCTCGCCCGGTGTGGCTCGGCCCTCTGGTCAAAGGAACCCGCTTCACGCCTACGTCGGCCCCCGACGGCTACCGCTGCGGCGCCGAGGCGCGCGCCCTTCACGTCAAAGAAGGCCTCATCGTCAGGTGGGTCCACACCGAGTAGAGCCTTCACGCGAGCACTCTTCGGCACACGCACCCATGGGTCGCGCCTCGCATCTCGTGCAGAGTGACCCGGGTCATCGCGCCGTGAATGTCAGGCAGACCACACCCACCCAACCCGCAAACCCGCAGGAATCGCTGAAAGGCCCAGCGGTGTCATTCGTGCACGCGGGTCATGATAAACCCATGGATTCGTTCTGGAATTGACTTGCACCGCGCTACAGCCTGAGCGAAGCGCGGGCTTTTCGGCCTGCACCTCACCGGCGTCGACCGGCACCCTGGCCGATGGCAGCCACACCTTCCGCGTGAGGGCCATCGTCGGCCCGCTGGTCGACCCAGCGCCTGCCACCGCCACGTGGACCATCGACACCTCGCCGCCCGCCGCAGCCATCGTCTCGACCCCGGCGAACGGCAGCCGCACCGGCTCGAGCCGACCGCCCATCACCGGCAGCGCAGAGGCGAACAGCACCGTCACGGTGCTGGTGGACGGGCTGGTCGCCGGCACCACCACGGCCACCGCCTCGGGCGCCTTCTCGTTCACCCCGGCGACGCTGGTCGACGGCACCCACGTGGTCTCGGCTTCGGCTCGTGACGCCGCGGGGAACATCAGCGCGGGCTCGACCTTCAACGTCTTCACGGTCGACACCACCGCACCTCTGGCCCCGGTCGTCCTCGTCCCGGCGAACGGCGGCACCGTCGGCAGCGCCACCCCCACGGTCAGTGGCACCGCCGAGCCTGCCAGCACCGTCACCCTCACCGTGGACGGGATGACCGCGGGCACCGTCACCGCCGACACCAGCGGAGCCTTCAGCCTCACCGTGCCCTTCGCGCTCATCGCAGGGCCGCACACCGTCTCGGCCAGAGCGACCGACGCGGTCGGGAACCAGGGGCCGGCGTCGACCCCCAGCACCTTCACGGTCGACCTGACCTTGCTCGACACCACCATCAGCTCGGGGCCTGCGGCGCTCACCAACAGCGCGACCGCCACCTTCGTCCTCGCAGCCAACAAGCCTTCGGCCAGCTTCGAGTGCGACCTCGACAACGGGGGCTTCACCGCGTGCGGCAACCCGGCCGTCTTCGCGGGCCTCTCGGAAGGGACCCATACCGTGCGCGTGCGCGCCACCCGCGGCGCCGAGGTCGACCCCACGCCCGCCAGCGCGTCGTGGGTGGTCGACACCACCTCGCCGCAGCCACCCTTCATCTCGAGCCCCGCCACCGGCGCCACCTTGAGCACCGCTCGCCCCACCATCGCGGGCACCGGCACCAGCGCAGAGGTCGTCAGCGTCATCATCGACAGCGTGGAAGTGGGGACCGCCACCGTGAACAGCCTCGGGCAATGGAGCTTCACCCTGCCGACCGCGCTGGCCGAGGGAGCACACTCGGTGCGGGCCTCGGCGCGTGACGCTGCGGGGAACTTCAGCGCCTCCTCCGCGCCGCTGAGCTTCACGGTCGACACCACGCCTCCACTGCCTCCACTGGTGTCGAGCCCGGTGGCTGGTTCGACGCTGGCGTCGGGGACGCCGACGTACGCCGGCAGCTCCGAGCCGAACAGCGCCGTGAGCGTCGAGGTCGACGGCGTGGTGGTCGGCACCGTCACCACCTCGGCCAGCGGCCAGTGGACGCTGTTGGCTCCGTCGCCGTTGACCGACGGGCCACATTCCATTCGTGCGCGCGCCACCGATGCCATCGGCAACGACTCGGCGCCGGGCCCCGCGGTCGCCTTCTCGGTGGACAGCACGGCTCCGTCGGTGCCCACGTTCTCAGCGCCGTCTTCGGGCGCCTTCGTCAACACCGGCCGGCCGCTGCTGCAGGGCAGCGCCGACCCGGGCTCGGTGGTCACGCTGCGCGTCGATGGCACCATCGTCGGCACCACCGTGGCCTCGTCGACGCGCGCCTTCACCTTCGCGCTGCCGTCGGCGCTGACCGAAGGCCCGCACCAGGTCACCGCGCAGGCCGCTGACGCGGTCGGCAACACCTCGTCGGTTTCGGCCTCGAGGCCCTTCACCGTCGACACCGTGGCGCCAGCTGCGCCGGCCGTCAGCGAGCCTGCGTCTCTGGCCACCATCGGCCTGACGTCGCCGACCGTGCGCGGCACCGCCGAGGCCAACGCCATCGTCACCGTCATCATCGACAGCGTCGTCGCGGGCACGGCAGTGGCCGACAGCGCCGGCGCCTGGTCTTTCACCACGGCGCCGTTGAGCGAGGGCCAGCACTCGGTCAGCGGCACCGCGCGTGACGCCGCCGGCAACTCGAGCCCCGCGGCGACGCAGGTGTTGTTCACCGTCGACACCACGGTCACCGACACCAGCATTCTCACCGGCCCCCGCACGCCGACCAACGCGTCGACCGCCGCGTTCAGCTTCTCGAGCAACAAGAGCCCGGTGACCTTCGAGTGCCGCCTCGATGGCGCCGCCTTCGCGTCGTGCAGCAACCCCGCCAGCTTCACCGGGCTGACCGACGGGCCACACCGCCTCGAGGTGCGCGCGCGCTTCTCGGCGACCGACATCGACGCCTCAGCGGCCTCGTTCGTGTGGACCGTCGACACCGTGGTGCCGCTGGCGCCGGTGGTGGTCAGCCCCCAACCCGGCGCCGTCCTGGGGACCTCGACGGTCACCGTCAGCGGCACCGCCGAGGCCGGCAGCACGGTCACCATCATCGTCGACTCGGGCATCGCGGGCACGGTGACGGCGGACGCCAGCGGGGCCTTCTCGTTCACCCTGCCGACCACCCTGGCCGACGGCGCGCACACCCTGAGCACGCGGGCCACAGACGTCGCGGACAACACCGGACCCGTCTCGGCGGTCGCCACCTTCACCGTCGACACCGTGGCGCCGGTGGCTCCCACCCTCACGCAGCCGGCGCCGAACACCGTCTTCAACGTGGCCTCGCCCTCGTTCAGCGGCACCGCCGAAGCCGGCAGCACCGTCACGGTGAACGTCGACGGGGCCAGCGTGGGCACGGTCGTCGCCAACAGCGCGGGCCGGTGGACGCTGGTACCGACCAGCCCGCTCGCCGATGGCGCCCATACGGCGTCGGCGACTTCCCGAGATGTCGCAGGCAACCTCAGCCCGAGCTCGAGCCCGACCACCTTCACCACCGACACCACGCCCCCCGCGGGGCCCGTGGTGACGCAGCCCACCGCGGCCTCGACGACCAGCGACTCGACGCCGACGATTCAAGGCACGGCCGAGGCCGGCACCACCGTGGCGATTGAGGTCGACGGGGTGACGCTGGGCACCACCGTGGCCGACGCCGCGGGCACCTTCAGCCTCACGCCCACCGCGGCCCTGGGTGAAGGCCCGCACACCGTCACGGCGAGGGCGACCGACGGCGCGGGGAACACCAGCGTGGCCTCGACCGCGGTGAGCTTCACCGTCGACACCACGCCCCCGGCCGCGCCGGTCATCGTGACGCCCGCCAACGGCGCCACCATCGCGACCGCCACGCCGACCATCTCGGGCACGGCAGAGCCCTTCGCGCTGGTGAGGCTCCTCCTCGACGGCATGGCGCTCGGCACCGCGACCGCCGACGCGTCGGGGGCCTTCAGCTTCGTGGTGCTCCCGGGGCAGGCGCTGGGCGAAGGGCCCCACGTGCTGCGCGCAGACGCCGCCGACGCGGCGTCAAACCGGGGGCCGAGCGCCACCAGCCTCTTCACGGTCGCGTTGAGGACCGACGCGGGAACCGATGGCGGCCTGATCGACGCAGGCACGGTCGCTGACGGCGGGGTCGACGACGCCGGGGTGAGCGACGCGGGGTTGGCAGACGCGGGCACAGCGCCTGGCGACGCGGGAGCAGCCGTGGAAGACGCCGGGGTCGAGCCCTTGCTGCCTTCAGACGGGTCGGGACGTGGGTGCGGCTGCACGAGCGCCGACGCCGGGTCGCTCTTCACGCTGAGCGCGCTGCTGCTCTCTCGCCTCAGGCGCCGCCGCGGTCGCTGAAACGGTCGCGCGTTCCTCGCGCTCAGAGTCCGAGAGAACCAACGGGGTGGTGGGTCGCCCAATCCTTCCCATGCCCCCCCGAGAGATCACACGCAGCGCTCTCCGCCGACTCGCGCTGCCCCATTTCACACCAGTCACCTAGCGGCAGGTGCCTGCCATGCAGACCTGCGGTGTGACACAGGTCACGCAGGTTCGACCGCCGATTCCACAGCTCGGGGAGCTCGAGGGCTGACACCCGCCGGCGGTGCAGCAGCCTGCGGGGCAGTTCGCAGCCGAGCACGTCGTCCCTCCTACGCATTGCCCCGACGCGCAGAGTTCACCGGGGAGGCACGCGCCACAGCTGCGCCCCCCTGAGCCACACGCGATCGACTCGGAGCCTGAACGACAGACCCCGACCGCGTCCAGGCACCCGGCGCAGCTCATCGAGGAACACCGACCGGCCGCGCACCGTTGGCCGGCGGCGCACACCACGCAGACCCCGGCGTCCGTTCCGCAGGCCTCAGGCAGGTTTCCAGGCTGACAGGTGAAGTCCGCAGCGCAGCAACCAGACGAGCAGAAGGCACAGCTGGTCCCGGCATCGGGTGAGCCCGCATCGGCTGGCTCAACGCATTGTCCGGACTGACAGCTCTGCCCGGTGCTGCAGCGCCCGCAGGTCACTCCGCCCAGCCCGCAGTAATTCCTCGAGTTGCCCCGCAGGCACTCACCAGTCTCATCGCAGCACCCATCACAGAGGCCGCGGTCGCAGGTGGGCGGGCACCCACACATCAGCATCACCACCAGCACCGCCGCCGCTCCCGTTGCTTCCGATCGCCCCATGGGTGACGAGTCAACCGTACCTCGGCCCTGCCCACCAGCGTCTGCGCATCCGGCGAGGTGCTCGCGGTTCCCTGCCGACCCGGAGCGCTTTGTTCAACGGGCTGCTAACCTTCTTTTCCATGCGAACACCCTCGCCTTCATGTGTCTCTCTGTCAGCCCTGATGCTCATCGGGGTGCTGGCGGCGGGGTGCGATCGACGCGGGGGCCTGTCGGGCCGCTACGCCGAGCTGGTGGTGGTGCTGTCATCGCCGCCCACCGAGCTGCTGACTCGAGAGGCGCGGGCCACCGTGCCGACGGCCGTCATGGGTGAGACGTCGAGCGGCGCGTTCCTGGTGCGCAACATCGGCGATGCGCCCCTCTCGCTCACCAGGCTGGCCCTGTCTGGCGGAGACACCACGTTCGCCGCCGAGCTGCCCGAGCGCACGGTGCTCGAGCCTTTCGAAGAGACGAACATCACCGTCACTTTCTCACCCGCGCAGGCCAGTGACGTGACGATTCCCTTCGTCACCCACACCGCGACGTTTCGCCTCGAGAGCAGCGGCGGCCGGGTGGGTGAAGGGGTCGCGACCATCGAGGTCGAAGGGCTGGCCCAGGCGCGTGATTGCTTCGTGCCCGAGGTGCTCGACTTCGGCGACGCGCCGTTGAGCCAGGCGGTGGTGATGCCCCTCGAGCTGTCCAACGCGACGGAGGTGGCGACCACCGCGACCTTCAGCGCCATCGCAGGCGCAGACCCTGCCTTCTTCTTCATCGACGGCAGCTCGCCCGTCGACCTCGCGCCGCGACAGCCGCGACGCGCCGAGGTGCGGTTCTCACCCACTGCCGAGCGGGCGTACTCCGCGTCGATCAAGGTGCGTCGCAGGTCGTCGTGCCCCGAGGCGACCACCCGGTTGATCGGCACCGGCTCTGAAGCCTCGTTGAGCTGGTCGCCTTCCATGCTGACGTTCGGGAAGGTGCCGCTCTCTGAGACCGTGTCGCGAAGCGTGACGCTGCAGAACCGCAGCGGGGTCGAGCTCGCCGTTCAGGTGACGGCCGATGGCGCGGACTTCTCGACCCCCACCGCTTCCGTCAGCGTGCCCGCCCGAGGCAGCGTCACCATCGTGGCCTCGTGCACCCCGACGACGCTGCGGGCGCTCAGCGGCACCCTGCGGCTGGACATCGGGACCAGCCCGACGCTGCCCGCGCGGGTCCCTTTGAGCTGCTCTGGCGGCGGGCCGCGGCTGCGCGCCAGCCCCAACCCGCTCGGGTTCGGCAACGTGCCGCTGCTCTACGTCGACACCATGCCGGCGCCGGTGGCCCAACAGCCGGTCGTCGCGCGGCGGCTTCGCGTCGAGAACGTGGGAACCCCGCCCCCGACCGCTTCCGACGCCTCTTTCAATCTCACGTTTGGTCGCGACGGTCAGGTCCCCTACGCGTCGCTGGCGCCATTGCCCGGCACCCTCGCCTCGGAGTTCCGCCTCGCCGTCGGGGCCCGCTATGACCCGAGCCTCGGTGTGCCCGCGATCGCCGGCCGCAACACCCTCGACTTCGACGTGCAGATCCAGCCCGCCAGCCCGGGCTTCAAGGAAGCGGTGCTCACCCTGTACTCGAACGATGCAGTGCAACCAGCCCAGCAGGTGCGCCTGACGGCCAACGCGGTGCGTGCCGAGGCCTGCACCCTGGGGTTCTCGCCGGTGGCGCTGTTGTTCGGCGACGTGCCTCCGAACAGCACCGAGGCGCAGACCGTCACCGTGACCAACTCGGGCCGGGCGACGTGCCTGCTGGCGGGGCTCGAGGTCGGCCCGGGGAGCAACCCTGCCTTCAGTCTGGCGAACCTCTCGCCGACCCTCTCGCTGCAGCCGGGGGCCTCGACGCCACTGCAGGTTCGGGTTGACACCACGGGGTTGGCGACCGGAACGGCGCTCTCGGGGTCGCTGCGGTTCACCGCGGCGGGAATGGCCCTGCCGCGGGTCATTCCATTGAGCGGCCGCGTCGCGCAATGCCTGGCGGTGGTGCCTGAAGAGATCGACTTCGGCAACATCAAGCTCGGCTGCCAATCGAGCTCACGTCCGGCGCAGCTCTTCAACACCTGTGGCACGCCCATCACCATCACGGGGCTGAGCACCACCAACCCTGCCTTTGGCATCTCGACGTCTCCCAGCGTTCCGATGCAGTTGAACGGTGGGGCCGGCGCGGTGCCGGTCGGGCTCGTCTTTCGACCGCCCACGCTGGGCGTCCACCGGGGCTCACTGGTGGTCTCGGTGCGCGAGGGGGCTTCGACCCGGGCGTTCAACGTGGCCCTGGTCGGCACCGGCGACACCACCGGGACCACCGTCGAGACCTACGCCCAGGCCGCGCGACCGACGGCCGACATTCTCTTCAACATCGACGACTCGTGCTCGATGGCCGATGAGCAGCGCGCGCTCGCCAACAACTTCACCTCGTTCATCCAGTACGCCACCACCGCGAACGTCGACTACCGCATCGCCGTGACCACCACCGATGACTTCGCCGCGGCTCGCCAGGGCCGCTTCGTCAGGGCTGCCGGCGAGCCGCTGGTGCTCGAGGCGAACACCCCCTCGGTCGCGCAGGTCTTCGCTCGACGGGTCTCGGTGGGCATCGGCGGCAGCGGCTTCGAGCGGCCCTTCTCGACGGCCCTCAAGGCGCTCACCCCACCGCTCATCGGGGGCGACAACGCCGGGCTGCTGCGCGACGACGCCAACCTGGCGGTGATTCTCGTCACCGACGCGCCCGAGCAGTCGGCTGAGCCCATCGGGTACTACCTCTCGCGCCTGCCGATGGTGAAGGGGCCCCGGCGAATTCACCAGGTCTCGGTCAGCGTCATCGGCCCGTTCAGCGCGCCGTCAGCGAGCTGCAACACCGAAGGGCTCGACTCTGGGCGCTACGACGCCCTGGTTCGCGCGACCGGCGGCGTCAAGGCCGACATCTGCACCATGAACTGGGCGCGTGACCTCGAGGCGCTTGGGCGCAGCGCGCTGGGCCCCCGCAACACCTTCTTCGTGCGCAACCCGCCCGACACCAACCAGCCCATCGACGTGCAGGTCAACGGCCAGGCGGTGTCCAACGCGTGGACCTACGACGCCGCGAACAACGCCATCGTCTTCACTCCGACGCAGCAGCCGGGCTCGGGCACCACGTTGACCATCACCTACCAGTCCGTCTGCTTGTGACGGTCTTCACGTCGTGTACTCAGCGTTGACCTGCACGTAGCGGTACCCGAGGTCGCTGGTCATCAGGACGGCGTGACCCGAGCCCTCGGCGAGCGTCAGCTCGAGGCTGACGTCCTCGGTGGCCATGGCCTTCGAGGCGGCGGCGCGGTCGAAGGTGGTGGGCTCTCCGTTCTTGAAGACCTCGATGCCCTGCAGGGCGCACGACAGCTTCTGCGGCGTTCGCACGCCCTTCACGTTGCCCACCTGGCTGACGAAGCGGCCCCAGTTGGGGTCATTGCCGAACAGCGCGGTGCGCACCAGCGCCGACGCGGCGACGTGCCGGGCGATGGCGAGGGCGGTCTCATCGTTGGCGGCGCCGGTGACGTGAACGGTGGTCACCTTGGTGGCGCCTTCTCCGTCGCGGGCGATGAGCCAGGCCAGGCGGCGGGCGACGGGCTCGAGCTGCCGCGCCCAGTCTGGTGGAGCTTTCACCCGCTTGGTGGACAGCACCAGGAAGGTGTCGTTGGTCGAGGTGTGGGTGTCGACGTGCACCGCGTTGAAGCTGGTCGAGGCAATGCGCGCCATCGAACGGCGCAGCTGCTCGGCGCGCAGGTCGAAGTCGGTCGCCACGAAGGCCAGCATGGTGGCCATGTCGGGCTGAATCATGCCTGCGCCCTTGCAGATGCCGGCGATGGTGGCCTCGCCTGACTTCAGCCCGAATTCCTTGGGGAAGGCGTCGGTGGTCATCACCGCCGAGAGGAAGCGCCGGCCCGCCTCGACCTCGGCGCTCAGCGCACCGAGCGCGGCGTCGATGCCAGCGCGCACCTTGTCCATGGGCAGCTTCACGCCGATGACGCCGGTGCTGCACACCAGCACCTGCTCGACGGGGCACCCGAGACCTCGCGCCACCCGCTCACACATCTCGAGGGCGTCAGCCTCGCCCTGCCGGCCGGTGCAGGCGTTGGCGTTGCCCGAGTTGACGATGACCGCGCGCACGTGGCCGTCGCTGCGAGCCAGGTGGTGCTTCGAGAGCAGCACCGGCGCAGCGGCGAAGTGGTTCTGGGTGAAGAGGGCAGCGCCGGCCATGGGCGCGTCGGACACCAGCAGCGCCACGTCGGGGTTCCCCGAGGCCTTGATGCCCGCGCGGACGCCTGCGGCCTTGAGGCCGGGCACGCTGGTGAGGGTGAATGGTGACGGGGGAAACGACGGGACAGGGGGCACTGGAATCGTCATGGCGGGTCCGGTGCGCGTCATACACCTCGGCCGGGCCGCGCCACGAAGACCTTCGCCGAGAGGACCTCGAGCAGCCCGAGGCGTCAGCTGCCGACGAGCTTGGCAGCGAGCCCTTCGAGCAGCTCCTGCCGGGTCGACGCCACGCGCGCCGCGGCGGTGGCGATGGCGCGGGTGGTGGCCCTGGGTTGACCTTCGAGGAACGCGCGCGCCGAAGACCGACCGGCCCACCATTCGCGCGCCATCAGCACCCCTTCCATCAGGGCCTTCTCGCCGAGCGCGTGGTGCAGAAAGCTGGCGAGCGGCGACGGCGAGAGGTCGAACGACGAGGCGTTGGTGCGCCCGCCTTCGAGCAGACCGTGCAGCACCGGGTCGATGGGCTCAGGGGGCGTCTGAGTGGCTGGCAGGAAGTGCTCGATGCGCAGCATGCGCTCGCCGTTGAGTTCGCCGATGCCCCCCATGAAGAGGTCGATGGGGGCGTCACCGCCGGACTCGACCGCCAGGGCCTCGACGACGGCGGTGCTGTACAGCTTGCAGCGCATGTAGCGGACGGCGAGGGCGATGTTGCGGGCGGCCCCTTCGACGCGCCGCTGGTGGTCTTCTGCTGACGGCTCTCCGCCCCAGGTGTGGAAGACGCGCCCCGCCGGCAGCGAGGCCAGGAAGCCTTCCATCTTCTGCAGCGCGACCCGGTACTCGTGCACCGTGTAGGTGCTGGGGGTGTGCAGGGTGGGGTTGGTCTCGGGCAACAGCTTCCAGGTGTTGTCGAGGAAGCGGGCGGGGTCCTTCTCGGCGAAGTTGCCCACGTCGTTGTTCGACAGCCGGGTGGCGCGTCGAATCATCACCGCGCGCTGGTCGACGCTCACTCCGAGCTGCGCCAGGCGACCGTCGAGCTGCAGGCCTTCTCCGCTGCGAAACGGAATGGTGGCCTCGATGCACGCGGCCAGGGCGAGCTGCTGGTCTCTCGAGAAGACGCCTTCCATCTCTTTGGCGGCGACCAGGCCGCTGGCCAGCTCGTTGAGCCCGTTGTACGGCGTGAGCACCTGGCCCGGACTGTGCCCGAAGACGTCGAGCACCAGCCGCGCGATGGGGTCGACGCCGGCGTGAGGCAGCACCCGCCAGCCCTCTTTTTCGCGGCTGATCAACGGCCCGAGGATCTCGGCGTAGTGCGGCGGTACGCCCAGGTCGACCTGCACGTAGACGATGTCGTGGTACAGGGCGGCGACGGTCTCGATGGGGTCGGCGTCGACGATCAGGTCCAGTACGTGCTGGTGGGTGTGGAACTCGCGGGCGCGCGACGAGAGCGCCTGGTGCACCGCCACGCCCCATTTCTCGACGAACAGCGGTGGCACCCCGAGGCCCAGACCCGACATGGCGCGCAGCATGGCGTCGACGATGCGGTGTACCGGACTGAGGGCGGTGCCGGGCGCCATGAGGTGAGGTGAGCTCAAGGTGTTCGTGCGGCGGCCGTGGGAAGCAACCGAGCGCTGGCGCGATGTAACCACGAGCGAGGCCACATCAGAAGAAACCACCCGCGGCGCTACAGGCGAACACAGGGCGCGTCAGCTTCATGACACGCCCTGCGGGGCCACAGCAGGCACCAATTCAAAGCAACCGGTGGCGCGGCTCGTACTGTTTGAAGCGTGTTTCGACCAACGAGACGAACCCTGTCGTCGCTCGAGCCACCGCTGGCCCACGCGCTCGACCAGCGCCTCGTCGAAGGGCGGTTCGACGTGCCGGTCCTGCCCGAGGCCGTGAACGCCATTCTGCTCGAGACCTCGCGAACCGACTGGTCGGCCCCGAAGGTCATCGCCTGCCTCAAGCGTGACCCGACCCTGGCCGCGCACCTGCTGCGGGTGGCCAACTCGCCAGCGTTCCGGGGGGCGGCCGAGGTGGTGTCGCTGCAACAGGCGGTCGCCAGGCTCGGAGGCTCGCACCTGCGCCAGCTGGCGGTCGTCATCGCCTGTGAAGGCAGGTTGTTTCAGGTGCCGGGCTTCGTCGACGAGGTGCGGGCCGTCTTCCGGCACTCGCTGGCCTGCGCGCTCTTCGGCCGGGAGATCGCCCGCGCGCGCCGGGCCAACGTGGAAGACGCGTTCCTGGCCGGGCTGCTGCACGACGTGGGGTGGCCGGTGCTGCTGCAGACGGTGCTCGACCTGGGGCGGGCGTTGAACGTGGTGGTGCCGCACGACGAGGCGCTGGACGCGGCCGACATGGCCCACCCGCAGGTCGCCCACCACGTCGCCGAGGCGTGGAAGCTGCCGGTGCGGGTTCGCCAGGCCATCGAGCGGCACCACGCGGGTCTGCTGGCCGAGGACGAGCTGGCCGCGACGGTGACGCTCGCTGATCTGCTGGCGAGGCAGGCCGCGGGGGCCGCGCCTGACGAGGTGCAGCTGCAGCAGACGCCTGCGCTCAGCGCCCTCAACCTCTACCCCGACGCGCTCGAGGCCCTGGTGGCGCGGGGTGACGCGGTGTGCCCGTGGGACGTGGTGGTCATCGGGGGCGGGCCCGCGGGACAGCTGGCGGCCATCACCGCGGCCACCGAAGGGCAGCGCACGTTGCTCATCGAGCAGGCCCCGAGAGCGGGCGGAGAGTGTGTTCGCCGGGGCACCATTCCGTCGAAGACGCTGCGCGAGACGGCCATGGCGCTGACCGGCTTCAAGGCCCGCAGCGGCGGGGTGGTCGAGGTGAGCCTGGGCAGCCAGGTGCAGCTCGAGAGCCTGATGCGCCGCAAGGACACGGTGGTCGACGCGCACGAGGCCTTCATCAGCGAGCAGCTGGCGCAGGCCGGAGTGCAGGTCTGGCACGGGCACGCCCGCTTCACCGGGGTTCGTGAGCTCGAGGTGCTGTCGGTGGGCGGCGAGCGGCGGCAGGGGGTGGGCCGGGCGGTGATAGGTGCCGGTCGACCACGAGCAGGTGCTCGACAGCGACTCGATTCTCTCGATGACCTGGCTGCCGAAGTCGCTGACGGTGCTCGGGGCGGGCGTCATCGCCAGCGAGTACGCGTCGGTGTTCGCGGCGCTGGGGGTCGAGGTCACGATGATCGATCGTCAAGCGCGGCCCCTGGCGTTCCTCGATGACGAGCTGACGGGCCGCTTCGTCGCGGCCGAGCTGGTGCACCTGGGGCAGCTGGCGATGATGGCCGGGCTGCCCATCGATTGTTTCGTCGACGGCCTGTTCAACTTCCCCACCCTGGCCGAGGCCTACCGGGTGGCGGCGCTGCAGGTCATCAGGCAGCGGGGCCGGGCCGACGTTCAGGCGAGCGCCGCCTGATCAGCACGCTGAGGTTCTTCTTGCGCCGGCATCGTCCTGGCCGCGGGCCAGGCGGTGGACCCGGTGGTTGTTCGCTGACCCTCACGCCTGCCAGACTTCGGGTCATGCGATCAGGTCTGGTGGGGTTGCAGTACCGCCTCGGCGCGGTGTGGTCGTGAATGACGTGCCACAGGCCGCGACCCCGGGAAGAAGGCTGCGGAGGCCCGAAGCTCATCATCCTGCAGAAGGTGGAATAGTCGTCACCGGAAGACTCGCGCGCGCCTGGGCCCGACGACCCCCTTTCCGCATCGCGGCTTCGTGTGTGGTGCGGCCAATGTCAGGTCAGTGGTTCAAGAGCAGCGGTGGTGACGCCGCGCCCTCGCTTTGTCTGGAACGGAGTCGGCCCCCGCGCCATGCTCGCGCTCATGCCCGTCATCGGCCTGGGGCCCCTCAAACACGCCCGGTACCGGCTCGAGCCGCGCCGCGCTGCTCCGCCGTTGCCGTGCCCCGCATGTGGCGAAATCACCCTCGCAGAGCGAGACGCCCGCCTGGTGATGGACACCGTCCCGCAGCCGCTCCTGGAGCGCTTGTTTCACTGTGAGTCATGTCATTCGACGTTCTCCCGGCCTCCGTTCCCGCTGCGCGTCGCGGGCATCGTGCTGCTCTTGCCGCTGGTGCTCTTCACGGGAGTGCTGTGGGGCGGCGCACTCCTCTTCGCGGGAACGGTGCTGCTCGGGTGGCTGCACGGCACAACGCCAGATGCACAGACCCTCGCCGTGCTCGGCCTCTCGGTCGCGGCTACATCTGTTGGGGTGCTGATTCCAACGCGTCGCCTCGTGGCAGGCTTTCGCAAGCTGGTGAGGGTCGAGCTGCCGGTCGACTGAGTCTCCGCCCCGCAGGCAGGGGCAGAGGTTCATTGAGTTGGGAGCACGTGGAGAGCGCTGGTAGGAACCTGCCTTCATGCCCACGCCCCCGCTTCCCGAAGTGACGCAGCAGCTCGAAGAACTCCGTCGTGAATTGGCAGGATGAAGGTGTGCAGGCGGTCGTTGGCGTCGGGGTAGGAGCAGCTCAAGCGCCGGTCGACGAGACCTCGGTGGGTGTTGCCGCTGGTGGCGTCGCTCGTGGTGGCGGGCGCGCCTCCTTCAGCAGCTGTCCCAGTGCGGAACCGCGGCGGGCTGATCAACTGCGGCATCGGCTGCAGGCCGAGCACCACCTCACAGCCGGCCAACGCGAGCAAGACGATCAGGCGGCCCCTCAGAACCTCACGACCAGTGAACCGCCCGAGACTTCACCAAGCAACGCGTTCACGGCCACCTGAGACGACGGAGAGAGCAACACCAACACAACCCCTGCGACCGCGCTCACGCCCGCCGTGAGGTAGCCAAGGTCAGCCAGCGTCGCGAGTGTCTTTGCCTGCTCGAAGAGCGGGACGACCTGGGTCTGGGGCGTCGTCGGGGTACGCGAGCGGGTGGCGGTACCGAGCGCGACGACGCCGGTGATGCCGGCCGCGGCGGCGATGGCTGCTCCGGCGCCAACGAGCACCCAGCCAGCCGTGCGTCGCCCACTCGACCGGTCTGCTGTCACCGTGGTCGAGACAGACCCCGCCGACTGTTGCGATGTGGCCCGCTCGACGAACTCCTGGTCGGTCGGCCCCGCCTCTCCCAGGCTCGCAGCGAGCTGCACGTCCTCGCCCTGCAACTCGGGCCGCTGATTGCGGTTCGTGATGGCAACGGCCATGACCCGATTCGTGTAGTCGATGACCTCGCGCGCGGTGACGACCCCGTCGGCATTCTTGTCACCCCAGCCCTTCAGCGCCCCCAACGCGAGAAAGCTGAACGCCGGCCTGTCGTAGCCGGGCAGGGGCCCCGCGAACTGGTCACTGGAACCCGCGCTGAGCTGCACGACCCGAGCGACGGCCTTCGACCTGAGCGCCAGCAGCGGCTGCAACCCCGGCGCGAGCGACGAGCCATGCGGGGTCTTCCCACTGAAGCACGCGTCGATGATGGCGACCGTTTCACGCTGCGGCCCGGCGTTGAGCACCTCGAGCAGCTTCGGCAACGGCACACTGCGCGCCTCGAGGCTCGAGGCAGTCTGCTGCGCATCGACGCCGATGAGACCTGGCTCGGGCTCGAGCAGCTTTCCATCGACCGTTCTCACCAGTGGGGCACCATGACCGACGTACACGAGCCACAGCCGCCCTCCCTGTTGCACCGCGCCCGCGGCGCGCTTCGCCTGCTCGATGATGTTCTCTGCTGTGGCTTCACGGTCGTACAAGGCAAACACCCGGCTCGCCGGAATGCCCACTTTGCCGGTCAGGTGCAGATACCACTCGCGCGCGTTCTCTTTCGCGCCCGGCACCTGCTCGACGAAGGGGTAGTCATGAATGCCGATGATCAGCGCTGCATCATTGGCACCGGTTTGGGCGGGAGTCTGCGACAGGAGCGCGACGAGGAGCGTGGTCAGCATAGGGCTTTCGGGGGTTACGGGCCGCCGTACACCCAGGTGTGTCGTCTCGAATCACTCGTGAACACGACCACCCGGCCGTGAAGGGAGTCGTAGACGGCGTAGGGGAGGGTCGTGGGCTCAGGATCGAGCCCGGTGCCACGGCTCGCGGCGTTCTCGAGGCTCCAATCTGCGGCGGCCGATGGGAGCGACCAGACCTCGAGGTACCGAGGCGACTCCCTGAAGGTCGGGCCACCGATGAGCAGGGTTCGCTCTCGTCGTGGGTCGTACACGAGCACGGCTTTCTGGCGGTCGGTCGAGACCTGCGTTCCGCTCAGCTGCGCCCACGTGCGCCCAGTGGGGTCGAAGAGCCAGGTCTCGACGGACGACTGGCTCGCAGGTCGCCACAGCAGCAAGCGATCGCGCCTGCTGTCGTAGACGACCGAGTTCGAGAACAACGTCTCGGCTGGTCGCGTCGCACCGACGACGGAGATCTGAGTCCAGCCCGTCGAGGTGAGCGACCACACGTCGGTACAGCTTGCCGAAGGAAGTCCGCAGGCCCCCGGGTTCTCCCCTCCAGTTCCGTACAGCATGACCACGCGCTGCCGAAGAGAGTCATAGAGCATGGGGAACTGAATACGACGGCCGGGGCCTGTACCGATGGCACCATTTTCAGCTGTTGGCATTGCCCAACTCGTTCCATTCCAATGATTGGCTTGTGTCAAATGGTTGGCGGCGCCGTTCGTGTCATCGGCTCCTCCGTAGAGGACCGTCACGTTCCGTGATTGGTCGAACACCATGCTCGGGTAGCGAAGCCCGGTCCCCGGGCGGGGCGCGGCGCGGTTCGACCACCCAACCCCGCCGTCGTATTCCCAGAGATCGTTGAGGCGGCTCGCTCCGGTCTGCCCGCTGTAGAGCACGACGAAACCACGTTGCGTGTCGAAGGTCATGGCGCCATCGACTCTGGCCGGTGGGGTCTGCCCAAGTGGAATCTGGCGCTGAAACCACTGAGGCACGAAGCAGACGCCCAATGGAGCAGCAGCCGAGGGACCACAGGCGCTGCCCGGCGTGCAGCACGTCTGCGTCACGCCACCATTGGCGATGCAGTCAGCGTTCGTTCGACAACCCAGCACGCAGCGGCCCGCTTCACATACCTGCTCGAGCGGGCAGTCGGTGCGCTCCGTCGCCGTTCGGCACGCCGGGGTGCCTGCGTCTGCAGCGCCACCGGCAGTCGCAGCGCCACCCGCAGTCGCAGCGCCACCGGCAGTCGCAGCGCCACCCGCAGTCGCAGCGCCACCGGCAGTCGCAGCGCCACCGGCAGTCGCAGCGCCACCGCCGACTCCCGCATCCACAAGTCGACAGGTGCCCTCGAAGCACACGGAGCCCTCGAGGCATTTCGAGGCTGAATCACAGGGACGACCAACGACCGTGGGCTCTTGTTGGCCAACAATCACTGAACAGCCACCCAGAAGAACGCCCCACAGCAGATACCTCCAGCCCATCTCGAGTCTCCTTGTCACACCAGCCATTCACTTCGTAGATCAGTGACATCGGAACCTCGACGGTCTCCTGGCCTTGCCTCCATCTGCCTGACCCGGCCCCTCGCTTCTCGGAGGGCTCGAGCCGTTGCCACTCGAGAGCCTTCATCAGCGCGCCCGAAGCTGGAACAGGGTGGTGCGCTCTCTCGAGCGGGCGTGGTGCAGCGGGTCGGTGGAGTCGAAGGCCTTGCCGTGCCTGGCGGGCGTCGACCAGCGCGCGTCGATGGTGAGGCCGCGCTCGTGAAGCTGGGCCTCGAGCCAGCCCAGCGCGCGCAGGCCCAACAGCTCGGCCAGGTCGGACAACACCAGCAGCCCCCGACCGCCTGGCGTGAGGTGGTGCTTCAGGCCGTCGAGGAACCCCAGCAAGAAGCCGCTCTGCTCGTCGAACACCGCGCGATCGAACCGGTTCTTCGCGGGCTCGGGCAGCCAGGGCGGGTTGCAGACGATGAGGTCGGCGAGGCCTTCGGGAAAGAGCGGCTGCAGCAGCACGGTGAAGCGGTCGGCGAGCTTCAGCGCGCGGGCGTTCTCGGTCGCGCAGGCCACCGCCCTCGGCTCGACGTCGGTGGCGACCACCTGGGCGGCGCCGCGCTGCAGCAGCAGAAACGACAACACGCCCGTGCCCGTGCCGAGGTCGAAGACCGACTGGCCCGCGACGTCGGGCACCCTGGTGAGCAGCTCGACGTACTCGTGGCGCGTGGGCACGTAGACGCCGTAGTGCGGAGTCAGGCGCCCCTTCAGGCTCGGCACCACCAGCCCTTTGCGCCTCCACTCGGCGGCGCCGAGCATGCCCAGCAGCGTCTTCAGCGGCACCACCGTCAGGTCTGCCTCGCTGTCGCCCCACACCTGGCGGCAGGCGGTGGCCACGTCGGGCGGGTTCTTGAGCAGCAGGCGGTATGAGCGGTCGAGGCCGACCATCACCCGTGACAGGGTCTGGGCCTCGAGCTGGCGCGCCCGGCGCTCGGCGCGAAAGGCCTCCAGCGCGCTGGTCGGCGGAGGACCCGATGGCAGCCGGCGCGCCATGGCGGTGAGCAGCTGTCTGGCGTTCTGGAAGGTGCCCACGTACCGCAGGGCCTCTCCCCTTCGCACCCGCGTGAGCGCCTCGTCGGCCCGCAGGCGGTCATCGACCTCGACGAGGGACGTGGGAGCCTCGTCACCCTCGCCTTCCGACCGGAACTGAAACGCCTGGCCGCTCATGCGCCTCGCCTCACGTCGAACCGGTGACGGTGATCATCGGCGTCGCGACGGTGAAGCGGGGCGTCTCGAGCTGCTCCAACATCCACCCGGCGACGTCCACGCGCGAGATGGTGGCGCGCCCCTTCATGCCGGTGGTGATGACGACCTGTCGGGTCAACGGCCCGTCGGTCAACCCGGTCGGCCGCGGAATGCAGACGTCGAGGCCGCTCTTCAGCAGCAGCTGTTCCATCTCGTGAAGCTGGGGGTAGGCGTGCTTGAGCGCCGAGGCCTTGATGATCAGCCGGAAGAGGCCTGGCACCTGCTCGAAGCTGTCGCCGACGCCGCCCGCGCTGATGGCGATGACCCGGCGCACGCCTTCGGCCTTCATGGCCTCGACCAGCGCCTGCGTGCTGCGCGCGAGAAAGGTGGGGTCGTCGGGGCGGTTCCAGGGGCCCAGGCCACCGAGGCGAAGGCCCAGCGCCGAGAGCACCGCGTCCTGCCCCTTGACGACGCCGCGCAGGAAGTCGACCGAGGTCAGCTCTCCGCGGTCGACCCGGACGCCTGGCGGCACCTCGAGCTTCGACGACGGCCGCGCCACCGCCGTGACGTGGTGGCCCCGCTTCGCGGCCAGCTCGACCAGGTGTTTGCCGCAGCCGCCGCTCGCTCCGAGAATGACCAGGTTCATGGTGCGCTGACTCATACCGGATGCGGCCCGGGCACCAGCCCCAACACGCACCCATTCACCTCGATGCGCAGCCGGTGGGCCGCCGCCACCTGCGCCAGGGCCGCGTGGGCCTGGGCGCCGAAGGTCACCTCTTCGAAGCGAACGTCGCACCGGGGCCACACCGGCACCATCGACAGCTCGGCCACATCACGCTCGGTGAGCTGGCTGAAGCGCAGCACCAGCCTGCTCAGCGACGGGCCGGCGTGCTCGAGCAGGGCCTTCACTCCGCCCGCCTTGAGCTGACAGCCGCTCACGTCGAGGGTCTCGAGGCGCGCCAGCAGGCCGCTGGTGATGAGCTGCCGGGCGCCGTCGACGCCCAGGGGCGTGCGCAGGACCGAGAGGTGCTTCAGGCGGGGCGCCGCGCGCGCCAGCGTCTCCAACGTGGCGATGGGCAGGGCGCTCTCTTTCAGCTCGAGGCGCTCGACGGCGGCCAGGGCGCTGGACGCTTCGAGCGCCTTCACGGCCGTCAGGTCGAGCGGCGTCTCGGTCATCCGCAGGTGAGTCACCTGGCCCGCTCGTGCCGCGACGTCGTCGCTCACCAGCCCTGCGGCCTCGGCGCTCAGCACCCGCGCGCGATCGAGCCACAGCGGGGACACCCGGGGCAACGCGCTCAGCGCCGCGAGGGAGGCGAGGGTCAACGCTCCGTCGCCGAGCCTGAGCGAGGCCGAGGTCGAGCGCGCTGCCAGCAACGCCTCGAAGCCAGCGAACCGCCACCCGGGCTCACCGGGCGTTGGCTCACTCATCGGCAGCAGGGCCACGGGCAGCTCGACATCGAAGCAGTCGAAGGCGGCAGCGCTGGCGGCGTCGAGCACGTCGACCAGGCGCGCCGGCAACCTCGACGACAGCCCCGCGGGAGCCGCCGGCAACTGCAGCGTCGTCACCGAGGGCAAGGCACGCCGGAGGCTGTGAGGCACCGCACCGGGGCGACCGGCGGGGACCCGCAACCGGGTGAGCAGCCCATCGTGGTGCGAGAGAAAACCGACCGCCTCGCTGGTCACGCCGCGGGTGTCTGAAGGGCGCCAGGGAGCGCCTTCAGGGACCTGCGCGTCGAGCCACCCGGCCAGCCGCTTCAGCGCCGCGACCATCTCGAGGCGGGCGGCGGCGCGGGTCTGGGCGGTGGTGGCGTCGGCGAGGGCCCGGGCTCCGACGAGCAGGGGGCCGCGGGGGTCGGCGCGCTCGAGCAGCCAGTCGGCGTACACCGCCCGCCCGTCGGGTGACCGGGCCGCCTGCTCGGTGAGGCTGCGCTCGAGGGTCAAGAGGGCTCCAGAGATATCGCAGCTGCACTCGGGCCGCGAGAGCGGGCAGGCTGGCAGCCCATGCTGCTCTTCCAGAAGCGCTTCCACGCAGGGCTCGTCGACGGCTCCATCACCCGCACCTTTCGGCTGTGGGAAAAGCCGAAGGTCAAGGTGGGCGGGCGGTACCGGGTGCACCCCATCGGCGTGGTCGAGGTCGACGCCGTCGTGCAGGTGACGCTGGCGTCGCTCTCTGACGCGGCCGCGCGCGCGGGCGGGTTCTCGTCTCGTGGTGAGCTGCTCGAGTACCTGGCGCCGGTGGCGAAGGCGCCCCTCACCGACGCGACCGTGCTCTTCGACGTCACGCTTCGTCATGGGGGCGATGGCGATCGGGTGCCCCTCGCGCTGGAAGACGCGCTCACCGACGACGACGTGCAGGCCATCAGCCGCGCGCTGGAGCGGCTCGACCGCCCTGGCCGCTGGACGAAGAAGGTGCTGGCGCTGATCACGAAGCGCCCGCGGGTCGCGGCCTCGAAGCTGGCGAAGTCTCTTCGGCTCGAGACGCTGCCTTTCAAGGCCGACGTGGTGAAGCTGAAGAAGCTGGGGCTGACCCAGAGCTTCGAGGTCGGCTACGAGATCTCGCCGCGCGGGCGGGCGTACCTCGGGCGCGTGAGCCGACGGGCGACGGGAAGCCCCCGCGCGCCAGGGCGAACGTCTCGTGGCGCCGTCAGGCCACAGCGCCTTCAAGGGGCCAAAGCACCTCGTCGAGGCAGTCGAAGGCCATCGAGGTGAAAGCGCCAACGGCCCACGAGGTGACTGCCATGCCAGACCGCATTCGCTTTTCGAGGCGCCAGGTGCTGGTGGCGACCACCGCCGCATCGTTCGCCCACGCGGCGCCTCCGGCCGACCCGTTGGCCAGGCTTCCGTTCCGCCAGGACGACCCGCGGTGGGCCAGCCGCGTGTTGTGGAAACGCGAGCTGGTGGTGCGAGTCGACACCGAGCTCAACGGGCATTCACGGGACGAGGCAGAGGCGCTGCTCCGCCACTTCGACGACGGCAACACGATGCAGAACGAAGGCTGCCTGCTCACCTGTCTGTCGATGGTGTTGCGACTGCTCGACCGTCAGCGGGCCAGCACCTGGACCCCCGCCACCCTCGACGAGGCGATGCAGCGCCTGCACTTCTCGACGCAGAGCGGGCTGTCGATGGCGCCGGTGATGGCCGACCTCGTCTCTGAGGTGACGCTGGGCGCCGTTCAGCTCACCGCGAAAGAAGAATACCTCTCGGGCGTCGAGGGCCGGGCGCGGGTCTTCCCTCACACCGCCGCGCTGCTTCGGGCCTTTCGCGCGCTCGAGCCGTCGGCCCGCACCGACGCGGTGGTGATGCTCAAGACCGGCACGTGGGACGACACCGTCGCCTCGCACTACGTGCTGGTGCACCCGCGGGACGAAGGAGGCCCCAAGGCCAAAGACGTCCACCTGCTCGACCCGGCGCAGCCGCTCGGCAGCAAGGCCTCGTGGACGCTGACCGACTCGGCTCAGCGAATCTGCGCCGACGAAGCCATCGCCGCCGCGTGGAAGCAGGCTGGCATCGAGCCGACGCAGGTGGCGGGGGTCTGGCTCTTCTCGCGAGGCCGACCGCCGGCAGCGCTGCTCCGCGCCTGGGCAGCAGCGCCGCGCTGAGATCGCTCAGGTCATGGAGTCGACGACCTTCAAAGGGCGCCCCCTTTGGCCAGCACGCGCCCTGCGGGCAAAGGCTGCCACGGTTGCCGCGAGACCCGCAGCCGCAACTGTGGACTGCAAACGCCTCGACGCGGCAGCAGTGAAGGGGTCCTTGACGCTGACAGCGAGTGAGCCAGGGAAGCGCTGAGAGAACCGTGACGTCGTCTCGAAGCCCCTGCCCGGCGTCGGGCAGGAGAACTGGCTGACGGCCTCGCGCTGCCCGATGGCTGACGTCACGGACGGAGCTCCCCAACAAGGCTGCGACAGACGGCATGGTGGTCGAGACCAGGACGAAGGGTCACTCGCCCGCGAGTGCGTACGAGAGCGCCAGTCGGTTGAGCTCTTCGGCCAGCTGCGGCGAGCCCAGCTGCCGGGTGACGTCAAGGAGTGTGCGCTTCAGTGTTCGCATTTTGAAACTGTCAGGACGAGGCAACGTCTCTACCTCTCCCGCGGCACCCGACTTCTGGAGGTACGAGGTGAACGTTGAGAAAGAGCAGGCGCTGCGCGACCTCGCGGAGTTGGGCTTTCATGGGCGCACCATCTACCTCGCAGAGCTCATCCCGGTCGTCGAGATGGCCTGGAGCGACGGGAAGATTGAGCCAAACGAGCGCGCTCTTCTGCTGTCATACTGTGAATCGTTGACCCAGCGACTCAATGATCACGCTGGCGCAACCTTCTTCAAGCTCGAACACACCCTCACGGTTCTCGAGCGGCTCTGCGAGCGGCCACTCCAACCGGCGCAGCGACTCGTCGCCTTGCGCGCGCTCAAGGCCTGGGCAGGCCCTGGGCTCACCGGGGTCGAGATGCGACATGAAATGCTGAGTTGGGCTCAAGCCGTCGCGGCCGTTGGCGGCAGCCCGGTCTGGGACAGCCGAGAAATGGAGTGGCTTCAGACCATCGATGACGAGCTGAGCGGCGGCTCGTGAACTCACCGAGGCTGAAAAGAACCCGAGCGCTTTGCCACCCCCAGGTCGCGGTTCAAGGTTCGGCTGAAGACGCATACGCGCAAGACCTCAGAGGCCGCAGCCACGCCGATGGTCGTCGCAGGGAACAGTGGTCGACTGCCTGCAGTGCCGTCGCAGCTCTCTGGTTGCTGGCCACGAGCGCACTCGCCGAGCCGAGGCGGGCGACCCTGGCAATTCTGCCGGTGTCGTCACGAAGCGCTGACACCGCGGTCGGCGTGCTCGTCGAATGGGAAGCCATTGCCGCCCTGGCCGCGACCGACCGCTACCTCGTCGTTCACCCCAAGCAGGTTCGCGAGTTCTTGCGCGCCGAGGGGTTCGGCCCCACCACCGCCCTGACGCCGACTCAGGCTGCCCGACTTCTGCGGGGCTTCGGGGTCGAGCGCGGTGTCTTCGCCAGCCTGACAAAGGGAGCCTCTGGGTACCTGCTCAGCGGCATGGTGTATGGGCTCTCTGGCAACGGGCAGGCGTTCCGCGCGAAGTTGTCCGGGAACGATGCGGCAGCC
>VYLD01000067.1_pt1 | contig 42260 bp, 43 predicted proteins | sample 5114401 | NCBI WGS metagenome assembly VYLD01 (sample SAMN12291783, study PRJNA351875) | freshwater metagenome | isolation source: freshwater lake | place: USA: Michigan, Gull Lake | collected 2013-08-08 | reverse complement strand
CCTTCCCAAACGAACTGATCTGGTAATCGGTCAGAATATCCAAGATGTGTTTGTCCATGGCTAAAGTTACTATTTTCCACAAACTCTCAGTAGCTTCGTGCGTAACATCAGTTAGTTAAATCATCCTTTTGGGTGATGATTTTTTCTTTATCGTTTTGCTGTTTTGAGAAAAAATAAATAGTAACGCATGAAAAGGATAATTCTTGTCTATGGATTGATAGCCGGAACCATTGTTGGTTCAATGTTTTTTATCACGATGCCCCTATATGAAAAGGGAATCCTAACTATGGAGAATGGCGAGTTGGTGGGCTACTCTACCATGATTGTCGCGCTTTCGCTCATTTTCTTTGGCATTAAATCTTACCGCGACAACCACCTTCAAGGGTCGATCACTTTTGGGAAGGCGCTGAAAGTGGGTCTCTTAATTACTTTGATAGCCTCGCTTATTTATGCCATCACCTGGGAGGTGATCTACAACACCATGACGGACTTTGTTACCCAGATGGGAGATAAGTACTTTGAAAAGTTAAAGGCTGAAGGCTCTACTCAGGCGGAGATAGATGAGTATAAGGCGATATATGAAAACCCGTTTATTCGATTTGCGATGACACTGATGGAAATCGCTCCAGTTGGGATTTTGATCTCACTGCTTTCAGCAGGACTGCTGCGGATTAGGGGATTTCTGCCTCCATCATCGAATAACTAATAACGACCAACGATTAACGATATTATATGCAATCCAAAGCTAAAACAGTTACAGAGTACATCGACTCCCTTCCGCCAGAAAGGAAGCAAATTATCGGTGCCATTCGTAAAGTAATTCTTAAGAATTTACCGAAAGGTTTTCAGGAAGAAATGAACTATGGAATGATTGGCTATGTGGTGCCACACAAAATCTATCCCGATGGTTATCATTGCGACCCTACACTTCCATTGCCCTTTTTAAGCGTAGCATCACAAAAGAATTTTATTGCCATCTATCATATGGGCATCTACGCGCAGCCGAAATTGTTAGAGTGGTTTCAGGATGAATGGAGAGCCCATTCAACGAAAAAACTGGATATGGGCAAATCATGTATTCGAATTAAAAAACCAGAAGATGTGCCCTTGGATTTGATCGGTGAACTGGTTACAAAGATGACGCCCCAGCAATGGATTGGTATTTATGAGAAAGCATTTAAAAATAAAAAATGAGCCAAACCGGGTTTGAACAAACAACAGGAAATAATTGAGTGAAGATAAATTGAGAAAAAATGAAAAAGACAACTCTAGTAGCACTGGGCCTCATTGCCGCATTTGTACTTGGACTATGAAATTAGGAGCATTTTCTGTAAGCCTTAGTGTCAAGGACATTAAGGCTTCAAAACAATTTTATGAAAACCTGGGCTTTAGTGTTTTTGGAGGCGCCCTCGAAAAAAACTACCTAATCATGAAGAATGGAAATTCGTTGATTGGGTTGTTTCAAGGAATGTTTCAAGGCAACATTTTAACATTTAATCCAGGGTGGGATGAGAACGCCAAAAATATTGAGATGTTTGATGATGTGAGAGAGATTCAGCGTCAGCTAAAAAGTAAAGGGCTGAAGATTAATAATGAAGCTGACGAAAAAACCGTTGGACCTGCAAGCTTTATGATCACCGACCCAGACGGGAATGTCGTTTTGATAGACCAACATCGTTGATCCTTTCAGTAGTGAAAATTGAATCGTAGAATTTGAAGGATGAGGGATTTTGATCCCTCATTTTTTTACTTTGTGGCTGCCCAACTAGCAATTTGCGATCTGAACCACTCATCGGCTCCTTCAGTCCATTTGAAATTGTCACGGATATATTCCATCGTGTCTTTTTCTACATCGGTGTACTCTCCGCTGTCTTTCACAGCAGCGATAATTATTTCGGCATCTTGTTTAGAGATGCGGCCATCACCGGCCACAGCTTCTTCTGCTATATCAAGCAGGCTGCCATCCATTTTTTTGCCATCAATCGTTTTGTAGTAGCTCATTTTTTTAAAACAATTTTGATGAAAAGCACATTTTACCAAAGTCATTTTGGTTACGAAATTGTTAACAAAAGATGAACAGATTGGTGTAATGCTTTACCCCTTTCTTAAATATTGCTTGGTGAGTTGCTTCAAAGCCATCTTATCATCATCGTTGCCGCCACTTTTTACTTTGAGCATTAATTCAAAAAGCACGTCTTGCTCATAGCCGAGGCGGGCGGCAATCTTCCAGCAAAATTTGATTTCTTCTTGGTAAAGCCGCTCATCAATTTTCATCAATTGCACGAGGCTAAAAATGTATTCAAACCGTTGATCATCTGTTAAATTATCCGGAATGATGATTTCGTGAGTTTGGTAAAACAAAGTGGAGACTGAGGATTCTGGAAAACCGTTTGCTTTGCCAATATTGATGATATAGGTTTTTTCCCGTTCGGCCATGTCTCCGTCAATTCGGGCAAGATTAACCAGCAATTTGAGTTGTTCCAGCAGAGCCATAATTGGTTATTTCACGCAAAAGTCAGCAATTTATTTGCAATTGAAAATAGCATAAAGTGAAATTACGTTACATTCGAGGGCGTAATGAATTTTCTTGCACACCTTTATTTATCTGCCGATGACCCCGAAATACAATTGGGCAACTTTATTGGTGACTTCGTCCGGGGCCGCGACTTGTCGTCTCGTTTTTCGCCAGGTATTGTGAAGGGTATTTCGTTGCACCGCGAAATAGATGAATTTACAGATCGGCACCCCATTGTAAAACTGAGTAAGGACCGGCTTAGGCCTAAGTATAGGCACTATGCACCAGTAATTATCGATATGTTCTATGACCACCTTTTGGCGGTTAATTGGAATGCATATCACCATCAGCCATTACCCGATTTTGCAGCAGGCTGTTATGACTACCTGATCAAAAGCGAAGCGATTTTGCCCGAACAAGTGAAATGGATGTTGCCTCACATGATGCGAGGCAATTGGCTGGTTAACTATGGCAAGATAGAAGGTATTCAACAAGCGCTGAGCGGTATGACGAGGCGATCTAAATTTGACTCTAAAATGAATGAGGCAACGGAAGAACTCCAACAGTTCTACAAAGAGTTTGATCAGGAATTTCAATTGTTTTTTCCTTTGCTTAATGCGCATGCAACACATTTTCTTGGCAAGTATTAATTTTGAGATTGTATTGAATTACAAATGAACAATGACCCTGAGCTAAGCGGAAAATATTTGGGCACTATCAGCGCTGATTTTGTAAACGCAGCAGATACCCTGAAGGAAGCCTCGTATCAGATCAGAAAAGCCGGTTTCGCGTATCCTATTTTTGCTATTTCAAAAGAGGTGGTTCCAATCGGGCAGTTGCTAATCGACAAATACTCTCTGCAATTGGATTGGAATTATTTTGCCTCTTTCATGGACGAGTTTGTACAGCGCGAACTCATCGCCAAAGAAAAGGTAGATGATTTTGTGAGCGCCTACAAAGATCCTGATGAATTTTGTTGCCTATTTGTGGTAGACAAAGAATTTACTCGTTTCGTTTTTATTCCTTACCCGGAGGATTAATTCACAGCTAGGAAAAGTGATTCCATCCTTGCGCTTTTAAGGGCACAATAGTTTCTTGTTTGGTCAACATAACATTTTGTTGTGGATTGTTGTGCACATGCCCGATGAAGTGGATATCAGGATGATTTTTTAATTTTTCATAATCGCTAGGGGCAATAGTAAAAAGTAATTCGTAGTCTTCACCACCATTCAGCGCGCAGGTAATCGGGTCAATTTTAAACTCAATGGCTGTTTCAAACGCGCCAGCATCAATCGGCACTTTATCTTCAAAAATTTTGATGCCCACTCCAGAACTTTTGCTAAGGTGCAATAACTCCGAAGCGAGTCCATCGGAGATGTCTATCATCGCAGTGGGCACGACTTCTTTATCTGCCAGTTCGTGCACAATGTCCATTCTCGCTTCTGGTCTCAGTTGACGCCCCACGAGGTATTCATATTTTTCTAGATCAGGTTGCATCTCAGGGTTCGTGAGAAACACCTGTTTTTCGCGCTCGAGAACTTGCAGTCCCAAATAGGCAGCCCCTAAGTCCCCGGTTACGCAAATGATGTCATTCATTTTAGCGGTGCTGCGAAGTGTTTCTTTCCCTTTGCTTACTCTTCCCAAAGCGGTGATAGAAATCACAAGACCAGAAGCAGAGGCAGACGTATCTCCACCTACCAAATCAACTTTATAATTTTCGCACGCAGATCGAATCCCATCGTACACACTGTCGATCGCTTCCAGTGAAAATCGGTTACTAAAAGCCAGTGCCACGGTAATTTGTTCGGGCTTGCCGTTCATCGCAGCAATATCCGACACATTTGCTACCACAGCTTTGTAGCCCAGATGCTGGAGTGGCATATACGACAAATCAAAATGTACGCTTTCTAGCAGCATATCGGTGGTGACTAATAGATACTCTTCGCCACAGGCAATTAATGCAGCATCGTCACCAATACCCACCAGTGATGTACTGTTTTGTAGGGAAAAGCTACTTTTTACTCGTTCAATAAGCCCAAATTCTCCTAAATCTGTGATTTCTGTTCTCTTCTCCGCCATGGGGTAAATTCAGTTAGTCGGTTGATATGTTTATTCGTCTGGCAAAAGTACGACTTGGGGCTGATACAATGCGAAGGTGTCAACCTTACCTGTATCTATGTTCAAAAGAAAGAAACGATATGAAAAAGTGTGTTGTACCTTTTGTAGTGGCGATGATCATTTTTACTTCTTGTCGGGTAGAAAGACCTTATTATGAAACGCCCATTGGCAAGAAGAAACAAGATTACTATAACAAGATTCAATATGGCGCAAAAGAGCGCCCGAAGCGGAAATTTTGAAGTATGAGGTTGTGCGAGCTGTGCTATGAAAGGAGCTCAAACATGTCCAGTCACTTACGGGTGTTTATCTTCACACAACTCAACCAAAACATTGTTTGTGGTTTTTGGGTGTAAAAAAACAATGCGTTTGTTATCAGCGCCATCTTTGGGTTCGGATAGTGGGCGGAAGCCCTTTTCCATTTCTTCTTTCACACGGTCTTCCAGGCCCACGACACCAAATGCCAAGTGATGAAGCCCTTCGCCCCTTTTTTCAATGAATTTGGCAATGGGTGAATCTGCGCGCGTGGCTTCCAACAGCTCTATCTTAATTCCGCCCACGTCAAAAAACGATGTTCTAACACCCTCTGAAGCCACTTCCTCAATTTTGTAATGAGGTTTCCCAAGCAATTTTGCGAATAGCGCGTTTGACTCTTTCAGGTTCTTAACGGCAATACCAATATGTTCTAGTTTTTCCATAATAGGGGATTGATCAGGTTTTCTTAATTTTGAACTCAAATTGTGAAACTTTTACGGGTTTCCGAAAGTTTTACAAGTACTACGAAGCTTTTGGCTAAAGTAGTTAAGTTATTGGATAAAGTAATAAAGCGAAGTAGTAGAATCAGATGCCAAAAATAACACTCGAAGCAACAACTGACATACACGTGGAATCGGCCCGTGTGCAACAGCAGATCAAGGATTATTTGGGCTTGCGCACCAGTGATCTCGTGTTTGAGTTTAGCAATGTGGACGGAAAGGCAAAATTAGATTTGATCACGATCAATCCCCGACACAATCAGTCTTTTCTATTTCACAGCGAGACTGGGTCAGACAAGGTGGATGCGTTGCGGAAAATGTGGGATTACGTAAAGAATTATAAAGAGAAAGAGAATTCCTATACAATCCAGTGGGTGACGAAGAGTGATAGTGAATTGCACACTTCTTACTTTAGGGCAGGAAATATTTTAGAAGCATTAGAGAAGTTGTACTATGGCCGAGATCGCAATACCATCACTGTTTTTAGTGTCGTGTTGAATCCAGTGGCTTAACAAATACTTTGTAAAAGACTATGATTAGTGTGACGGAAAAAGCGAAAGAGAGAATTCTAAATCTTCGCACAGAAGAGGGGAGAGGTCATGAGCAAAACATCCGTGTTTCAGTACAGGGCGGGGGTTGCTCGGGCCTGATGTACGATTTAGGTTTTGATGCAGAGATCAAGCCTGCCGACCAAGTTTTTGAAGATAAGGGAATAAAAATATTAGTTGACAAAAAGAGCTTACTCTACCTGCTGGGCACCACACTCGATTTTTCGGATGGACTGAATGGAAAAGGATTCCAGTTTATTAATCCCAATGCCTCACGCACTTGCGGTTGTGGAGAGAGTTTTTCGGTCTAGAAATTAATGGCTAAACCGGTTTAAAGTTTGATTAGAGTTAAATTAGATTAAGGTCGAGAACAAATCCCTCTACAAGACCTTCGCCTTTTAACTTTTTGTCAAAGCCTTCAATTTCTTTAACCTCCCCATTCGATCTATAAATGAATGATTTTTTTTGAGACGGGTCAATCAACCATGCGAGCTGTGCACCATTAGCGATCCATGTTTTCATCTTTGCCTGAAGATCTTGTAACGAATCTGATTTTGATTTAATCTCGATTACAAACTCGGGACAAATTGGCGCAAATTTATTTTGATCCTGTTCTGACATCGATTGCCATTTAGATCTTGAGACCCACGATGCATCTGGAGATAACACCGAGCGATCGGGCAGCGTAAAACCCGAGGACGAATCAAAAACAAACCCGTTTTTTTGTTCAATTGCCCAGTTTGCTAGCTGCCGTATTATTTCTGCGTTCCAAAAACCGGAAAGTGATGTTACAGGCGACATAATTAGAACTTCAAGGTTGCTATTCCGTTCGATACGCAAGTCTTTATTCTCAAGACAAAACCACAGAAACTCCTCGTCTGTCATTTTGTTGGTCACTCGATCTTTAAGAACAATTGTTTCCATAAGTGTGATTCACTAGTAAAGCTACAAAAAAGGAAGCTAATTAATTGTCGCAATACATTTTAACTCAATTGCAATAGGCGTAGGCAACGCATTTATTTCTACAGTTGTTCTACACGGTTGGGTAGCTTTGTCTGGGAAGTAGCTTGCGTAAATTTTATTAAAAATCGGAAAGTCGCTTTTCATATTGGTGAGATAAACGGTTACATCAATCAGATCTTCCCACCGCGACCCGGATGCCTCTAGAATCAATTTTACATTTTTAAATACGGAATGGCATTGCACTTCAATATCGTAGGCAGCAATAGCTCCGTTGGCGTCCAACGTTACACCGGGGATTTCTTTGGATCCTTTTTGGCGAGGGCCCACGCCCGACAAAAAAAGCAAGTTGCCCACTTTGCGCGCGTGCGGGTAAGCGCCAACTGGCTCTGGTGCCTGAACAGATGATATTAGTTGACTACTCATTTTGTAATTATTGAATTTCAAAAACTAAACTACTCCACATACTTTGGTAATCAGCACCGGGTTTTTCAGATGGAATCATCTTGACAGTGCTCACCATCCAGGGACCTTTTGAGTTCAGCGGGAAAGTAATAGTACCATCTTTCTCGGTATACATATTTTGTAAAAAAGTCGTGTTGCCGATTTTATTCCAAACCTTCACCAGTTGATTGATAGCAGTTTTCCCATTGACCAGTATTAAACAAGATAGATAGTCACCCGACTTAATTGCGTAGGGATTTTTGTTAGGGATGATTTCTACGGGTGTGCCAATTTTCTTTTTGTACGTATCCGTTACTTTGTCACCCGTCTGAACTAACAGCTTTACAAAGCGGCCATAGAATTCCTTGCTTGGTTTCGCTAGTTCATTGTTTTTTTCGCGGAGCTCATAGATGTTTTCCAATCCATCTTCTTTTAAGTAGTCATTGAATTTCTCTGCCTCTAACTCAATAAAGGCATAATTGCTTTGCATGGTGATGAGTTGTGTTCCCTCTTCTAGCATTTTAAGAGTCACTTTATCACGTGCTTCCGGCTTTACTAGTTTCTTAATATCGGTGACTTTTGCACCCGAATGTAACTCAAGCTTTTCTACTTTGTGTTTTTTCAGATCCCATTGTTCGCCTTCGAAGTTTTCGCCCACCATCAGGTTGAATTTCAATTCTTCCCCGACTGCTAAACGGTACTTTCTTGGCAACAGCCAGAACTCATGGGCGAGCGCCAACGTTCCACAGGTGATTAATAAAATAATCGAAATCAATTTTTTACACATCGCTCTTACATTTTCAAATCAACGAATTTTCAAATTAACAAATCAATTCATTAGTTCTTCAATCTCTTCTGTTTCAATTGGAATGTTCTTCATCAAGTCAAAGTTCTTATCCTTGCCAATCACAATGTTGTTTTCAATTCGGATACCCAGTCCTTCCTCTTTGATGTAAATACCCGGCTCTACCGTCCAAACCTGACCTATTTGAATTTTAGCGTGCATATTTCCAACATCGTGTACATCTAGGCCAAGCATGTGGGATGTGCCATGCATAAAGTATTTTTGAAAAGCAGGCCTTTCGGGGTGTTGATTTTTGATATCTGTTTTGCTGATCAACTTTAAATCGATCAATTCTTTTTCTATCAATTTTTGAATCTCTTTATGGAATTCAAAATAAAGCATGCCCGGTCGCAACATTTTTATGGCTGCCTTTTGTACTCGAAGGACTGCATTGTAAACATCTTTCTGTTGCTTGGTGTATTTTCCATTTACCGGAATGCTCCGTGTTAAATCCGCATTGTAGTTAGCGTATTCGGCACCGACATCTAATAAAAGAATGTCTCCGTCTTTGCACACTTTATCATTTTCTATGTAGTGCAACACGCATGAATTGGCACCCGAAGCAATGATGGGCGTGTAGGCGAAGCCTCTTGACCCATTTCGTAAGAACTCATGTGCGTATTCTGCCTCTATTTCGTATTCTTTCACTCCCGGCTTCACAAACTGAAGCACTCTGCGAAATGCGGTCTCTGTGATACCGCATGCTTCTTGCAGCAAATCAATTTCAATTTTTGATTTTATACTTCTCAATTTGCTGACAATCGGAGCAACCCGCTCATACCGGTGCAACGGATACTGCTTTTTGCACCACTCAATAAATCGGGCATCACGAGTTTCAACTTTGATTTCGGCCCGATAGTGTTCGTTCGTATTCAAGTAGACATTTTCAACTCCACCCATCGTCATCATGTGTCGGAATAGTTTACTGAATTCGGAAGACCACATTACCGTTTCAATACCCGTCAATTTGCGCGCTTCTTCTTTCGTTAATTTGTGCCCTTCCCAAGTGGCTATCTGTTCATTCGTTTCTTGCACAAATAAGACTTCTCTGTATTTTTTGTCAGGGAAGTCCGGGCAGATCACCAGAATGCTGTTCTCTTGATCAACACCGGTCAAATAGAAAAGATCATTGTTTTGCCGAAACGGAAGATGCCCGTCTGCATTTGTAGGCATCGAATCGTTGGAGTTAAACAGTGCCAACGAAGCAGGCTTTAGCACTTTTGCTAATTGCTTTCGGTTGGAAACAAACAACGCTGGGTTAATGTCTTGGTATCTCATAAGAACGTAAGTTACTAAATTGACTATCTCGCAAAAAAAGAAAAATCAACCCATTTTTCACCTTCCCAACACATCATTTTATCCTTACCTTTGCCTTTTAAAAATCTTGACAGAATGACGGGAATGGAGAATATCCGCAATTTTTGCATCATCGCACATATCGATCATGGCAAAAGCACCCTTGCGGACAGGCTTTTAGAGTTTACAGGTACCCTTACCAATCGGCAAATGCACGCCCAAGTGCTAGATAACATGGACCTTGAGCGGGAGAAAGGGATTACCATCAAGTCGCATGCGATTCAAATGAATTATAAGTTTGAAGGCGTGGAGTATACACTCAACCTGATAGATACACCGGGTCACGTAGATTTTTCCTATGAAGTTTCCCGGTCGATTGCCGCTTGTGAAGGCGCGCTATTGATTGTTGATGCAGCACAGGGAATTCAGGCACAGACCATTTCAAATTTATACCTCGCTTTAGATCATAACCTTGAGATCATTCCGATCCTAAATAAAATTGATTTGCCGGCCGCTATGCCCGAGGAGGTCACTGATCAAATTGTTGATTTGATTGGATGTGATCGCGAATCAGTTTTGAAGGCAAGTGCGAAAGAGGGAAAGGGGATTGAGGATATTCTGGCAGCAGTGATCAGACGTGTGCCAGCCCCTAAGGGCGACCCAAAGGCACCCTTGCAGGCTATGATTTTTGATCTCGTGTTTAATTCGTTTCGAGGTATTGAAGTTTATTATAGAGTTTTCAATGGCACGATGCGAAAGAACGATCAACTTCGTTTCGTGAATGCCGGCAAGGAATACGGTGCGGATGAAATTGGTGTATTGAAATTGGACAAACACCCGCGCCAGGAAATCAGTGCGGGCAATGTGGGTTATCTTATTTCTGGAATTAAAGTGGCCAAAGAAGTGAAAGTAGGAGACACCATCACATTGGTGGCGAATCCGGGAGAGGCGTTGCAGGGTTACGAGGATGTAAAACCAATGGTTTTTGCCGGAATCTATCCGGTAGATACGATCGAGTTCGAAGAGCTGCGTAGCTCTATGGAAAAACTACAATTGAACGATGCTTCATTGGTGTGGGAACCCGAAACATCCGCTGCACTTGGTTTTGGGTTTCGATGCGGTTTCTTGGGCATGTTGCACATGGAAATCATTCAGGAACGACTGGAGCGCGAGTTCAATATGACGGTGATCACCACAGTGCCGTCTGTTCAATTTAAGGCAATGCTTACAAATGGCAAAATGATTGAGATCAACGCGCCTTCCGAGATGCCTGACCCAACAACGATGGATTATATTGAAGAACCGTACATCTCCGCACAAATCATCAGTAAATCAGAATTTATTGGTGCCATCATCGGTTTATGTATGGATAAGCGAGGCATTATAAAAAATCAGGTATATCTCACTGCTGACAGAGTGGAGCTTACGTTTGAAATGCCGTTGTCAGAAATCGTATTTGATTTCTTCGACAAATTAAAATCTATCTCCAGAGGATATGCGTCATTAGATTACCAATTGATCGGTTTCCGCGAAAGCGATATGGTGAAGTTGGATGTGATGCTCAATGGTGATAAAGTAGATGCCCTTTCGGCTATCGTGCATCGCGGCAAATCGTATGAATGGGGCCGGAAATTATGTGAAAAATTAAAAGAGTTGATACCACGCCAAATGTTTGAGATTGCAATCCAAGCCAGTATCGGGCAAAAGATTATTGCGCGTGAAACCATTAGCGCCATTCGCAAAAATGTGATTGCAAAATGTTATGGTGGCGATATTTCACGGAAGCGAAAATTATTAGAAAAGCAAAAGAAAGGAAAGAAACGGATGCGGCAGGTGGGCAACGTAGAAATTCCACAAGAGGCTTTTATGGCGGTGTTGAAGATTGATTAAATTTGAAAATTTGTTGATTCGGTGATTTAAAATAAGCTCAAAATGGATAGAAACTATGATGAGGAAATTGCAGAATTGACGATTCAGGTTGTAGCGTTGCAAGATGAGTTGGCTTCGATGAAAGGCAAAGAAGTGCTCACAATTAAAAGAGTGGCTAAGTTGGAGAATAGAGTCGAATTTCTTCATAGCAAAGTTGATTCTTTGCAGATCGCATTTGATGATTACATTGCTTTCCAGTCACGTTTGAATAGCAACTTCCATGACTACATGAACCGAAATCCAAAATAATATGGATAGAAATAAACATTTCAAAAGCACTAAAGAATTGCTTGATTTTTTAAGACTAAGTAGGAAACGTTTCGATGCTTCCTCAAAAAAGGAAGGTGAAAAACTTGAAAAAGAAATGAAGGCTTGGGAAGAGTATGAGCGTTCATATGATTTGGAACTAGAAAAAAAGAAACACGAGGATTATTTAAAAGGAATACGAAAGATAATTAAAGAGCAGAAGGCATTGGTTGAAAAAGTGGAACGAATAATGCGGCAACCAGAAAGTCGCAAGTCATTAAAAGCAAAAAAGTATATACCTCTAAGAAATAAGTCAGCGTGGGTCACCGACCCACCGACTCACTATAAAAGCAAAAATAAATGAGTGCTATGATTGACACATCGTTTACGCTGATCGATGGAAAAAAGATTTCGACAGATATCAAGGCGGAAATTTCTCTTAAAGTAGTTGAGCGTAAAAATCAAGGCAAGAAAATACCACATTTGGCCATTATCTTAGTAGGCGATGACGGTGCAAGTCAAACGTATGTCGATCACAAAGTCAAGGCATGCAAAGAAGTGGGCTTTCATTACACCATGATGCGCTTTGCAGATACTATTGCTGAAGACAAGCTGATGAAGCACATTGATCAGGTAAACAAAGATCAAGATGTCGATGGATTTATTGTTCAACTTCCACTTCCTGCACATATCACAGTTGAGCGAATCACCGAGAAAATCCGATCAGATAAAGACGTGGACGGTTTTACCAATCATAACTTCGGAAGCATCATTTCAAAAAACCCATTGTTGATGCCGGCTACGCCATTTGGCGTAATGGAGTTATTGCGCAGATACAATATTGAAACAGAAGGAAAGAATTGTGTGATTGTTGGCGCCAGCCGGTTAGTGGGTGCGCCTTTGAGTATGATGTTGGTGGAGCAAGGCAGAGCAACAGTTACCATCTGCCATAAATACACAGAAGACTTGGCCGCCTGGACGAGACAGGCAGATATTTTAGTAGTGGCGGTTGGCAAGCCAGGGCTCATCAAAGGCGATATGGTGAAGGAAGGGGCAGTGGTTATTGATGTGGGTACAACCAGAGTCGAAGGGCCACAATATAAAAATGGGTACAGCTTAAAAGGCGATGTAGAATTCAAAGAAGTCGCTCCCAAAACGTCTTTTATTACACCGGTTCCTGGAGGCGTAGGACCGATGACCATCGCTTCCTTGTTGATGAACACGCTGAAAGCATGCGAAAATTTGAACCCTTAGTTGCATTTTAGATTTGCGATTTGTGATTTACGATTTGTACTTTGAATAAAGTGAAACCAGATTCATCAAATCTAAAATCACAAATCATAAATCAGGAATTGCCCCTGATGGAGGATTTCTACACCATTCAAGGTGAAGGTTTTCATCAAGGTACTGCCGCTTATTTTATTCGTTTGGGAGGATGCGATGTGGGTTGTGTGTGGTGTGATGTAAAACAAAGTTGGGACGTAAATGTACACCCGAAAATGCATGTTTCTTTGCTGGCACAGAAAGCAAAAGAAAGTGGAAGCCAGGTTGTAGTAGTTACCGGAGGCGAACCCGCCATGCATAATTTGGAAGGTTTGACAAGTGAAATAAAACAGGTAGGGCTAAACACACACATTGAGACATCGGGTGTCTATCCGTTAACGGGAACTTGGGATTGGATTTGTTTCTCACCAAAGAAATTCAAGGCTCCCCATCCCTCTATTTTCGGCCAAGCCCATGAATTGAAAGTAGTTGTTTTTCATAAATCTGATTTTGACTTTGCTGAAGAATTTGCAGCTAAAGTCTCTTCTTCGTGTTTTTTGTATTTGCAGCCCGAGTGGTCGAAAGAAAATGAAATGTTGCCTTTGATTATTGAATATGTTAAGCGCAATCCCAAATGGAAGATTTCGGTGCAGGTTCATAAATACATGAATATACCCTGAGCAAGAACAAGGGAAAATGGATCTAAAGAATTTTAAGGAAATGCTAAACGATTGGGGACATAATAAAGCCCCTTTTTTGTTTTTCATTGATTTTGAAATGCAAAAGCCGAAAGCCTGGCGGATTAACGAAATCAAATCGGATGAGTTACTTTTTGAGATCAACGGATTTTCAAATGTGTCTAAAAACAAGAGAGAAAAAAGTGAAAGTTTAAAGTTTGAAATTGAAACCAGTTTGGCTAGCGAATACGAGTCTAAATTTTCTAGCGTGATGCATTATCTCCATCGAGGGGATTCTTTTGTAACGAACCTAACCATCAAAACTAGGATTCATACCAATTACACTTTGCGCGAACTGTTTTACTTTGGTAATGCGCGGTACAAGATCTGGTACAAAGAAGAATTCCTCGTTTTCTCTCCCGAAACATTTATCCAAATAAAGAACCAAAAAATCGTTTCATTTCCCATGAAAGGAACTATTGACGCAACGATGCCAGGTGCAAAAGAAAAAATCCTGGCCGACCAGAAAGAACTGGCTGAACATGTCACGATTGTAGACTTGTTACGAAACGATTTGAGTAGTGTTGCTTCTTCGGTCAAGGTTGAACGGTTTCGCTATGTCGAAGAAGTCAAAACAAACGGCAAAAACTTGCTTCAGGTAAGTTCAGAGATACAAGGAGATTTGCCCCCCGATTATTCATCACATTTGGGCGATATCCTGTTTTCACTTTTACCGGCTGGTTCAGTAAGTGGGGCGCCCAAAGTAAAAACATGTCAGATTATACGAGAAGTAGAGGGCGAGAGTAGAGGCTATTACACAGGAATAGTTGGTTTTTTTGATGGTGTCAATTTGGATTCGGGTGTAATGATTCGATATATTGAAAAAATAGGAAATGATTTATTTTTCAGGAGTGGAGGAGGAATCACCACGCAGAGCAACGGAAAAGCAGAGTATCAGGAAGCAGTAGATAAGATTTATGTACCGGTTTATTGAGACAATAAAACTGTTGGATGGACAATTCTTCAATCTGGACTATCACCAACAGAGAATGGATCGGACTATCAAAAAATTCTTTGACCAAGAAAATGCTATCTATTTAAAAGAATATCTGGCGCACCAATCGTTTTTGACAGAAGGACTTTTTAAATGTCGCATTGTTTATGACAAAACTATTTCATCAGTGGAGTTTTTGCCGTATACGATCAAACCTGTCCGTTCATTGAAAGTAGTGCACGCTCATTCCATTGAATACGCCTACAAATTTGAAGCAAGGGACCAGCTACTAGAATTGTACAATCAAAGGGGACTACACGATGAAATAATAATCGTGGGAAATAACCTGATAACGGATGCCTCATATGCCAATTTGGTTTTTTTTGATGGAGCCACTTGGATCACCCCAACCTCTTATTTACTCAATGGTACTATGCGACAAATTTTAATCGATCAGCGAAAGATTAAAACTGGTCAAATTTCGTTATCGGATATAACTAACTTTGAAAAAGTAAAGTTGATCAATTCCATGTTAGGCTTTGAGGGGCCGGAAATCCCGGTATCACAGATTGAAATTTAGAAATGAAATTAATAGCTAGTCTTTTCTTATTGTTTTCATTGGCAGGCCAGGCGCAACCTCCGTTAAGTACAAAGTCAAAAAAGGCCATCGAGTATTATTTGCAGTCGGATAACTTTAGAGTTCGCGGTCAATTGGCACAGGCTATTGCATTATTGAACAAGGCAATCGCGAAGGATAACAAATTTGAGGAAGCCTACTATCGACTGGGGCTTACCTATCGTAGTTCTGGTGAGCTGGCACTATCTGTCAAAAGTTTTGAGATAGGGGCGAGTCTTACGCGCGATCTGCTGAAGGAAAAATCGTATGCGTTTATTCTGGGAGAGACTTATTTGAAGCAAGGACTATATAATTCAGCAATTCCACACTTGGATCGGTTTTTAGCGCTGGAGAAATTTGATAAAGCCAAGTTAGAACAAGTAAAGGTCTGGCGATCACAATGCGACTATGCGCTGTTACATCAAAATGAACAATGGAGGTACGACACTCGTCCTCTTAGTGATACCGTAAACATCTTCCCAATGCAGTATTTTCCTACGCTCACTGCGGATGAAGGACAACTCATTTTTACCGTTCGCTTTGGAAAAGAGCATGACGATAATGAAGATATTGTGGTCTCTTTAAAAACGCCAAATGGGCGATGGGGCAAGCCAGTTTCAATTTCAACCAATGTAAACAGTGGTTTTCGCGAGGGCGCATCGACCATCTCGGCCGATGGTCGCAAATTGATATTTACTATTTGTGGACCACGCGGCTGCGACCTTTACGAAAGCAATCGGGTAGGCGAGGTTTGGAGCAGACCAATAAGCCTTGGCGCGGGAGTCAATAGCGCAGGTTGGGAAGCTCAGCCCGCCTTATCTGCTGATGGAAACGAGCTATATTTTGTGTCAGATAGAAAAGGAGGCATAGGCGGCTACGATCTATGGTACTCTCGAAAAGGGGTTGATGGCACCTGGGGCAGAGCCACTAATGTTGGGAAGCCGGTCAATACACCATTTGATGAAATAGCACCATTCATTCATGTAAGCAATCAAAACTTATACTACGCTTCCAATGGGCTCCCGGGATTTGGCAGTTACGATATTTATGTGGCCGAGAAGTCTGATAACGACTGGGGCAATCCACTAAATATGGGTGCACCTTTGAACGACTATCAAGATCAATATTCGTTGGCCGTGACCAGCGATGGCCAGTGGGCCTACTATTCGAAAGAAGAAGGACGAAACAAAAGCAAAATATACACTACGCCCGTTCCAAAAGAATTTCAGGTAACTAGAAGGGGAAATGTGACGGCCGGAAGGATCACGGACGCTATTACTCAAAAGCCGGTGAAGGCATCCATTGAATTGAAAGACCTGAGCACGAATCAAGTCGTAACAACGGTAACCTCCGATTCGACTACGGGGAGATACCTCGTGGTAGTCCCTGGAAAATCTGAATATGCCTTGTTTGTCAACGCTCCAAATTACCTTTTTTCTAGCCGTCATTTTGACCTTCGCCAAATAGACCAAGCGCAAAAGCCCTTGGAACTTGATTTCAGTTTGCAGCCGATAGTAAAAAATGCTGCAATGGTTTTGAACAACATCTTCTTTAAGGTTGACAAGTACGAACTGGAGGAAAAATCAAAAACGGAGCTGATCGAAGTAGTACAGTTACTCAGAAACAACCCATCACTGCGTGTAGAGATCGGTGGCCACACCGATGACACCGGGAATGAAGCTTACAACCAACAATTGTCCCTCAATAGAGCAGGTTCGGTACTAAATTTTCTTCAAAGTCAGGGAATTTCGGCAGAGAGGGTTACAAAACGAGGGTATGGCTCCCAAAATCCTATAAAACCGAATAATTCAGAAGAAAACAGGCGATTCAATCGCAGAATCGAGTTTAAAGTACTGTAACGCCCTCAATTCACCTCAATTTAATTTGGAACATAAATGAAAGTTTTACTTTCATGTTATTGCATTGTTAAAATTCACCATTAAATTTACCTCCCTTAGTGGTATTATTGTTTCATTAAACCTAAACCAAAAAAGTATGAGGAAAAATTTACTCTTTAAACTTTTGCCCCTCCTGTTCCTACTGACAACCAGTATGGCTTGGGCGCAAGAGAGAAGTGTATCAGGTAAAGTGACATCGCAAGAAGATGGCACTGGACTACCTGGTGTAAACGTAGTGGTGAAAGGCACTACGAATGGTACGGTTACCGATGCAGACGGTAACTATACGATAAACGTTCCATCAGGTGGTGGAAACTTGGTATTCTCGTTCATCGGACTTTCTACTTCGGAAGTAGAGATCGGTGATCGCACTACGGTCGATGTGAGCCTCGGCTTAGATGTTCAGCAATTATCAGAAGTAGTGATTGTTGGTCAGGGTGCCTCGAAAGATAAAAAGGCACTTGGCTATGCCATCTCCACCGTAGGGTCAGATCAGTTGGCAGCACGTCCACAACAAGATGTAGCTCGTATTCTTCAAGGTAAGGTGCCTGGTGTAAACATTTCTCCAACCGGGGGAACTTCAGGTTCAGGAGCGAGTATCAATATTCGCGGTTACAGTTCATTGAGCGGCAATACACAACCTTTGTTTGTTGTGGATGGAGTTCCTTTTAGTTCAGCGACTAACAACGGGTCTGACTTTGCTTCGGGTGGCGCAGCCGGGACACCAAGTAGATTTTCAGACCTTGACCCAAATAATATCCAATCGATCAACGTATTGAAAGGACTTGCGGCAACCGTTCTATATGGAGATCAAGGAAGAAACGGTGTTATCTTAGTTACTACTAAATCGGGCAAGGGAAAGAAAAACGCAGAAGTCACCGTACAACAAACTGTTAACGTAACAGAGGTTGCCTCTCTTCCTACTTTCCAAAACAGTTGGGGAAATGGCTTTCAGGGTTTATACGGAGCATTTTTCAGTAACTGGGGACCTGGTTTTTCGGAGATCGACTCAGTGGGACATCCTTATCAATTTTTGGGTACGCCTTCGCTAAGAGATGCTTACCCACAATATTTGTTCAACAGGATAAAGTATGATGCAGCTGAAGACATCAGTCGGTTTTTCAGAAAAGGAATCGCCTCGAACACCTACGTTAATTTTAGTGGAGGCTCAGATAAAGTAGGTTTCAATTCTTCGGTCTCGTATACCAAAGAGCAAGGTTTTGTTCCTGGCAATGATCAAAGAAAATTAAATATTAGTTTGGGACTCAATGCCGCTATTACCAAGAAGTTATCGATAAACAACAACATACAATTTTCTGTCAATGATATCGAACAGCCTCCGTTGAACGCAGCTACAGGTGGTGGAGGAACTTTGGGAGGTGTGCCTTCTTTGTATGGCCAATTTCTTTACACCCCCAGAAACTTGGATATTTTTGATTGGCCAAACGCAACGCCAGACAATCGAAGTATCTACTACCGCGGTGGAAATGACATTGCCAATCCACTGTGGATATCAAATAATTACAAAGAGATAAACAACACTACCAGAATTTTTAATTCTACCACTATCTCTTATGACTTGACCGACAATTTTAGTTTGAGCTACCGCGTAGGGTATGACACTTATACTGAGTCACAAGAGCGCAGATTTAATCGTGGGGGAACCCAAGGGCCAAGTATTATCAGAGGAGTTTTCCAGACTCAAACTGTGAGGAATACCATTTTTAATCAGGATTTCATTGTTGGATATAATAAACAACTAGCTCAAAACCTGAACTTAACAGCTAGAGTTGGATTTAATGCTCGGAATGACCGATTTGTTAGAGATGGCCTTTATTCAGAAAATCAAGTAAGTGACAATTTGTTCAGACACTATAACTTTTCAGTTGCTTCGTCAAGAAGTATCGGATTTATTGGTAACTCTGCTGATGGCCCCCGCATTCTCAACCGAGAAACCGAAGAGCAACGTATGGGTGTCTACGGTGATTTTACATTAGATTATAAACAATATTTGTTTTTGAATTTAGCAGGTAGAAATGATTGGACATCTACGTTAGAAACCGCCAATAACAAGATATTCTATCCGTCCACTTCGCTTTCGTTGATTCTTACCGAGGCCTTTTCATCGCTAAAGTCTAACGCAATGAGCTTTTTGAAGCTGCGTATAGGTTATGGAACATCTGCTGGCTTTGCACCGTTCCCTTATGGAACCCGATCGGTAGCAACACTAAATACGCGTGGGTTTGTAGATTTGACTGGATCACCAACAACGGTAAACTCGGTTGCTAATTTTTTGGGAAATCGCAGTTTAAGACCGGAACTTCAGCAAGAGATAGAGGTGGGTATAGATGGTAAGTTCTGGAATGATCGGATAGGTGTAGATCTTACTTTCTATGATAGAAGCACGAGCGATTTGATTACCGAAGCTCCCCTTGATCCTTCAACAGGTTATACCAGCACATTAACAAACGTTGGAAAACTGAGCAACAAGGGTATTGAACTCGGATTGAATGCGAAGATAATTGGCTCCGGAGCCCTTCGCTGGGACGCTACTTTGAATTACAATATAGTTAGACCTGAAATAGTTGATTTGGGTGGAAGTTTGTCCCAAGTTAGAATTGCAGGCCTTGATACAAGAGGAAATTTTGCTGTTCCAGGCCGACCTTATAACATCATTAAGGGTTTTGCAGTACGCAAGTCTCCTGATGGACAACGAATCGTAAGAGATAATGATGGCCTTTACGCGGTAGACCCAATCATTCGCGAAATAGGAAACCCAAATCCGGATTGGACTGCTTCATTATTTAACACATTTACCTACAAGGGTTTTGCGTTGAATATTCAAGTTGACTATCGTCAGGGTGGCGATATGTATGCATCCACGCCTTCTGCTACAATTGGTCGTGGAACGGTTTCTACAGATGTTGAGTATGGGTATGATCAAACATTTGTTCTTCCTGGAGTTCTTGAGACTGCAAATCCGGATGGAACTTTTACCTACCGTAAGAATGACAAGCAGGTAACTGCATCTGACTACGGATTCAATGTTCAGTTCAACGGCACCGATGACACGTCAATTTTTGATGGTACTTCCATTCGCATACGAGAGGTTTCTCTAGCTTATGAGTTCCCCAAAGGTCTTTTATCAAAAACGCCATTTAAATCTGGCTCGCTCCAATTGAACGGCAACAATTTGTGGTTCAAAGCCATCAACGTACCGGGCAATGTTAATTTTGACCCAGAGGTGTTGAGTACAGGTGTAGGGAATGGCGCAGGTTTCGACTACTTGACGGGTCCAAGCGCTAGAAGGTATGGAGTGGTGTTGAGGCTCACGTTTTAACTAAAAACAAGAAATTTCTATGAAATATTTTAGATCACTTTCAATAGCGGTATTGATGGTTCTTACATCGTCTTGCAATTTGGATCTGTTGGACGACCCCAATGCAGTAAAACTCTCTGGCTTGGCTCCAAGTCTTCTCTTGAATCAAATCCAGGTAGACCTAGCTCTTTTTTTCAACGGTGCCAGTACGTTTGGTATGCAAGTTACTCGCCTTCAAAACTCAGGCGGTGCCTTTTATGAGAATTTTGCCACCCCGCAAGGGTTTGACAATGTTTGGACAAATGGTTACGCAAATGTGTTGACTGATTGCGATGTGTTGATTAAGCAAGCTGATGCAAGCCGATTCACCGTTCATGCGGGTATGGCTCGAATAATGCAAGCCTATACGTTATCTGTTTTGGTCGACTATTTTGGTGATGTGCCTTTTTCTCAAGCTTTCCAAGGAGCAGCGAATTTAAATCCGGGGGTTGACAGAATGGTGGATTTGTATCCAGCTATTATAGCGATTTTGGATAAGGCGATAATAGATCTTGGTACAACACCAGACGCTTTTGCCCCTGCCATCACAGACTTTTATTATGGTGGTGGTACCGCAGGTATCGCGAAATGGAGACGTTTGGCCAATACACTCAAGCTTAAGCTAGGGCTCAATTTGAAAAACCAAAACCCCTCTTTGGCTACTACCCTTATCAATCAAGCATTGGCTGCCGGTGTTATCACAGCACAAGGCGACAGCTTCGTGTTCCGCTACGGACCTAGTGATGCTGATCCGGATGCCCGCCATCCGCGATTCACAAATAACTATATTACTGGTGCCAACGACTACATGGCCAATTATCTGATGTGGCAGATGTTTTATGGCTATGATATGAACGACCCTAGGATGAGATTTTACTTTTATCGCCAGAGAGGAGCTAACTCGTCAGATCCTAACGAAATTCGTTGTGTGGCGCAAACATCCCCTGGCCACTACCCTTTTGTAGCCGGAACATCCGTAATCTATGGTGTTGCTGGAGTTCCTCCGGGTATCTCGCCAGCGTCAGGAAATCCCGCATGGGCTCGTTATTTCTGTCAGCCAACACCGACAGGTTATTGGGGTCGCGAGCATGTTGACCCTCAAGGAATTCCTCCAGATGCGTTGGCAAGAACAACTTGGGGATCTTATCCGGTAGGTGGCAGGTTTGACGCCAATACGAATGCAGGTGTCAATAACCCCGCATTGGGTATGAGAGGGGCTGGGATTCAGCCAATTCTGATGCGCTCAGCGGTGAACTTTATGAGAGCAGAAATTGCGCTCTCGACTACTACTCTAGGTGGAGTAACAGGTGCAGGAACAGCGGCTGCGCAATTTGACCTTGGTATTGCGAATTCGTTGACGGATGTGAGGGATTGGTCGATCAATGGTACGCTAGGCACCAATGCGTTTGGAGCTTCACCCGCAGAGGCTTCAACCATAAATGGATTCTTCCCGACTGTAGGGACAGCTTTAACTCCAGTAAGAGCAGCCTCCACAGCTAATTTGACATTTGTAAATGCTATACCGACATTGGGGTTAAGAACGATTGACGGTGTTGCTCTAATTGATGGAGATCGCGTGTTACTTAAAGACCAGAGCGTTGCATCACAAAATGGAATTTGGATTGTGACTTCTTCGGTTTGGACTCGAGCGACAGATGCTGATGCACCTGGGGAGCTCGCGGGCGCAACCGTTACCGTTAGTGAGGGAACATCAAATATAAATGCAAGATTTGTTCAGGTTACACCTTCCACAGCAACTGCTCCAATTGTAGTAGGCACAACGGCTATCAACTGGAGGTCGCCTTTGGCTGACGAGTTCTCCAGATACACAGCGCGAGCTAATGCTGCCTTTGCAGCGCAGACTACAGATGCTGATCGGTTGAATTATGTGGCAAGAGAATATTGGATATCATTGTTTGGATGCGGAGTTGAGGCCTACAATCTATACAGAAGAACTGGACTTCCTACAGGTATGCAGCCAACAGTAAATCCGGCTCCAGGGTCGTTCCCCAGAACTTTCTGGTACCCGGCAAGTTTTGAATCACGCAATTCGCAGGTGGAACAGAAGCCGAACCTTACTGGCAAGGTATTCTGGGATACGTTTGTGACAAATCTTAATTTTTAGTACTCTAAAACTTGAAGAAAATGAAATTAAAACCATATAGTATTCTAGCAGTGCTTCTCCTTACTGTAATAGGATTGGGATGCCGTGACAAAGATTTATACCCACTGCCTTATGATGATAGAGAAGTTGGTGCTTATGTACGGCTCTACTCACAGACGTCTAACGTAATTGACCTAAACAATTTGGCAAATAGCGGACTGGACGCCACTTTTGAAGCAGTGGATAATGCGGGCGGTGCTAACTTGCAAGAATTCAGAATCGTTGTTTCTCACCGAAGAGGGACGGCTTTAACAACTGAAGTGGCAGTCAAAACAATTCCCGGGACTGATTTCGCGAAAGTACCTGAGCCTACTTTTTCAGAATATGTGAGGGCTAAAGTTCGCATCTCAGCAGCTGAAACGCAAACAGCATTAGCTACCCTAAATACCGATCCGGATGGGGCAGGACCTTTGGTCGCTTACCCAGGGTCATTAGCAAATGCCGATCAGGTAATTTATAGGAGCACGATGGTATTGAAGGACGGAAGGGAGTTTACGAGCACGAACACAACGCCAAATATTACTGGTGGTCAGTTTTATAGCGCGTCCTTTGTATACACGCTTACGGTTAGAAACCAAACGACTTCTAATTCTTGGCTGGGGCAGTATACCCTTGCCCAGAGCGCCATTTGGTCATTTAATCATTCGCCAGCCTTGCATGCAACACCTCAGTTTCCCTCGACTCTTGCGGCTCGATTGTTTCCGACTCAGACCGTTACATTGAGTATTCCCGCTGGAGGGTTATCAACGGAGCGACAATTTACCGTGAATTACCGAGGCCAAAATGTGACACTTAGGTTCAATCTTGAAGCGGCACCTACCGCTGCAGCACCGACAACTGGAACGGTCTTCGTTCCTTTGCAGAATTCAACTGTCAACTGTACCACCGAGAGACAAATCTATTGGACGCAGCCTACAAGTGGTACCTTTGGAACAGCGGCTGCCCCTCCCCCTGCATACACAAATCCATTGTTGCCTACGGGGGTTACCGCTAACCAAGGCTCTTACGATACTTCTCTGACTGGCCTGGTGGCCGGTAACTCGCTCACTATTGGCTTGGATGACGATGCCGATGAGTATGGCAGAAGGAACGGCTATTGCACTTGGACAAGACGGGTTCGTTTGACGCTTACTCGCTAGAATTTTCTAGCGTTTTACTTAAAAAAACCGCCTAAAAGGCGGTTTTTTTATGTGCAACATGTTAAGCAAGCGACTTTTCCGCAATCGATTGAAGAATTAATTCAAGTTTTACTTTGGGTGTTATGGAAATGTTATTAGTGATAGCTATATTTACCCCGTTAAAAGGTATATTCCTTAATAAAAACTTAAACCAACTAGTATGAGGAAAAATTTACTATTCAAATTGGTGCCGCTCTTATTGCTGATCAGCAGTATAGCGTGGGCACAGGAACGCACGATTACCGGTAAAGTGACGTCATCAGACGATGGGTCAACGCTACCAGGGGTAAACGTGGTGGTGAAGGGGACCACTAATGGTACGGTAACCGATTCAGAGGGTAGATTCTCTTTATCGGCTCCATCAAGTGGAACACTTCTAATCTCTTTTATCGGTTTCAAAACGCAAGAGATCGCTATCGGTGAACGAAGTGTGGTCGATGTGAAACTTGAAAGTGATGTTACACAGCTGAATGAGATTGTGGTAACGGCTCAGGGCATTGACAAGGACAAAAAAAGTATTGGCTACTCCGTTCAAACAGTTAAGGGGGGAGATTTGGCTCAACGTTCTGAGACGAATTTGTTGAACACACTTCAAGGTAAACTTGCAGGTGTGAATATTAGCAGTGCAAGCGGGGGAGCTGGATCCAGTACTAACATTAATATTAGAGGTGTTACATCTTTGGGTGGAAGCAACCAACCGTTGATTGTAGTCGATGGAATTATATTTAACAATGATGTAAATAACACTCAAAATACACTATTTGGTTCTCAACCTTCGAATCGATTGAATGATATCAGCCCGGAAAATATTGAGTCTATTAACGTGTTGAAAGGGCCAGGTGCATCCGTTCTTTATGGTTCAAGAGCGGGTAGCGGTGTAATTGTAATTACTACTAAGAAAGGATCCAAAGTGTCTGGAAAGACGGAGGTGACATTGACTTCGTCATTGAATTTTCAAGATGTCTATGGCTTACCGAAACTACAGAATCAATATGGACAAGGCGCGAATAATGATTTTAACAATGGCTCCGGCAATTCATGGGGCCCTGCCTTTGGTGGAGCATTAACAGAAGTCACAACACTTCAGGGAGCGCTTGTTCCCTATAGAGCCTATCCGGATAATGTTACTGGTTTTTATCGGCAGGGGCGTATTTTTCAAAATGGAGCAAATATTGTGTCTGGAGACAAAGACAAAAATGTTTCACTTTCGATTTCTACAACTAATCAAGAAGGTATTATTCCAAACACAGCATACACAAGACATAGTGTTCAATTGGGCGGAAATACAAAACTAGATAATGGACTAAAGGTTGGTTCCTCAATCACATACGTGGCTTCAACTCAAACGGGCATTACATCAGGAAATGGTGGAAGTGCGTTAGGCCAAATGACCAGAATTCCAAGAAGTTATAACTTGATAGGAGACCCTTTTCAAGACGCTAACGGTCGGAGTATTTATTATAATGCTGCTCAAAACCACCCGCTATGGAGTACAACGAACGAAACTTTTGCGTCTTCTGTTGACCGCGCGTTTGGTTTTCTAACTTTAGGCTACGACATAAAGCCATGGTTGAATGTGACTTATAGGGCAACAGGAGATGTTTTTTTTGATAGACGTAAACAGGCATTATCAATAGGTTCAGCCAGAGCCCCTACAGGTCAGTTAACTGAAGACGCTATTTTTCAATCGGAGTTAAACGGTGACTTGATGATTAGGGCATCGAAGGACAACCTTTTCTTGGAAGGATTGAGCGCCAGTATTCTACTTGGCCAAAACATTAACCAAAGAAAATTCCAAAATGCAACAGTCGATGTAAATACTCTTACGATACCTGGCTTTCAGAACGTAAGCAACGGAAGTGTATTCACTGGAAGTGCGGAAAATAACAACTTAAGACGCTTGGTGGGTTATTATGCTGACTTGTCGTTAAGTTTTAAGAATTATTTGTTTGTAACTCTTCAAGGTAGGATTGATCAGTCGTCAACTTTACCCAAAGCGAACAATTCTTTCTTTTACCCTGGTGTGTCTGTAAGTTTTGTTCCTACCGATGCATTTAACATCAAATCTCCGTTACTCTCAAATTTGAAAATTAGAGGTAGCGTGGCAAAGGTGGGTAAAGATGCAGGGGTATATCTTTTGAATTCCGTGTTTGTAGGCGCAGGATATGGAAACAATGTTGCGAGTATCACCTTTCCTATAACGGTAGGAACTACTCCTATACCTGGTTTTTCACCTTCTGGAAGGATTGGTAGCAATACCCTGACTCCGGAGTTTACGACTTCTTATGACGGAGGTGTAAATGTTGGCCTTTTCAACAACCGACTAACGCTTGATGTTGGTTATTTCTACTCTGAGAGCTCCAATCAGATATTTAACGTAGCCGTTTCTAATTCGACAGGTTTTGATACCAGAACAACAAATGTCGGCTTACTCACGAACAGGGGTTGGGAAGTAGAGTTGAGTGCGATACCAGTAAAAACGAATGATTTTTCATGGGAGATTTCAGGAAACTTTTCCAGGCTAAGAAATGAAGTAGTAAGTATTGCCCCTGGTGTGACGGCCACGACAATCCCAGGCAATTCGTTTATTGGTATTGCACCGTCTATCAAGGAAAAGTCGCCATATGGTGTAATTATATCAACAGATTTTGCAAAAAATGCGGCTGGGCAAAGATTGGTTAATCCAACTACTGGGCTCTATGCTCCCGGTATTCCCAATTCCGTAGTGGCGGATCCAAACCCACAATGGACCGCTGGTTTAACCAATACATTCAACTATAAAGGAATCAGCCTTTCAGCACTCCTTGATGTTCGCTTTGGAGGAGACATATACTCGTTTGGCTGGGTAGATTTAAGACAAAACGGCTCTCTTGAGATAACGGGTGTTGACAGAGACAAGCCGAGGGTACTTGAAGGAGTTATTGATGTAAACGGTGATGGCTCTGTTTACATTCCTAACAATGTGCAAATATCAGCACAAAGTTATTGGGGCGGTTTGGGCGGACTTGGAAGCAAATCTGCCGTGTTTGATGCCACAACTTACAGACTTCGTGAGCTTTCCTTGAGTTATGAGCTACCCAAGAAACTCATTTCTAAAACTCCTTTTGGAAGCGTGAGTATTGGCTTGAGCGGGCGTAACTTGTATTTCTATGCACCCAATGCGCCTGGGGATCCCGGTGTAAACAGTCAAGGTGCAGGTAACATTCAAGGATTAGACTTGAATGGAGCTCCGCAAACGCGGAATTATGGTTTTAACATTAGAATCACTCTCTAAATATTTAGAAATGAAAAATAATAGTTTTATTAAAAAGTACCTATTGCTGTTGCCTTTTGCTCTGCTATTAGGTTGCGATGGTTTTTTGAATGTCAACGAAACGCCAAACAATCCACTTTCCGTTCCACCGTCAGTTCTATTGCCTTCTGCACTTGCTGGATCAGCGTTTGCAAATGCGAATGAGTTGAACAGATTTGCCTCGACTGTGATGGATTATACCTACGGTGCCGGTGGCGGGCCGGGTGGTTGGGACATCTATAATGTTGATGGCGGAAATTTTGGAAACCAGTGGCGATTTGAAATATATGGGGGAGCATTAACAACCTACGAAAGACTTATCGAAGCGGCTGAGAGAACTAGTTCAAAATCTTATGTGGGAATTGCAAAGATCATGAAGGCTTACACCTTTGGTGTTGCAACCGACACATGGGGAGATGTCCCTTATTCCCAAGCATTGCTGGGGGAGAAGTTCTTGAATCCGAGGTTGGATAGTCAGGAAGATATTTACAAGGGAAATTCAACGTTAGGAATCAAAAGCATTTTTGACCTTATAAGAGAGGGTATTGTCGACATAGACGCAACATCGCCAACAAATCCAACCACGGATGATATTATATATGGGGGCTCTAAGGCAAATTGGAAAAGAGCTGCCTATACACTTATGCTAAAATTTGCAATCCAGATAATTGATCGGGAGCCAGGTCTTGCAACCTCAATTATCAATGAGGTAATGGCTGCAAATTTTTTCATAACCACGAATGCTCAAAATTTGTCTGTTAATTTTGGAGGGGCAACGGGTAGCCAAAGCCCTATTTTTACTTGGACATATGTCAGCCTCTTTCAGAATGACCTAATGGGAAGCACCGGATATGTTAATTTTCTAACAGGACTAAATGACCCCCGCTTGCCGTTGATCTACACACGACCAACTGGCACCTATCAGACTCAACTAAACGGTTTTGCAGGTACTTTGCAACCGGTTGCAAATCGAACCAAGTGGTCAACCGCAATTACGGGTGTAAACGGCATCGGCCCTGTGAGGCTGGTTACGAACGCCATGCGTAATTTTATCTTAGCGGAAGCCAAGTTGAGATTGCCCGGGGTTAATATTACCCCGAGCGCGCAAACTCTTTTCCAGGATGGTATCAGGGCGCACATGACTGAACTGGGAGTGCCTACCGCTACACAGGATACCTACATCGCGGCAGTGGGAACATTGACAGGTACTCCGGCACAGCAGCTTGAGCAGATTATTAATCAAAAGTATATCTCAAACACTGGAAATGGTTTGGAGGGTTGGAATGATTATAGACGCACTGGGTTTCCTAATTTTCCTGAGCACTTAAATGCCGTTGGTATTGATGGTAAGAGACCGGTTCGTTGCGTTTATATTAACGAGGAGGTTCAGAGAAATCCTAATTTTACACCTATAGTCCAACCAAACGTTAAGGTTTGGTGGGATGTTAACTAACTAACTAATTTTACAGACAATGAAATATATTGCAAATGTTTTTTTAGGCAGTTTACTTCTCTTTGGGGTAGTTTCCTGCGATGATAAGTTTGAAGGTGAGATCGTAAAGGATAACCGACCTGAAATACCGGTCACTTTCGATGGAGCGGTTAGTGTAGGATTCAACCCCTACTACACGGTGGCTTACTCTGCCGCAGGTACCTTTTCAATTACGTTAAGTATACCTTCAACGTCTAAGTTGAAGATCAAGCGTGTGGAGAATATTGTTGCTGGAGCTACCAGTATTAACCCTGGGTCTTTGACTCTGCCAAGCAGTATTCAATACCTCACCGCTCCGGTTGATGTTAACGGAACTACATACACCTTGAATACCTCTTTTACCGAATTCAACACGAAAGTTGCTGCTGCCGCAAGGGTGACGGCTGCCCCTGCAGCGGGGACTTTTGTTGAACGAGCTTTCCAAATTCGGTTGAGAATGGATGATGATACTTTCATCATTCCTGTTCAGTGTAGAATTAGAGTAACTCCGTAACTAATTCATTGAGAGATAAAAGGCTGCCGATCGGCAGCCTTTTTTTTGGCTTACCGAATCTCTTTTTCTGAGAAAAAATACAAACGTGATTTGAGTTAGATTTCATTCTGCTGAACCACGAATAAATTTGGATTCAACTTCAAAATAAATTTCACTAAATAATTAAGTATGTACATTAAACGTTCGGCTATCTATATTCTCGTCTATGAGATTGTTGCCGTGGTTAATTTAGTTCAATTTCCCGTTGGCCAAGCTAATGCTCAGTCAGCGGTGGAGAAATTTGTAAAGGCAAATAGTGCCATTTACCAAATGTCCGTTAACAACAGCTTCAGGCAGGGCGATGCAGTTTATCAATTTTCTTTTGCTGAGAGGAGCGATGTTTTAGGAGATCCTTACATAGATGCTCATTGGGGAAAGTCATCCGTTCTACTCTACGATAGTAGCGTTTTGAAGGGATATCTCACTAGATACGATATTAGACTTGATGAAATCGAGTTCAAATTATCTGAGGGAGTTAGAACTCTAAAGGGTAATAAAGTGAGAAGTGTATTATGGATTGATTCATTAAAGCAAACTACTCGATTAATATCCAATGGCAAAGAATTTTCCTCGGATGAAAAGTTAAGAAAGGGTTTTTACGAAGTGCTTGTCAATGGAAAAATTGTGCTACTAAAGCGCGTTCTTGTTGAAATTCTGAGACCCGATTACAATATTGCGTTAGATGTTGGTAGTAGAGATTTCAGAATTATTAAAAAGCAGAAGCTTTTTTTTTCAGTAAATGGAGAAATTTTTGATTTGAAAAGAAAGAACTTATTGACTACTTTGAAGGCTGAGTCTATTGATGTCACTAGCTATCTGGATAAGCAGCAAGTTGGTTGGAACGAACAATACAGCTTGGAGAAGCTATTCGAGCACATAAATAGTATACCGAATGGTAGTGATTAGCCCCTCCAAATAAGGTTTGCCTGAGTTAAGCTTAGATGTTTACCCCGGCTTTTGGAGAACATCTAGGTATTCCCCAATTCCACGTTCAATGCCAACAAACTCTAAGGAATACCCAATCCCTTTCAACTTCTCCATCTTCGCCTCGGTAAAATATTGATAGGTATCCCTGATATCAACTGGCGTGTCGATGTATTCAATATTAGCGGGTTTGTCTAATGCTGCAAAAACTGCTTTCACCAAATCATTGAATGTTCTGGCTTTGCCTGATCCAAGGTTATAGATACCCGAGTCTTTGCGATGGTGCATTAGGAACACGCAAACATCCACGACATCTTTTACATATACAAAATCACGCATCTGCGCTCCGTCTTTGCAATTGGCTTTGTGAGAACGGAACAATTTCATTTTACCCGTTTTCTGAATCTGGTTGTAAGCATGCCACACCACAGACGCCATTCGCCCTTTGTGGTATTCGTTGGGGCCATACACATTAAAGAATTTCAAGCCTGCCCAAAAGAAAGGTTTTTCATCTTGTTGTAACGCCCATACGTCAAAAGCCTGCTTCGAATCTCCATAGGGATTTAGTGGTTTTAGCTGAGGAATTAAATCTTCGTTGTCGTCATAACCCAATTCTCCTAGGCCATAGGTTGCTGCGGACGAAGCATACACAAGCGGAATTTGATACTGGCAACATTTTTTCCAAACAGATTTTGTGTAATCTGTATTGAGCTTGGTTAGCAGATCTACATCCAGCTCGGTGGTATCTGTCCGGGCACCGATATGAAAAATGAACTCAACGGTTTCGTAATTTTTGTTGAGCCAGGCAATAAACTCATCGCGATTTACTTTTTCCTGAATTTTTAGGCCGACCAGATTTTTGTTTTTTTCAGGATCATTAAAATGATCAACAGCAATTATCGAATTGAAATTATCTTGATTGAGTCGCTGGATCAGGTTACTTCCAATAAATCCCGCAGCACCGGTAACAATAATCATAGTTTATTCTGTTGGGTCTATAATCTTAAATCCTTCTTCTTTAGAACACCTCTTCAATTTGTTGTCGCAAACCACAAACGATTCGATTTCCTCCGCAATATAAGTAAGTGAAGCAAGTTGAATAGCATCAAGGGGTTTAAGTGGATGTTTTTCAATTACTCTTAGAGCAATTTGTTTGACATCTTCATCAAATGGAACAGTTTCAAAAAATGGAAAATCAATTGCGATTTCTGTCATCAATCGCTCATACTCACTTTTATCAATGAACTTGGTTTGGAGCAATCGTTGAAATGCGCTGGCACACTCGACATGTGTAACTGCAGATACGAAAATTCTTTCTGACTTGTCGAATAGCCCACGAACTTTCGTATCCCCTTTTTCATTTAAATATCTCTTTACCAAAGCCGAGGTGTCGAAATACAAGTTCATTCTTCATCACGGATTTGTCTCAAAATTTTTGTCGAATCTCCGCCCCTACGAAGAGTGACTGTCTTTACTTCTCGCTTCCAGCCTTGCACAGGGTTTTTGAATGGAATTACTTTCGCAATGGGTTTGCCTTTTCGAACAATCACATAACTTTTCCCTTTTTCCACTTTATCGAAATATTCACGGGCAGAATTGCGAAGTACCGTAAATTGCAAATAATCCATAAAAATGACAGATTTATGGCATAAAGATACTCAGTTTAAACCATTTTGAAATTTATCTTTGCAGAGAATTTAATAAGAATGATTTTCGTAAGCCGAAAAGAGCATTTTAACGCAGCCCACAAGCTCTATAACCCGTCCTGGAGCAAAGAGAAAAATCAGGAAGTATTTGGCCCTTGCGCCAATGAAAACTGGCATGGCCACAACTACGATCTGATCGTTACAGTAGGAGGGACGCCTGATCCCGACACAGGCTTCGTAATCGATCTGAAAAAACTCAGCGATTTGATAAGGCAAGAAGTGATCGAAAAAGTTGATCACAAAAACCTGAATTTAGATGTCGACTTTATGAGTGGTAAAATGGCGAGCACAGAAAATTTGGCCATCGAACTTTGGAATATTTTAATGCCAAAGATTTCAGGTATCAGCAAATTTGGAAGACTTCACTCAATTCGACTTTATGAAACTCCGCGCAATTACGTGGATTACCTTGGTGAGTAACTGTGCTTTAATTGTATAGCATGAAAATCCAGACTCGGTCACCACACCCAAATAGCTTGCAGCATGAGGCTTGCGGCTTGAAGCCAATTCACCAAACGCAATGAAATATTACATTATTGCGGGCGAGCGTTCTGGCGATTTGCATGGGAGTAATCTGGTGAAGGCCATTTCTCGCTTAGACTCCAAAAGTGAGTTTCGTGGATTCGGGGGCGATGAGATGAACAAAGCCGGAGTGCAATTGATCAAGCATTACGATCAATTGGCGTTCATGGGCTTCGAAGCAGTAATCAATTTTTATAAGATCGCTCGATACATGCGAGAGTGTAAGACTGATATTCTTGCTTATCATCCCGATGCATTGATTTTAATCGACTATGGTGGCTTTAATCGAAGGATTGCCACGTTTGGAAGGAAGAGTGGGATTAAGGTGTTTTACTACATTCCTCCGAAAGTTTGGGCGTGGCGGCAAAACAGAGCATGGCAGCTGAAGAAAGACGTAGATCGCCTTTTTGTAATTCTGCCCTTTGAAAAGGAATTTTTTAAGAAATACGGAATCAATTCGGACTATGTTGGCAATCCGGTGCTAGATGCGATCAAGGCATTTGTTCCCAATGACAAATTTGTGCAAGCGAATAACTTAGACACCAAGCGCAAAATTGTGGCTTTGCTCCCCGGAAGTAGAAAAATGGAACTACAACGAATTGTTCCGTTGATGGCGGAATTAGCCACTTCAAATCCTTTGTTACATTTTGTAGTAGCTGCCGTTCAAAATTTACCTTCGGAGCTGTACAAACCGCTGAAGGACTTACAAAATGTAACACTCGTATTTGAGGCCACCTATGATCTCTTGTCGCACGCTTCGGCAGCTATTGTAACATCTGGAACGGCAACGTTAGAAACAGCACTCTTTAAAGTGCCACAGGTAGTAGTCTATAAAGCCGGCAACCTGGAATATGCGGTTGCCTCTAAGGTGGTCAAGGTTGATTACATCTCGCTGGTGAATCTAATCGCTGGCAAGGAAGTGGTAAAGGAATTAATTCAGCAAGACGCAACAGTCGAAGCGCTAAGGGGCGAAATTCTGCGATTGACCGAGGCTGGCGAATACAGAAATAATATGTTAGAAGAATATGATAAACTCTATCGTTCGTTAGATATCGGGTCCGCTTCTGAAAACACCGCGGGCTTGATGTTAAAATACCTGAAAGCCGAGCAAGAATCAGGCGCTTGAACTAGGCTACTTTCAATTTGCTGTAATGTGATTTATTAAATTTCTCCTCCGCATAAGCACGGTTGATCACAAGTCGATCTGTTGTTTTGTCAGACGGCAACTCGAACATTGCATCATTAATGATTGCTTCACAAATAGAACGAAGTCCGCGGGCGCCTAATTTAAAATCAACTGCTTTTTCAACAATGAAATCCAGCGCACCCTCTTTGAATTCCAATTCGATGGTCTCCATTTCAAAAAGCTTCTTGTATTGTTTAACCAACGCGTTTTTCGGTTCGGTCAAAATCTTTCGAAGAGTCTCGTGATCGAGTGGATTGAGGAAAGACAAAACAGGTAAGCGACCGATTAATTCAGGGATTAGCCCGAACGTTTTTAGATCTTGTGCGGAGACGAATTTTAGCAAATTGTCTTTATCCAAATCTCCACCGGGGTGGACGCTATCTGATGAAGTAGCAAAACCCAGCGGCCTTGTATTTAGCCTACGGCCAATCAGCCTTGAGATTCCCTCAAAGGCGCCACCGCAAATGAATAAAATATTCTCTGTGTTAACGGTAATCATTTTCTGGTCAGGGTGCTTTCGCCCTCCCTGTGGGGGCACGTTCACCGCAGTGCCTTCCAATAATTTAAGCAATGCTTGCTGTACACCTTCTCCACTTACGTCTCGGGTGATAGAAGGATTGTCAGATTTTCTGGCGATTTTATCAATCTCATCAATGTACACAATGCCGCGTTCGGCTGCTTCAGTATTGTAGTCGGCCGCCTGTAACAAACGGGTCAGAATACTTTCAACGTCTTCACCCACGTAACCCGCTTCGGTCAATACGGTTGCGTCTGCTATGCAAAAAGGAACCTGCAAAATCTTAGCAAGAGTTCTTGCCAAGTAGGTCTTGCCAGTTCCGGTTTCGCCCACCATAATGATGTTTGATTTTTCAATCATCACATCGTTGTCCATTTTTCGTTGGGTGAGCCTTTTGTAGTGATTGTAGACGGCCACGGACATTACTCGTTTAGCCTCGTCTTGCCCAATTACATATTCATCCAGGAACTTCTTTATTTCACGTGGTTTGATCAGTTTGAAGTTGGGCAAGGTGCCCGCTTCCACTTTGTTTTTCTTTTCTTCTTGAAGAATTTGGCTTGCTTGTGTAACACACTTGTCGCATATATGGGCATGAATACCCGAGATCATCAGATCAACATCTTTTTTGTTTCTACCACAAAAAGAACAGGTAACTTCAGCAGCCATTGCAGGGTCAGATTAAGGTGAACGATGAATTACCAAAGGTATTAATAATTCGAACAAAGACATACCTTGTGCAAAAAGTAACCCTCGAACAAAAGCGAAGGATCTTTTCCGACTGTACTTGCGTATCGCACTATTTGACGCGATTAATCAGTCAACCGCCCAATGACTTCCCGCCTACTTTTAAAGACTACTTCCTCTTCTTCTCCAGCACCTCGTCTATTAATCCATATGCTTTCGCTTCGGAAGAACGCATCCAGAAGTCTCGATCAGAATCTTTTTCGATCTTCTCATACGTCTGTCCGCTATGGTTAGCCAGAATGGTGTACAAATCCTTTTTCAACTCCAAAGTTTGCTTCATAGAAATTTCCATGTCGGAAGAAGTTCCTTGCATACCTGCTGAAGGCTGGTGAATCATCACCCGGGAATGAGGCAGGGCGGATCTCTTTTTAGAAGCTCCCGCAGCCAACAATACCGCGCCCATTGAAGCCGCTATGCCCGTACATATCGTGGCCACATCTGGGTTTATGATTTGCATGGTATCATAGATGCCAAGCCCTGCATACACTGAGCCGCCTGGGCTATTGATATACATGATAACATCTTTCTTTGCGTCAGAAGATTCTAAGAAAAGGAGTTGTGCCGTGATCACGTTTGCTACGTAGTCATCTACAGCCGTTCCAAAAAAGATAATGCGATCTGCCATCAAACGCGAAAACACGTCAATAACCGTGGCGCGCATTTGTCGCTCCTCCACTACGTTGGGCGTCATCCCCGAAACTGTGTACGGATTTTGGTTCACAAATTTCATATAACTGTCCAAGGCATTGCCGCTCATGCCCAAATGATGCACGGCATAGTTTCTAAATTCGTTCGTTGACATATTTTGTTTTTTCTAAGTTTACTGATAGACGTATAACTGCTTTTATTATTGCTTCCATTGAGTACCCAATGTTAAGTATTGTTGGGTCAATTTGCGAGCGATTCATTAAAAAAAGCCCCACCCGCAGGCAGAGCTTTCTATTAAACTCACAATCTTATCAAAAGGTTCAGCGCCTAGTGGTTGTGATTGGCAGCTAACTTTTTAAACTCCTCCAGGCTCACTTTCTTTTCAGTGACAGTAATTTTTTCTTTGATTGCCTTCATGACCTTTTCTTGCCGCAATTGATTGTAAATGCGCATAAAATTCTCGCCCTTCCCATCTTGACCAGAAAGATAATTATTGGCGATCTCATCCAACTTGTCGCCTAGTTGAGCTGCAATGGCAGGCCCCCCAAACTGTTCTACAATCAACAACTTTGCTTTTTCTCTTACTTCATCCCCCTCGACTTTTATCTCTTTTTCCTCCGTAATCCTGTTCTTGATTAAATCCCATTTCAAGGAATCTTTGTAGGCATTGAATTCCTTTTCAAGTATTTCCTCTGTCACTTGCCCATTGCTGGTTGCTTTCAACCACATTTTCAAAAAGTTATCCGGCATCTGGATGGTAGTGTGATCAACGTAATAATGTTGAATTTCGTAATCTAATAGACGATCCGTCTCACGCTGATAGTTTTGCGCGATGGTTTCTTTGACCTTCGCAGTAAATTCCTCTTCGCTTTTTACAACATCTTTGCCAAAAACTTTGTCAAAAAGTTCTTGATTCATGGTGGGCGGTTCAACCCGACTCACAGACGTGACGGTAAAAAGATAAGTACCCGTTGCGTTATTTGCTTCTTCTTCTGAAATGTTCAGCGCACGGCTTTTTTCTGCGTTGGTAGTGAACGTCTTCTCGGCATCAAATTCAACTATGTCACCGTTCTTCAACCCAATGAATTTTTTCTGAGCTTTCGTGTCGATTTTGTTTACGGCAATGAAAGAACCTTTTTTTGTTTCTTCAGTAAGTTCCTGCCCCTTTAGCGCGATGTCACCATGAAGGTTATCACTCTCTGTGCTTGCCTCTGGATAAGAAACATTGCCAAATCGTTTTTTAATATCGGCCAAAGTTTCGTCCATGACTTGTTGGTCTATTTCAATAGGGTGCGAGGTCACCTTCACCTTACTGGACAAGTCAACCGCGAAATCTTCGACCATCCCAATCTGAAATTCAAATTCAAAGTCTTTTTGAACATCCCAATCGATCGTGCGCGCTTTTTCTGCATTTGGTAGTGGGTCGCCCAACACCTTCAGCTTGTTTTCTTTAATATAGTCTGAGACCGAGTGAGAGATGAGATGATTCACCTCTTCTACTAAGATGGATTTGCCATACATTCTTTTGATAACTCCGGTAGGTACTTTGCCCTGGCGGAAGCCCTTGATGTTTGCTTTGCGTGAAAAATCTTTCAGCTTCTCTTCGACTTTTGGTAAATAGTCGCTCTCACCCAACGAGATTTTGATCAGCCCTTCGGTAGTGCTTTGCTTGTCTAGTGTAATGTTCAATGGAATAAAAGTTAAAAGTTTCTTGTTTCTAGTTTCCTGTTCCCAATTTCCGGTGATTGGGTCTAACCAACCGACCGGGAACTGGGAACCCGAAACCATTTGAAGTGCGGATGAAGGGACTCGAACCCCCACGCCTTACGGCACCAGATCCTAAGTCTGGCGCGGCTGCCAATTACGCCACATCCGCATTTTTTTGTTGCGTAGTATCGAGTTGGAAGCGACACCAGACCCGCGAGTCTGATGCGCGCCTGCCTGCCGGTAGGCAGGGCTGCCAATTACGCCACATCCGCATTTGTTTTCGCCTTTTTAGGGTAAAGGGAGCGCAAATTTAGGGATTATTCGCTATTATTAAAGTTCTGATTGGAAAATGAGGAAATAACCTGAAAAATGTTCCGGGTTGTTTAAATTTCCAATTGGTTCGGGACGGAATGTAAATGACGAATGAGTCAAATGGTAATTGACGAAGTAGAGGAAAAGAGAGAAATCATTGCTCGCTATCGCAGGCTATTGCGTTTAGCTAAACCCATTTTAAAGGAGGGTGATGCGAGGCTCATTAAGCGGGCATTTACCATTAGCATGGAGGCGCACAAGAATATGCGCAGAAAATCAGGCGAGCCCTATATTTTTCATCCGCTATCGGTCGCAGAAATCTGTGTCGAAGAGATCGGTTTGGGTACAACTTCGATCATCGCTGCACTATTGCACGATGTAGTAGAAGACACAGATATCCAACTCTCTGACCTGCAAGGAATTTTCGGAAAGAAGATTGCGAAAATTATAGACGGTCTTACCAAAATCCGAGGCGTTTTTGAATATGGGACATCTGCACAAGCGGAGAATTTCCGAAAGATGCTTTTCACCCTTTCGGAAGACGTTAGGGTAATCTTGATTAAGCTAGCTGATCGATTACATAACATGCGGACCTTGGAGAGTATGCCTCGCAACAAGCAGCTGCGTGTATCATCGGAGACCATTTATCTCTATGCTCCATTGGCTCATCGCCTGGGGTTGAATGCCATAAAAACGGAGCTGGAGGATTTGTACTTACGATTTACCGACCCTCCTATTTTTGAAGAAATCACAAACAAGATTGCGGAGACCAAAGCATCCAGAAATAGATTTATCAAACAATTTGTACTGCCCATCAAAGAAGAGCTTGATAAATTGGGCGTGAATTATGAAATCAAAAGTAGACCAAAATCAGTATTTTCGATTTACAATAAAATGCGGAAGCAAAATATACCTTTCGAAGAGGTATATGATTTGTTTGCAATCAGGGTCATTATCGACACTCCGCTTGAGCAAGAAAAGTCTTACTGTTGGCAAGTTTATTCAATTGTGACAGACTACTACACCCCCAACCCTGATCGGTTGAGAGACTGGATTAGTACACCCAAGGGAAATGGATATGAGTCGCTTCATACTACGGTAATGGCAAAAAATGGCCAGTGGGTAGAAGTTCAAATCCGCACTTTAAGAATGGACGAAATTGCAGAGAAAGGCTATGCTGCACATTGGAAATATAAGGACAATGCAGCCAAGTATGAATCCAATTTGGAGAAATGGCTGGTTCGTGTTCGTGAGACATTAGAAAAACAAGACCTGACTGCGCTGGAGTTTGTCGATGACTTCCGTGGCAATCTTTTTAGCGAGGAAGTTTTTGTATTCACTCCGAAAGGGGAATTGAAAACACTCCCTACGGGCGCTACGGCCTTAGATTTCGCTTTTGATATACACACTGATATTGGAGCCAAATGTATTGGCGCTAAAGTGAATCAGAGGTTGGTACCCATTAATCATGTTTTAAAAAATGGTGATCAAATCGAAATTCTTACTTCGGCCAAGCAGAAACCCAATGAAGACTGGTTGCGATTTGTTATTAGTCCAAAGGCGAAGTCTAAGATTAAAGAACTCCTAAAGGAAAACAAACGCAAAGTATCTGATGACGGTAAGGAAGTTCTATTGCGAAAGTTAAAGCAGCTTAAAATAGACACCAACGGCCAAGTGTTTGAGCAGATGCGTGATTTTTTTAAAGTCCCTTCACAGTTTGAACTCTTTTACAAATTTGGCTTTGGCTCCATCACCGTAAATGATTTAAAACGATTTAAAGAGTATAAACCTTCTTCACCGCTCAAAAGTAGAGAGCACAATGAAGTGCGAGATGTGAAGACGATTGAGCAAGAGATCAACAAGGCCAAAGGACGCTATGAAGATATTCTGCTAATCGGTGAGGACATGGATGTGGTGGAATACAAGCTCGCAAAATGTTGCACACCGATTCCGGGTGATGAGGTGTTCGGTTTTGTTACTGTCAACGAAGGAATAAAAATTCACCGTACCTCTTGCCCTAACGCAACCGAACTCCTGGCAAATCATGGAAATCGGGTGATTAAGGCAAAATGGACATCACAGTATGAAGTCGCTTTCCTAACGGGATTAAAAGTGGTGGGCACCGATCGGGTGGGGTTGATCAACGATGTTTCAAAAGTGATTTCCGAAGAGCTTAAAGTAAACATGAGTTCTCTTTCGTTCAAAACAGATCAAGGCATTTTCAGTGGCGAGATAATGCTCTATGTAAATGACACTCGCCATTTGGAAGTATTGATCGGCAAGCTAGAGAAAGTAGAAGGTGTGGTGAAGGTAAGTAGGTTTGATTCGCGAGTTAATTGAATGCGTATATTTGCTCCGAAATAGGAATGCCGCTCAACCATAAGCTATACGAAGAAGTCAAGCAGATATTTATTGCTTACCTGGAAAACAAGGAGTTACGAAAAACCCCTGAGCGCTATGCCATCTTGGAAGAAATTTATTCGCTAGACGGGCACTTTGATGTAGAATCGCTCTACATCAAAATGAAAAACAAGAGTTATCGGGTAAGTCGTGCTACCGTTTACAATACACTTGATTTGTTGGTAGAATGTGACCTGGTAAGCAAACATCAGTTCGGCAAGAACTTGGCTCAATACGAAAAATCCTATGGGTACAAGCAGCACGATCACCTGATTTGCACGCAATGCCATAAGGTCACCGAGTTTTGTGACCCACGAATACAGAATATTCAGAATACAGTTGGCGATTTGCTGCATTTTAATGTCATGCATCATTCCTTAATTTTGTACGCTTCTTGCACAAAAACCAATTGTGAAAATAAAAAAATATGAACTTTACTCAAGAGATTAAAGGAGATACGCTAACCCTCCGGATTTCAGGTGACCTCATAGGTGAGGATAGCGGTACCCAATTAGTAAGCGTAGTCAATGACGCGATGAGTCACAAAGCTCTTACTTGCATTATCGATATTTCAGAATTGCGCTACATTAACAGTAGCGGAATCGGGGTGTTGATTACTATTCTTACAAAGTTCCGGAACAAAGGGGGTGAAGTGTACCTGATGAATCCGTCAGAGAGTGTAAAAAAATTGCTTGTGATTACAAAACTCAACGCCATTTTTCAAGTGGTGAAATCAGAGCAAGAAGTCATTTCTCATTCAAAAAAATAATTTTTAAAGAAAGCGATTTCCCGATGGGTTATCGCCAATGGACTATTGACCAATAAAAGTATGAAAGTAGATGTGTTGCTAGGCCTGCAATGGGGCGATGAGGGAAAAGGTAAAATCGTGGATGTATTGGCGCCTGGCTACGATGTAGTAGCTCGGTTTCAGGGTGGCCCCAACGCAGGGCACACACTCGAATTTGACGGAATAAAGCACGTGCTTCATCAAATTCCATCAGGTATTTTCAGAGAGAAGACGCGGAATATCATTGGCAATGGCGTGGTATTGGATCCCATCGTTTTCAAAGCCGAAATAGAAAAATTGGAGAAATACAATCTCAACGTGAAGGCAAACTTGTTTATCTCAAAGAAGGCAACCCTAATCCTCCCTACTCATCGTTTACTCGATCAAGCGTATGAGAAAGCGAAAGGAGTAAACAAAATTGGATCTACACTTAAAGGCATTGGTCCCTCTTATCAGGACAAGATTGGTCGTCAGGGATTGCGTGTGGGGGATGTCCTGGCCAGTTCGTTCAAAGAAAAACTGAAAAAACTAACCGACATTCATTTCGAAATCTTAAAAAGCCACGACATAGAGTTTGATTGGAATGCATTGGAAAGTCAATTCTTGGATGCAGTCAGTTTTTTGAAACAATTCAAACTCATCGACAGCGAATATTTTATTAACAACGAGCTAAAATTAGGTTCGACTATTTTAGCGGAAGGCGCTCAAGGTTCGTTGTTGGATATTGACTTTGGTAGCTATCCGTTTGTTACAAGTTCAAGTACAGTTACAGCAGGCGCCTGCACGGGTTTGGGTGTAGCTCCAAAACACATCGGAGAAGTCTATGGCATCTTTAAGGCGTACAGCACGCGAGTCGGCAGTGGTCCGTTTCCAACCGAGTTATTGGATGAAGAAGGTGAGAAAATGCGCAAAGAAGGAAACGAGTTTGGTTCCACTACTGGACGACCACGTAGATGTGGTTGGATCGATCTTCCTTCATTGAAGTACTCTATTATGATCAATGGAGTCACGCAGTTGTTGATGATGAAAGCCGATGTGCTTAACATTTTCCCAACCATTAAAATATGCACAAAGTACCAATTAGGTGACGGCAGTATAACAGAAACCGTTCCATACGAACTTGTAAACGAAAACATTCAGCCAATTTATACCGAGGTCAAAGGCTGGAATACTTCACTTGAGGGGATCACCGAAAATAAAATGCCTGTCGAACTAGTTCAGTATATCGCATTCTTGGAGAAAGCCTTAGAAGTTCCAATAACGTTGATTTCAACCGGCCCCGATCGAAAGCAAACGGTTCATAGAAAAAAGTAAACCAAGTTAGTAAGTAAGATTTTTTTTTGGCGTGCCCCTGACCGCTTCGCGTCAGTGTCGGGCTATTCACTACAAGTCCGTCCGCCCACATCCAACACACTTCGGGCTTTTCGTTTCTATCCCTCACGCAAGGCTGTAGATCCTGATTAGTTTTAGGCATCTTTTAGGATAGGATTGAAAGGATGGAAGGGAGGCTAAAAAAACTTTATTAATTAACTCATTGATATTCAGGGTTGGGGGTTTGTTGTATAAAAACATTTGGGGGAAAGGCTTGCAAAAGGGTATTTAGGTATTACCTTTGCACTCCCTTTTAGCGAAAAGGGGGAAATTGGGCGAAAAAGCCAGATTAAGAGAGTTAGGGAATAGAGGAAGTTTAT
>VYLD01000145.1_pt1 | contig 42825 bp, 35 predicted proteins | sample 5114401 | NCBI WGS metagenome assembly VYLD01 (sample SAMN12291783, study PRJNA351875) | freshwater metagenome | isolation source: freshwater lake | place: USA: Michigan, Gull Lake | collected 2013-08-08 | reverse complement strand
ACCGAGCCGCCTGCTGCGCCGCCAGCGACGGAGCCACCCGCTGCGCCGCCAGCGACGGAGCCACCCGCTGCGCCACCAGCGACGGAGCCACCCGCTGCGCCACCGGCGACCGCAAAGCCGCCACCTGCGCCCCCGCCCACGACCGAGCCACCGTCTCTGCCGCCGTCGGGGCCCGAAGGCGAAGGACAGCCGGTGAACGCGCCCACGAGGAGCATGACGAGGGTGAAGGTCCGGGCGGTGGTTCGCATGGGGGCTGGACCTCGTAGCCGTGCAGGGTGGCTCCGACAAGGTCAGGCGCTGGGCCGTGACGCTCATCGGCGAGAGGGCTTGATCCAGTGCCGCCACTCTTCGCGCGCAGACCCGACAGCGCTAGGAAGGGCCATGCTCACGCGGCTGTACGTCGACAACTACAAGACGTTGCTGGACTTCGAGTTCCGGCCGCCTCGGCTGTGCGTCCTCATCGGAGAAAACGGCTCAGGGAAGACCTGCGTCGGGAGTTCGCTACTGAGCCTCGTGCGACTGCTGGCAGGTGAAACCGCTGCGTCGGCGTTTCCTCGCGACAGCCTGTGCCGGTGGTCTGCCAGGTCCCAGCAGGTCGTCGAGGTGGAGCATCAGGTGAAGCGTGGGCGCTTCGTGCACCGAATCGAATTCTCGCATGATGACCACCGACAGGTCCGAATCGAGCTGGAGCGACTCACGGTCGACGGTCGAACGGTCTACGAGCTGTCGAAAGGGGTCGTCACGCTGAGTCCAGCAGACGGAAAACCACAGATATTTCCATTCGACCCGGTGCGGTCGTTCATCCCCCTCGCTGACGAGGTCACATCCAATTCCACGTTTGCAGGCTATCGGCGGCTCGCGAGGACTGTCTGTGTTCTCAAGCCAGACCCGATGCGAATGAGTGGCGTGAGTAGCGTTGACGCCGACGGTCTCGAACAAACAGCCGCAAACTTCGGTGGTTGGTATCGCTGGTTGCTTCAGCAACACCCTGAGCGTATCGGCGACTACTTCAAACAGCTGACGGGGGTGATGCCCGGATTCCAGTCGTTGGTTGCCGAAGATGTGGGGCCAACAACCAAGCAAGTCGCAGCGCGTTTCTCCGGGCCCGACAAGGAAACGGTCAAGTTCACGTTCGATGAGCTCTCGGACGGTCAGCGTCAATTGTGTCTGTTGTACGCGGTACTGCACGACCTCGACGAAGGCCACGTTCTTTTTCTCGACGAGCCCGACAACTTCATCAGCATTCGCGAAGTACAGCCGTGGCTCTCCGAACTGGAAGCAGCGCTCGAGCGATATGACAGCCAGGCAATCATCGTCTCGCACGGAACGGAGGCGATGGATTATCTCGATTCGAGGCAAGCTTTCGTCGTGATGCGGCCCCACGGCGGTGACACCCAGCTTCGTCCACTCGACGGCACTGACGGGACCAAGGCCTCGTCGTGGATGCTGTTCTCAGACGCGAACGCAAATCAGCCAACGCCGTGAAGGTGCGCTTCTTTCGGGCGCTGGTCGAGGACAAAGCCCATGAAGGGTTCATTCGCGGCTTGCTCGACCACCATGCCCTCGATGGCCGGCACGTTCGTTTTCAACTGCCCGTCGCTGGTGGTTCTGGGGAGCAGTTCGTGCGTGAACACATGCCACGACTCTTGCGGGAACTGCGCACGCAGCGGCATCAATCGAACCTCTGGGCGGTGGTGGTCACCGATGGCGACACGATGGGGTGGCATCGACGCCGCGAGAGCCTGATCAAGGCCTGCGTCGATCAGGGAGTCGAGGCTCCCTCTGCCGACGATCGGCTGATGGTGCTGATTCCGAGCCGCAACATCGAGACGTGGGGTTGGTGGCTGCTCGGAAACTTCGTTGACGAACTGACTGACTACAAGGTCCTCCTGGCGGGGCAATCGCTCAGGCACATCGCCAGGGACCGTTGGCACCCTCCGCGCGAAGCCGAGCTGGAACAGGTGCCATCGCTCGCGAGAGCACGAGCTGAGTGGTCGCGTCTGCCCTGACGCGGTCGTCGACCACGACGGTTGACCGGCCCGGCCCCACCCCCTACAAGCCGCCTCGCCCTGAAGGTGCCCGGTTCGGGCGAGCACGAGGGAAGCCGGTGAGAATCCGGCGCGGTCGCGCCACTGTGACCGGGAAGCCCCACATCGATGATGGGGCACCGCGGTCTGGAAGGGGTGGGCTTTCTTCGCCACCACGTCACTCCGAGACGTTTCGGGGGAAGACGGCAGACCACGGCCTTTTCCCGGCGAGCCAGGAAACCTGCCTTCGATGGTGCGGTGCATTCACCGCTTTGGCCTTCTCTCTTCGCGGAAGAGAGCAGAGGGCGGCATGGCTCTGTGGTTCGACGTCGCCAGGGTGGCCGTGTGGAGCGCTCTGAGCGCTGCCGAAGGCCCGCTCGACGCCGGCGTCACCATCCTCCCGCCCGTCATCGTCACCGCGCCAGCCGAGGCGCCCAACCTCGCCTCGCCGACCCTGCGGGACCCGTCGGCCACCACCACCGTCATCGAGACGAAGGACCGCCGCGGGGAAGCCGTCGACGCCGCGGGCCTGCTCTCGGCCACTCCCGGCGCCGTGGTGCAGGACCAGGGCGGCCCCGGCCAACGCAAGACGCTGTCCCTGCGCGGCACCTCACCCAACGCGGTGCTGGTGTTGATGGACGGCGTGCCCCTCAACGGCCCCGGCAACGCCGTCGATTTGTCCCGCCTGCCACTGTCCCTCTTCGACCGCCTCGAGGTGATGCGCGGCGCGGGCAGCCGCTACGGCCCGGGCGCGATGGGCGGCGTGGTCAACCTCGTCACCCGCGCTCCCGATGGCGCGCGCCTGTTCGCTGACGTCTCGCAGGGCAGCTTCACCACCACCCAGGTCTCGGCCGGGGGCTCGCTGCCGCTCTTTGGCGGTGAAGGGCTGGTGTTGCTGCACGGCCTGCGCAGCCAGGGTGACTTCACCTACCGGTGGGACGACAAACCAGCCTTCAGTGGAAATGAATGGCTCACCGCTACTCGACAGAACAACCAGGCGTTGATGGGCGGCGGCTTGTTGCGTTGGCGAACGTCGCTCGGCAAAACCCGCGTCGATGTCCTGGCTGAGGGCCTGTACGAGAGCCGCGGCCTCGCTGGCCCGGCGCAGAACCCCAGCCCCGACGCGTCCCAGGCGACTGGCCGGGGCACGGTCTCGGCGCGCGCAGTGACCGCCTTGTCCAACGGGGCCGAGCTGTCCGTGATGGGCTTCGGGCGCGTTGACGCGACCACCCTGCGCGGCAGCCCCTTCGGAGGCCTGGCCCTCGCCCAGCTCGAGACCAGCGCCGGCGCCGAGGCCGTGTACACGCAGCGCCTCTTCACGCGGCACCGCGTGGTCGGGCTGCTCTCGGCCGGCGGCGACACCCTGCGCGAGCCCACCAACCGCAACCCCGCGTGGGGCCGCCTCAGCGCCATGGCGGGTGACGAGGTGACGCTGCTCGATGGCCGGCTGCTGCTCGACGCCACCGCCCGCGTCGACGTGGCGGGGCCCTTCGTCGTCCTCTCCCCCAAAGCCACCGGCACCCTGCTGTTGCCGCTGGGGTTCGAGGTGCGCGCGTCGGGTGGCCAGGCGTCACGCCCGCCAGGCTTTCAAGAGCTGTACGTGGTGCAGGGCACCCTGCTGCCCAACCCCGAGCTGAAGCCTGAGCGCGGCGTGATGGGTGATGTCTCGGTCGCCTGGAGAAAAGACAAACATCTCGCCCAGGTGACGGGTTTTCTGTCGCGCTACGAGAACCTCATCGCGTATGAGTATTACCCGCCGACGCTCGCCAAACCATACAACTTCGCCGCCGCGCAGGTGGCCGGGCTCGAGGTGGAAGGGGCCGTGGCTCCTGCGAGGTGGCTCGAGGCGCAGGCCAGCTACACGCTGATGTTCACCCAGAACCTCAAAGACGACCCGCGGTACTACCTGAAGTCGCTGCCGTACCGGCCCCGGCACCGGGTGACGGGCCGGGTGGTGGGCGGGGTGGACTGGCTCAAGGCCCGCGCCGAGGTGCTCTTTCAGTCCGAGCAGTTCATCAACCGCACCGAAGCGGTGGCCCTGCCCGCGCGCGCCTTCGTGAATGTGGGCATCGCGTCGACGCCGTGGAAGAACCCGGCCGTGACCATCGCCTTCGACGTGAAGAACCTGCTCGACGTGCAGTCGCAGGACCTCGATGGCTACCCACTGCCTCCGCGCGCGGCGTTCCTGTCGCTCGCCGTGGCGTGGGACGCAGGGAGAACAGAATGAAGTCGACGTGGTGGGTTGGCGCGGCGTTGCTGGTGGCTCTCTGCGGGTGCCCTGACACCGGCATCGTGTGTCGAATGGGCACCGACCGCTGCGGCACCGGGTGCGCGGACTATTCGTCGGACCGAAGGAACTGTGGCGCGTGCGGCGCCTCATGCGCGCAGGGGAAGGTGTGCACCAACGGCGCCTGCGAGTGCCAGGACGGGACGACCCGCTGCGATGGCCAGTGCGTGGTGACGACCTCGAACCCGCGCCACTGCGGCGCCTGCGGCACGGTCTGCGCTGCCGGCCAGGTGTGTGAGAGCAGCCAGTGCAAGGCCTCGTGTACTGCGGGCATCAGCCTGCGCTGTGGAGACGCCTGCGTCGACGCCACCCGCGACAACGGCAACTGCGGCGCGTGCGGCCAGAGCTGCCAGGCCGGTCAGCAGTGTTCAGGTGGCGTGTGTCTGTCTGACGTGGTGGTGGCGTGCTTCTCGTCGGGGCAGGTGGCTGGGCTGTCGTCATCGTCGCTGCAGCGGGCGCCCCTTGCAGACCTGGGCACTGCGCCGGCCGCGCTCGCCACCGTGGGCGGAGTGTTGCTCGCGGCTGACGGGCTGGACCGGAGGTTGAACCAGGCCGACCTGCCGTCGGGGGCGACCACCTTCCGCGAGCTGCCCCGGCGTTCCATCGCGACGGGCGCGGTGCCCAACCAGGTGCTCGTCGACGGTGACCTGGTGTTCGTGGTCAACGCCGAGAGCGGCACGCTGCAGGTGGTGCGGCGGGGACCGTCGGATGGCGACGCGGGCCTTGCGCTGTCGACGATTGCCGAGCTGCCGCTGGGCTCGAACACCTTCCCGCAAGGGCTGGCGAAGGTCGGCGCGTCGGTGTGGCTGCCTTTGTATGGAGGCTTCGGTGCCTCGAGCGCTGCCGCCGGACAACGGCTGGTCGAGGTGAACGTGCAGACGCCCACGGCGCCGGCGGTGGTGAACGAGGTGTCGCTGAAGGGGCTCGAGCTGCGGCCGTTCAACCCCGACGCGGGTTCGACGCCGCGCCCCTGGGCCATCACCCAGCGCGCGGGTCAGCTGTATGTGGTGCTGAACAACCTCGACGCCGACACCTACGCGCCTGCGGGGCCGGGGCTGTTGGCCAAGGTCGACCCGGTGACGCGCGCGGTGTCCGTCGTCAGCCTCGGCGCCAACTGCCTCAACCCGCAGTGGGCTGCTCCGGTCGCTTCGGGGCTGGTGGTGTCGTGCGGGGGCAAGTCCATCTACTCCGGGCAGAGCTTCGTGCTGGTGGGCTCCGAGAAGTCTGGAGTCGTCGTGCTCGACCTGGCCGACCGCGTGGTGGGGCAGTGGGCTCCCGCGGCGCCGAGCTGTGGAGACGCTGGCTCGTGTCCGCTGTTCCTGCCGGGTCGGTTCAGCGTGAAGGGTTCGAAGGTGTTCCTGGCTGATCAGAACGCCGGCCGGCTGGCGGTGCTCGAGCTGGTCGACGGCGGCGTGGTCGAGCGACGGGGCCCGGCGGCGAATGACGGCCTCGCGGTGTGCCCGGTGAACGCCACCAGCGGCGTGGCCAACGTCAGCGACGTGTTGTCGCCGTGAGCGCGTGGGTGTTGGTGGTGCTGAGCTGCGCCCAGTGGTTGGGGCCGCCGCCGCCGCCGACCGTGACGAGGCTGGTGACGCTGGCGCCGTCGTTGACCGAGACGGTGCTGGCGCTGGGCGCGAAGGACACGCTGGTGGGGGTGAGCCGGTTCGACGAGGCGCCCGAGGTGGCGCAGTTGACGCGGGTGGGAGGGTTCATCGACCCCTCCATCGAGACGATTCTGTCGCTGAAGCCGCACCTGGTGGTGGTGCAGAAGTCTCCGGGGAATCAGCGGCCCATCGAGAAGCTGGCGTCGCTGGGAGTGCCGGTGCTGGCGCTGTCCTTGACGTCCATCGCGGATGCGGTCGAGGCGATGGTGGTGTTGGGGAAGGTGTTGAAGCACGAGGAGACCGCGGCGGGACTGGTGCGTGAGCTCGAGCAGGCACGCGAGCAGCAGCGGGCCCTTGCAACTGCAGTCAAGCCGTCTGTGTTGTTTGTGTATGGGTTTTCGCCCCTGGTGGTGGCGGGGCCGGGGAGTTTTGCCGACCAGCTGTTGCAAGACTGTGGAGCCCGCAACGTGGTGAAGAAGGCTCCGACGGCGTACCCGGTGTGGTCGAAGGAGCAGTTGCTGAAAGCGCCGCCGGATGTGCTGGTGGACGCGAGTGATTCAGCCGACGGCCGCGACGCGGTGAAGGCGCTGGCGCCCCGAACGCGCTGGGTGACCCTCGAGAACAAGGACCTCATGCACCCTGGGCCGGCGCTGGCCAGGTCCCTGGCTGGCCTGTGCCGAAGCCTGAGGCCGACGGCCGACGCTGGGCGGTGACGGTGGCGCGCCGGGCGTGGGAGACGTCATCGCGAACGCCGGGGTATGCGGTGGCGAATGCGCGCTCTTCCCGTGATTCGGCCAGCCACCGAGGCTGATCGCCCGGCGATCATCGACGTGCTGGCCAGGGCGTTCATCGACGACCCGGCGCTGGCGTGGCTGTTCCCCGATGCCGCGCGGCGGCTGGAAAAGCTCGAGCGGTTCTTCAGGCTGACCACCTCAACGGACATGCGTTTTGATTCGGCGCAGCTGGCACTGGGCAGCGATGGCGAGGTGCGTGGCGGCACAGGGCCAGGGGCTGGGTGGAGCGTTGCTGAGGGCTGGGCAGGAACGCGCGGGCGGTGATTGTTATCTGGAGACCGCGACGCCCGCCAACGTGGGGCTGTATCAGGCGCATGGGTTTGCCATTCGCAATACCTGGCGGCACCGAGATGGGCCCGAGTTCTGGTCGATGTGGTACCAACGCAGTGGTGCGGCTGCAGAACCGGGCCGCAGCGACTGAGGCGGTGAATGTCTTTCGTCGCAGACGATTTCGAGCGCGCTCAGGGTTGTTTGTGTATGGGGTTCTGCCGTCAGCGAGGCGCCGCCCGAGGGAGCCCGGGCGCCGTTTGACCAGCCGCCTCGTCGGCTCGTCCATAGCGCAGCTGAACCAGCCCGCTGGGGTACGCCTGGCACCCGAGGAGCGTGAGGCGAAGCTCTGGCAGGCCCTGGGCGAAGAGCGGGCGCCCGCTGCCCAGCAGGTGAGGCACGATCGAGATGGTGAGCAGGTCCACCACGTTCTCCTGCAACCCCTGTCGAACGAGCTCGCCTCCGTCGAGGTAGACGTGCTCGGCCCCACGCGCGCGCAGCGACTCGAGCACCGGACGCAGCGGTCCCGAAACGACCTCGACCCCTTCGCGTTCGAAGGGGCGATGAGAGAACACCACCACACGCTTTCCGCCGTAGGGCCACTGGGGGAACCCGGCCACGGTGTCGAAGGTCGAGCGCCCGAGCACCACGGTGTCGACGGTCGAGAAGAAGGCCGCGTAGCCAGCGTCGTCCCCCGCCGGGTCGCTGAAGCGCTCGAGCCAGTCGAGGCTGCCATCGGGTCTGGCGAGCTGCTGGTCGACGCTGACTCCCACGAAGACGGACACCCGGGGTCGGTTCATAAATCTACACTGTAGATTTCAGGCCCTTGTCGAAGCAACATGTCTGCCATGTCCAGTCGCCTGGGTCGGCCTCCGTCGGGGGCCAGACAGTTGACGCACGAGCGCATCGTCGACGTGGCCGAGGTCGCGCTTCACCGTGGCGCGCTGTCGATGCGCAGCGTGGCCAGGCGCCTGCGCGTCGACCCGATGGCGCTCTACCGCCACGTCGGCTCGAAGGAGGCGCTCGTCGCGGCGATCGCGAGCCGGCGGTTCGCGTGCCTCGAGACGCTTCCGGTGGTTCGCGGCACCTGGCGTTCCCGACTGACGGAGGTGTGCGCCCGGTACCTCTCGGTCTGCGAGGCGTCGCCCGAGCTCGTCCAGGCGCTGGTCGCCTCATCGCGAGCCGCCGAGCGGACCCGCCAGGACTTCGAAGCGCTCGTCCGGGACGCCACCCTGAAGCTCGAGCCGTCTCCGCCGACGGTGCGGCTGGTCAGCGCCGTGCTCGCAGACTTCCTCCACGGGTACGCGCTCGCGCCTGGTGCGGGGAGACGGGGACTTGAAGCCGAGCTGTCGCTCATCTTCGATGGGCTCGAGGCCCGGGCGCGCGTCGTCGCTCGGCCATCGACCCGTTCGGCCGTGAAGGCAGTGAAAGGCACGAACCACGAAAGGCGAGGTTGAGATGTCCCTGAAGCAGAGCCAGCGGTCACGTGAGCCGAGCGTTTGCGCTGACCGTCCCTGGTCCTCGAAGAGGACCACACCTCCTGACCTGTCTGCGCCGGGGGGCGGGGGCACGCGGTCGCGGGGGCCGCTGCGCATCGGTCGTTGCTCGTCGCTGGTGGCTCCTCTGGTGATGACTCCCGCTCGCGTTCTGCTCGCCAGCCTCGTCACCGCCACGGTTGCAGCCTGCCCCGGCGCTCCAGTTCAACCTGGGCAGGACGCGGGTGTCACCCAACCCGGCGACTCGGATGCAGGCGTCGTCGACTCGGGTGGCGATGCGGGAGGCGACGCGGGTGGCGATGCGGGTGGCGATGGGGGCCCCGCCGACTCGGGCCGCCCCGACGGTGGGGTGGTGTTTCTCGACTGGCGGACGGTGCGGGGCGCGCCTCTCTCTCCTGCGGTCGAAGCGGAGCTGCCCGGCGCGGCCTACGCGTTGTCAGACTCGAGCTGGGCCATCGAGTCGGGCTGTGACGCGGGCGTCTGCACGTATTCCTGGTACGGCGATGGTGGGGCGCTGCTTCGAAGGCACGCCGGCCTCGCGCGCGTGGCGACCGACAGCCTCTCGAACGACGGCACCAGGTTCGCCGCCATCGCGGTCACGTCGCAGTTCGTCTGTACAGCCGCGGGCGGCAGCATTCCGCTCGTGGAAGGGCAGTGGGGGCTCTTCGATGGGCTCACGGGCGAGCAGCTCGCGTCGAACGGTCCGCTGGTCGCGGACCCGGGGGCTCGCGGCAGCGCGTTCACGCGGTATGGCACCGTCGTTCGACGCGACCGCTTCGAGCGCACGACCTGTCGGCCGGTCGAGTCGACGCCGGCGCTCACGGCCCCGCCGTATGCAAGGCCAGAGGTGCTGGCCGCGATCCCCTCGGATCCCGGCTTTGACCCGTACGTCGAAGACGACACCTCGGACGGGCAGCTCATCGTCAGCACCCGCTCAGGCCTGGACAGTCCCATCGGCCTCGCCCGGCCACGCGATCCAGCCTCGTTCGTTCAGGTCGATGGTGATTATCAACTGGCGCTCGAGTCTGGCGGTGTCCTGCACGTCCTCGGAGGCTGGCCGTACAGCCGCCTGACGTCCGTGCGGTTCGACGGCCGTGGGCGTCACGACGCCTCGCTGCCGTCGATGGAGGCCGACTTCACCTCTGCGGTCGTCTCACGTCGTTGGGTGATGACCTGCGCCCAGCGTGCGCCAGGCCAGCGGCGCTGCGATGCCTTTGATGGCCTGGGCCAGAGAGCGCCTCGCAGCACCATCGTGGGCTCGGCGCTGCCAGCGCTGGCGGGGGGCCTCGAGGCAGCGCTCTACCGAACCCCTGACGGAGGCGTCGAGCAGCTCGACCTGGTGACCGGTGGTCGCTCGACGGTCGAGGTGCCCGCGGCGACGGTGCGCTCGGTGGGCTCCGGCGAGGGGTTTGTGTTGAGCGACGTCGACCGGGCGTGGGGCCTGGCAGGCGGCGCTCCTTTCCGGCTTGGGGAACGGGTGCTCGCGGTGCTGCCCGGCGCAACACAGGTCGAGCAGCCGCAGTCCGACATCGTCTTCATCGTCTCGTCGAACCAGACAGGCAGCCAGACGTACCTCGACGTCTGGAACGTGAAGGAGGGTGTGGTCGCGCGCGTCACCGACCAGCTGTTCTTCAACCCGCCCTTCAACGCGCCCTTCACGGCCGACACCCAGTGCTCGGCGCCCGGCTTTCTTCGCAGCCTTGGGCCTCCCGCGGCGTCTGCGTCACAGCCTGGCCGATTCATCCATTTCACGAGCTTCGGGCCGGCGGCCCAACCGAAGCTCCACGTCTTCGTCGTACCCTCCGATCTTTCGGCGCCACCGCGACGCATCGCCGAGCTCGAGCCGGATCAATGTGCCCCGCCCCTCGTCTCGCCGAGCGGGCGACGGCTGTGGTTGCCAGTCAGGACCAACGGCGGTGTGCGCGTCGTGCTGGCGACGCTGTCAGGCGGTGAAGAGCCGATGCGAAGGCCGTTCAGCAGATGCTGCGGGTGAAGGCCCTGAAGCAGTTCGTCAGCGACAGCGGGTACGCAGCTGCTCAGCCGAGCCCGTACCGCTTGAGCTTCTCGTACAGGGTGCGCAGCCCGATGCCCAACGCCTGCGCCGCGCGACGGCGGTTCCCCTGCGACGCGGCGAGCGCGCGGGTGATGGCGTCCTTCTCGACGTCCTCCATCGCGAGCGGCGCCTCGACCGTCGTCGATGTGCTCGCGGCAGGCAGGTCGAGCGTCGCCAGCAGCCGGCCCTCACACAGAATCGCCGCGCGCTCGAGCACGTTGCGCAGTTGGCGGATGTTCCCCGGCCACGGCGCTGACAGCAGTGACGACTTCGCGGCCTCCGACAACGCCAGCGCTGGCCGCTTCAGCTCGCGACACACCTCCTGAAGCAGAAGCTCGGCCAGCGGCAGAATGTCTTCTCGCCGTTCCCGCAGCGGGGGCAGGGTGAGCGGAAACGCCGCGAGCCGGTGGAACAGGTCTTCCCGGAAGCTGCCGTCGCGCACCATCGCGTCGAGGTCGCAGTTGGTGGCCGCCACCCAGCGCACGTCAGCCGCCAGCGTTCGATGGCCGCCCACGCGCTCGAAGGTGCGTTCCTGCAGCACGCGCAGCAGCTTGGCCTGCAGGTCGATGCGCAGCTCGCCGACCTCGTCGAGGAAGAAGGTGCCACCAGCCGCGTGCTCGATGCGGCCGCGGCGCTGCACCGTCGCCCCGGTGAACGCGCCCTTCTCGTGTCCGAACAGCTCGCTCTCGAGCAGCGATTCCGCCAGCGCGGCGCAGTTGAGCGCCACGAAGGGCCCCTTCGCGCGGGGGCTGGCCTGATGCAACGCGCGGGCAGCCACCTCTTTGCCCACGCCGCTCTCACCCAGCAGCAGCACCGTCGCGTCGGTGCGGGCCACCTTGTTCAGCGCCGTGACCACAGGAGCCATCGACTTCGCGCCCCACGTCAGCGGCGGCATCGAATCCGCCTGGCGCGCGACGCTGTCTTGCAGGTCGAGCAGCGCCCTTCGCTCCAGCGCCCGTGCAACGAGCAACCGCAGCTCGGCGGGGCTGCTCAGGGGCTTCTGGAGAAAGTCATACGCGCCGGCCTTCATGGCCTCGACGGCGGTCTCCACGGTGCCGAACGCGGTGAGCACGATGACCTGGGTGTTGGGGTGCTCGGCCCGCACGTGCTGCAGCACCTCGAGGCCTCCCACGCGAGGCATCTTGAGGTCGGTCAGCACCAGGTCGAAGCTGGCGCGCTGCAGCTGTGCCAACGCGTCGACGCCGTCGACCGCCAGGGTGACGTGGTGCCCTTCGCTCACCAGCGCGGCTTCCAGAAAGGCCCGCAGCCCTTCTTCGTCGTCGACAATGAGCAGGCGCGCCATGGCTCACACTCTACTGCTGCGCGGGCCGCTCACCCGGTCGAGCGCTGCCGGTATTCAATCGGGCAACGCCAGCTTGGCGTAGAGGGTTCGCCGGTCGATTCCCAGGACCCGGGCGGCCTCAGCCTTGTTACCCCCGAGCTCGGCGAGCACCCGACGCACGTAGGCCAGCTCCAGCCGTTCCAGAGGCCAGCGTTCGGCGATGGCCACGGACCAGGGGTCGGCGCCGGCGAGCTCGCTGGCGGGGCGCACGAACATGTCCGCCGTCAGCACCGGCCCCTGACCCAGGGTCATCGCGCGCTCCACCAGGTTCAGCAGCTCGCGCACGTTCCCGTGCCAGGGCTGCTGCAGCAGCCAGCGGCGGGCACCCTCGTCGATGGACGTCACCTGCCGGCCGAGTCGCCGCGACATCTCGGGCAGCACCGCGTCGACGAGCGGCTCGATGTCTTCGCGGCGGTCTCGCAAAGGCGGCAGCTCGATTCGAATGACGTTGAGGCGGTAGTACAGGTCGGGTCTGAACTGGTGAGCCCGCAGCGCCTCTTCGAGTGAGCGGTTGGTCGCGGCGATCAGCCTCGCGTTCACCGCCGTCTGGCGCGATTCGCCCACCGCGCGGACCTTCCTGGTTTCGACGGCCGCCAACAGCTTCGGCTGCGAATCGAGCGCGAGCTCTCCGATCTCGTCGAGGAAGAGCGTTCCATTCTCGGCTGCGACGAAGAGCCCGGGCCGGTCCTCGCGCGCGTCGGTGAACGCGCCACGCTTCACCCCGAACAGCTCGCTCTCCACCAGGCTGGCCGGCAGGCTCGCGCAGTTCAGCTCGATGAATTCCCCCGCACGACCGCTCACCTCGTGAATGAACCGGGCCACCGCGCTCTTGCCGGTGCCGCTCTCGCCGGTCAGCAGAATCGGCGTGTCGGCCCGCGCCGCCCGCTGCGCCAGGTCGAGCACCTGCTGCATCGCTTCGCTGCGGGCCACCAGGCCGCGAATCGAGACCCGCGCGACCGACTCCGACTTCAGGCGCTCGACTTCGCGCAAGAGCGAGCGCTCACGCAGCACCCGCTCGATCGCGTGGAGCAACGTCTCGGCCTTGAACGGCTTGGTGACGAAGTCTGCAGCCCCCGCCCGCATGCAGCTGACCGCCAGGTCGACCGAGCCGAACGCCGTGATCAACACCACGGGCACCCCGGCCCGCTCCTCGTGGAGCGCCTTGACGAGCGCAGGCCCGCGAAGCCTGGGCATCTCGATGTCCGAGACCACGAGGTCGATGTCTGACCGCTTCGCCCGCTCGAGGGCGCGCCGTGGGTCGGTCTCGCCGACGACCGCGAAGCCGGCAGCGGTCAAGGTCTCGGACAAGTAGCTCACCACCTCGGAGTCATCGTCGATGACCAACAGCCGCGCCCGCTCGTTCATCGCTCACCTTTCAGCAGCGGGAGCGTCACCGTGAACCGCGCGCCGTGAGGCTGCTCGTTGGTGACGTCGATGGTGCCGCCGTGCTCCGTGACGATCGACTTCACGATCGCGAGGCCAAGGCCGGTGCCCTCACCTTCTGCCGCGGTGGTGAAGAACTGCTCGAACAGCTTCTCCTTCAGTTCGAGCTCGACTCCCGGCCCGGTGTCGACGACGTCGAGGCGCACGCCGCCCTGATCGTCACGGAGCTCGACCCGCACCACGCCGCCGTGCTTGTTCGCGCGCAGGGCGTTGGTCAGCAGGTTGAGCGCGACCTGCTGGAGCAGATCGCGGTCGCACACCGCGAAGAGTGAGGCTGGCGCCTCGAGGGACAAGGCGACCGAGACCAGCCGCGCCTGATACTCGAGCAGCTCGACCACCGAGCGAACCAGCGGCACCACGTCGTGCCGCTCCATGAGCGGGCCACGCACGCGCGCGAAGGAGAGCAGCCGCGCGACGATGCGAGAGATGCGCTCACCCTGGGTGACGAGAATGCCGGCCTGTCGCTGAACCTCTGGTTGGTGAGGGTTCTGCTCGACGAGCACCCGGGCGCGGCCGCAGAGAATCTGAAGAGGAGAGCCGATCTCGTGCGCCAACCCTGCGGCCAGCTGGCCCACCGCGGCGAGCTTGTCGATCTGCCTCAGGCCCCGCTCGAGCTCGCTTTGCCGGCGTTGGGCCTCGCGCACGGTGGTGACCATCGCCGCGAAGTCCGACTCGAGCGCGAGCATCTCGTCTCGGGGCAACATGAAGGTGGGCGCCTCGGGTTCCGCCTCGAGCAGCGAACCCGCCGTGCGGATTCGCCGCATCCACTCCATCAAGCGCGACAGGGGCCGTCCAATGAAGAGGGTGCCGCCGAGCGCCGCCAGCGCGCCGATGGTCAGCACCACCAACCCGACGCTCAACGCGATGTTTCGCTCCGTCGTGTGCAGGTCCGCCTCCAGACGGACCAGTGGTCTGGCGAGCAGCAAGACGCCCAGCGATCGCCCGTCGTCGGCCAACAGTCGTTGCAGAAACACGATCTGGCCTGGAAACCCCGCGGGTTCGAACTCAATCAACGCCTGCGGTGAATCGCCAAGCCTGTCGACCAGCGCGAGGCGCTCGGGTGCCAGGCTGCCCGCGACGTCGACCAGCGCGAGCAGCATGCCCGGCTCGACCCGCTGCAGCTTGTCGATGGTTTCCTGAATGTCGTCGACCTGCCGATCGCGCAGCGCGTTCTCGATGGCCACTTGCAGGCTTCGCCCCAGCAGCGCCGTCTCGGCCTGCGCTGCCTCACGCAGGTCCCCGCGCTCGCTGCGCACCAGGTACCAACCGAGCGCGCCGAAGGCTCCGAGCGAGATCAACATCAGAAAGGCGGTCAGTCGGAGGGTCAGCCGCATCGTGCATGTTTGCCACAGCTGTAGAGAAACTGCGCTACCGCTCCTGCCAACCGCCGCCGAGCGCCCGGTAGATGGTGACCGAGGCCACCCGCTGTCGGCGCCAGGCCTCGACGAGATCGACCTCGGCCTGAAGCGCCGCCTGCTGCGCGAGCAGCACCTCGAGTGCGCTCGCCTTGCCAGCGCGGAAGAGGAGGTCCGCCGTCTCGATCGACCGCTCCACGGTGGTCTGTTGTTCACGCCGCACGGTCACCAGGGTCTGCGTCGTCTGCAGGTCAGCCAGCGCGTTGGCGACCTCGACGTACGCGGCGAGCGTGGCCTTCTGGTACGCGTAGAGGCCCTCGAGCTTGACCGCCCTGGCTGCGTCGAAGTCGGCCTCGAGTCCGCTCCGGTTCAGGAGCGGCGACACCAGCCCTCCAAGGACCGAATAAATGAGCGACTCTGGAAGCCGCACCAGGAACGCAGGGTTGAAGGCCTGGAGTCCCACGCTCGCGCCGAGGGTGATGTTGGGAAAGAAGGCGGCCCGCGCGCTCTCAAGGTCGGCCCCCGCGGCCTTGAGCTCCAGCTCTGCTGCGCGAATGTCGGGCCGGGCCCTCAACAGCTCGGCGGGGAGACCGGCGCTCACGGGCGCGGGAGGCTCGAACGACAACTGCGCTGGCCGCTCAACGGGGTGCGGTGGTCTGCCGAGCAAGAAGTTGAGCCGATTCTCGGCCTCGAGCCGCTGTTGCGCGGCGGTCGCCTCCAGCGCCCTGGTGCCTGCGAGCTGCACCTCGAACTGCTGCACGGCCAGCTCCGTGACCCGTCCCGCTTCTTTCTGGAACCGAACGAACTCCAGGCCTTCGAGCTGCCGGGCGGCGGTCTGTTTCGCGGTGGCCACGAGCCGATCGAGCGCGCGCAGCTCGTACCAGGCCGTCGCGACCTCTGCGACGAGCGAGGTCACCACCAGGTTCGACCCTTCGACGCTGGCGAGGGAGCGCGCCAGCGCCGCTTCGCGCTGATTGCGCAGCTTGCCCCAGAGATCGATCTCCCACGACGCCTGGAAGCCGAGGGAGAAGTCTCCGAGGTTCACGGGCACCAACTGGCCCGGGGTAATTTCGGTCGTCGCGTTGCCCGCGCCGTCCATGGTGTACAGGCCGAACTTCCGCAGGCCGCCGCCTGCCGAGACGTCAAGGCGGGGCAGCAGGGCTCCCGTGGTGCGCCGCAGGCCCGCCCTCGCAAGCTCGATGCGCTGAAGCGCGATCGCGAGGTCAGGGTTGTTCCCCAGCGCTTCCTCGATGAGCGCGCTGAGCTGGGGGTCGGCGAAGTAGTCCTTCCAGCTCAACCGCGCGATGCCCGGGCCGGTGCCGCCCTGGGCCCACGCCTCGGGCAACGGGCGCTCCTTCACGCTGAGGTTGGTGTTGAGCGAAGCGCAGCCGGTCACGCACAGGAGCCCCAGCACCACCCTACGCATCGGCGGCCACCGCCTGTGGGTCGTTCGCTGCAACGACGGCTGGCGCTGGTCGACCGCGACGCAGCCGCACCAACACATACAACCCAGGTACGAGCAGCAGGCCGCCGAGGGTCCCCAGCGTCATGCCACCGACCGCGGCCGTGCCAATGGTCCGGTTTCCCACGGCGCCGGCGCCGGTCGCGAGGGCGAGCGGCAAGAGCCCAACGATGAAGGCGATCGAGGTCATCAGGATGGGGCGAAGCCGTTGTCGCCCGGCCTCCATCACTGCCTCCACCACGCCAAGGCCCTCCTCGCGCCGGTGCTCGGCGTACTCGACGATGAGGATCGCGTTCTTCCCGACGAGTCCGATCAGCATGATCAGCGCGATGTGCGTGTAGACGTTGTTCTCGAGCCCCGTCGCCTTGAGCAACGCGAACGCGCCGAGGACGCCAGGAGGCAGGGACAACACGACGACCAGCGGCAACACGAAGCTCTCGTACTTCGCGGCCAGCACGAGATAGACGAACACGAGGCAGATCAGAAAAACGAAGAAGCCCTCGTTGCCGGCGTTCACCTCGTCGCGAGAGATGCCGGCCCAGTCGATGGAGAAGCCGCGCGGCAGCTTTTCGCGCGCCGTCTCTTGAACCACCCGCAGCACCTCACCGCTGCTGACGCCCGGCCGCCCTTCACCATTGAGCTCAGCCGACGGGTACATGTTGTAGCGGGTCGTTTGATCGACCCCGTGCGTCTTCTCCAGCCGCATGAACGCCGAGAGCGGTACCAACTCACCACGCTCGCTTCGCACCTGCAGCTTGAGCAGATCGTCGGGTGAAGCTCGGGACTCTGGCGTCGCTTGAACCATGACCTTGTACAGCTGCCCGAAGCGAATGAAGTTGGTCGCGTACTCACTGCCCAGCATCGTCTGCAGCGCACCGAGCGACGCATCGACGGCCACTCCCTTCTGCGCGGCCTTGTCGAGGTCGATGTGAACCAGGTACTGCGGGTACGTCGCATCGAAGATGGTGAAGGCGCTGGCGATCTCGGGCCGTGCTTTCAGCTCGGCGATGAACCGGGTCACCACGTCCTGCATCTGGCCGAAGTCGCCTTTGCCCGTCTTGTCCAGCAAACGCAGCTCGAAGCCGCTCGCGTTGCCGTATCCGGGCACGGCTGGCGGGGGAAAGAACTCGATCTGCGCGTCTCGAAGGTGACGGGTCTTCTCGGTGAGGGTCGCCATCACCTCGTCGACCGAGACGGTTCGTTCCTTCCAGGGCTTCAGGTTGACGAGCGCGGTGCCATACGTGGCGCCGGTGCCGTCGGACAAGATGTTGGTGCCCGCGAGCGTGGAGACGCTGGCCACGCCTTCGAGCGCTTGCGCCGCCTCCCGAAGGCCATTGATGACCACCTTCGTCCGCTCCAGCGTGGCCCCTGGGGGCGTGGTGACGCTCGCGTAGAAGGTGCCTTGATCCTCATTGGGGATGAAGCCAGCCGGAACGCCGCGCGCCACCAGGCCCGTCGCTGCCGTGAAGCCAACGAGCAGCCCCACGGTCAACAGCCGCCTGGTCCCGATGCGGCCCACGGTGGCCAGGTAGCTGCGCTCGGTGCTGGCGTACCGCGCCTCGAACCATCGGAAGAAGCCCGACCCCAGGCCCTTGCGATGGCTCAGCGGCTCGTGTCGTCGCAGCAGCAGCGCACAGAGCGCGGGCGTCAGCGTCAAGGCGACGAGCCCAGAGAGCCCGATAGCGACTGCCATCGTGATGGAGAACTGTCGATAGAAGATGCCCGCGGGCCCGGAGACGAATGCGACAGGCACGAACACCGCCGTCATGACGAGGGTGATGGCGATGATGGCGCCGCCGATCTCCTTCATGGCCTGGTCGGTCGCCTCTCGAACCGTCACTGACGAGTGCTCGAGCCGCTCGTGCACGGCCTCCACCACCACGATGGCGTCGTCGACGACGATGCCGATGGCCAGCACCAGCGCGAACAGCGTGATGAGGTTGAGCGAGAAACCCAGCAAGGAGATGAACGCGAAGGCGCCAACGAGGGACACCGGCACGGCGACGACGGGGATCAACGTCGAGCGCCAGTCCTGCAAGAAGACGAACACCACCAGCGCGACGAGCAGAAACGCTTCGAGAATGGTCTGACGCACTTCGTGAACCGCAGCGTCGAGAAAGCGGCTGACGTCGAAGCTGAACTCGTAGTCCATGCTCGGCAGGAAGACCTCCTGCTTCATCGACGCCATGCGCGCCTTGACCGCGGCGATGACCTCGCTGGCGTTCGAGCCAGGCAGTTGTTTCAGCAGAATCGACGCCGCGGGCCGTCCGTTGAACTTCGCCTCGACGTCGAAATACATGGTGCCGAACTCCACCTCGGCGACGTCGCTGATGCGCAGCACCTCGCCGTCTTCAGTCGAGCGAATCGGAATTCGCGCGTACTCCTCGACGCTGCTGAACTTACCCGTGTACTTGACGGTGTACTGGAGCGGCGTGTTGCGCTTGTCGCTGTTCTCGCCGACTTTCCCCGGGGCTGCCTCGAGGTTGCTCTTCTTGAGGGCGTCAATCACCTCGTCGGGTGACACGCGGTAGGCGATGAGCTTGTCCGGCTTGAGCCAGACGCGCATCGCGTACTCCTTGGCGCCGAGAATGTCGGCGTACCCGACGCCCTTGATGCGCTTGAGCTCGGCCAGCACGTTGATGTCGACGAAGTTGTAGAGGAACTTCTCGTCGAGCTGATCGTCGATGCTGAAGACGTTCAGGTACATCAGCACCGCGTTCTCTTCTTTGGCGATCTTCACGCCGTTGCGAATCACCTCGGCGGGCAGCTCGCCCATCACGGCGTTGACGCGGTTCTGCACGTTGATGGCAGCGACGTCGGGGTCGGTGCCGGGCTCGAAGAGGATCTGCACCACGCCGACGCCGTCGTTGCCGGTGTCGCTGCTCATGTACTTCATGCCCGGCACGCCGTTGATGGCGCGCTCGAGGGGCACGATGGCGGCCTTGGTGACGGTCTCGGCGTTGGCGCCGGTGTACTCGACGGTGACGTTGACCTCGGGCGGCGCGACGCTGGGGAAGAGCGCCATGGGCATCGCCTTCAGCGCGAGCAGGCCCAGCAAGACGAGAATGATCGACACCACCACCGCGGTGACGGGCCTTCGGGTGAAGGAGAAGTTCATGGCAGGGCCTGGGCGGGTGTGGTGGCTGCCTGAGCACGAGAGACGATGCGGGCGCCGTCCTTGAGCTGCTGCACGCCTTCGACGACGAAGCGATCAGCTGGCGTCAACCCCGACTCGATGACGAAGGACTCGCCGACGCGCAGCTTCGGCACGATGCGGGTCGCATGCACGGTGTCGCCGGAGTCGACCGTGTAGACATACACGTTCTCCTGCACTTCGAACGTCGCGCGCTGGGGGACCAGCAGGGCGTCTCCAAGGGCAGAGCGGATGACGACCTTCCCCGTGGCCCCGTGTTTGAGCAGGCCGGCGTCGTTCGGGAAGCGGGCGCGAAAGGCGAGGTTGCCGGTCTGCTTGTCGAACTCGCTCTCGACGGCGTCGATGACGCCTTCAGCCGGAAACGCGGTTCCGTTGGCGAGCTTGAGCGACACCGTGCGCGGCCGTTCGTCGAGCGGCAGCTCGGCCCAGTCGAGGTATTCCTGCTCCGAGACGCGGAAGTAGACGAGGACCTCGGAGGTGTTGGTGATGGTGGTGAGCAGCTCTTCTTCGGCGACGAGGCTGCCGACCTTGCGAGGGAGCCGATTGAGCACTCCGTCGAAGGGAGCGCGCACCTGGCCATACGAGAGGTTGATGCTGGCCTGGCCCTCATTGGCCCTGGCCAGCTCGAGCTGGGCGGCGAGCGAGACCACCCTCGCCTCGGCGACCTGCACCTGAGGGCCCGAGACGACCTTCTTCTCGGCCAGCACTCGGGTGGTGTCGCGCTCGATGGTGGCAGCGTTCAGCTCGGCCGCCGCGCTCTCGACCGCCGCGTGCGCCTTCTTCACCTCTTGCTGCAGCTCCCGCGCGCTGAGGGTGAGCAGCAGCTGGCCGGCCTTCACGCGCTGGCCTTCGTCGACGGCGATCGACTCGATGAAGCCCTTGAGCCGTGCCCGAAGCTCGACGTGCTGCACCGCGTGCACCTGGCCGACGTATTCCCGCTCGAAGGACCCGCCGCGCAAGGCCGAGGCGACGAGGTAGGGTTCGGCGACCTCGACCTGGGCGACGGTGTCTCTGCACCCGGCGAGCACCACCAGCGCGCCAACCAACAGAAATGACTTCATGTCGAAGCCCGTGGAGCAAAGTCCGCGCCCGGCTTCCTCCGGGGAGGCGGCGCTTCCCGGCGTAGAGAATCAGCGCGTCGTGGTGAGAATCTCTACAGCTCGACGCTGATCTTGTTCATCAGCCTGCCACCATCGCGCTCAGGGCGAACGGTGCGAGCTGAGACCTTCGCTTCGAGTTCCTTCACCCCGAAGCCGCATGAACCGCGGTGACCGGCTGGTCCGCGTCTTCGGCGAGAGGAACGAAACGTCACGGCGACGAGCCGCCCTGCAATCGTGTTGAGAAAGCCGGTGACGAAGTCAATCGTACGCGTGTCGACGGCTCTCCTGCCGGCCTTCACGGGTGAGCTGTGAGCTGGTATAACAGCACCATGCCGGTCTCGATTCACCTGCCACCGCCGCTGCTCAAGAAGATCGACGCTCGCGCACGTCGGCTCGGCATGACCCGCAGCGGCTACATCGCCCGCACCATGGAGCAGGACGTCGGTGACGCGAAGGGCTGGCCCGCCGGCTTCTTCGCTGAACTCCGCCGTCGCGACCCCGAGCTCGACGACGCCGTCGACGCCCTGTTGGAAGGGCTCAGCCGCAAGAGCAGGAAAGGTCCACCGTCGCTGTGAGCTGGGTGCTCGACACCAACACGGTCAGCGCCGTGTTGAGGGGCGACGACGCGGTGCTCGCGAAGCTGGAGCGCGCCCAGCGGGAGCGCGTGCGGATTCCTGAGCCCGTGTTTGCCGAGCTGGCGTTCGGCATCGAGCGGCTCACGCCCTCTCGGAAGCGGGCGCTCCTCGAGACACGACTCGGGTGGGTTCGCTCGGCTATCGGCGTCGTCGAATGGAGCGCCTCCGTGAGCGAGGCGTTTGGCCGCGCCAAGGCCGACCTCGAGCGGCGGGGCGTTCGACTGGAGGACTTCGACGTCGCCATCGCCGCCCACGCGCTCTCATTGGACGCGACCCTCGTCACGTCGAACCTGAAACACCTGCGGCGCGTGACGGGCCTGCGCTGCGAATCATGGGAGTGAGGCGTCGACTCTCCTTCTGCGCGGGTCGCTCACCCGGTCCACCAGGCGGTGGGCCTCCCGCAGGCCGGCAGGCGAGGGGCAAGTCTCGCGACGGCGTGAAGCACGTCCCCTCGAGGGAACGGCCGTCATGCGTGAACGAGCACGCCGCGTCCGACGACTTTCCCTGACACGCCGCGAGCGCCTCGGGCGGAGGGCCATGCGGTGGCGGCCCTCCCTGCTGCGCGAAGGCGACGGCTGAGCTGAACAACACCACGAACGACACGATGAGCTGCTTCATGACGGTGCTCCTTGCTGGTGAGTGACGCGTCACGAAGCACTGCACGCAGCGGGCCGTCACGGCGCGTCGCCCGGCACCTCGGCGCGGAAACACGCTCCACCACCCGGCGCGTCGACGACGAAGAGCTTCCCCCCATGCAGCGCCACCACCTGTCGCGCGAGCGCCAGGCCCAGCCCGATGCCAGTGGTCTTGGTGGTCACGAAGGGCTCGAAGATGCGCTCACGCTCGTCTCTGGGAACGCCGGGGCCTGAGTCACGAACCTCGAGCACCAACAGCCTGCCCTCCGACGCCAGCCGCACGTCGACCACGGTCCCCTCAGGCGATGCCTGCAACGCGTTGTCGACCAGGTTGGTGACGACCTGCTGAAAGCGCACCGCGTCCAGCGACCAGCGTGCAGGAGCTGCAGTCACCTCGACACGCAGCCGCCCTGGCTCGAACGCGGCGAGGGCCGACCGGACGACGTCGGCAGGAACGACCTCGGTGCGGTTCAACGCTCCGGTGCGCACCAGCTCGAGCAGGCTGGTGATCAGCCGCTCCAGGCGCCACGCCGCGTTGACCACCCGCTGGGCCTGCGCTCGCTGTGGTGGGTCCGAGAGCTGCTCCTGGAGCAGCTGGGCGTGGCCTTTCAGCGACGCGAGCGGGTTGCGGAGCTCGTGCGCCACCACGCCCGACATGGTGCCCAGGCTGGCGAGCCGGCGCTCGTGCTCGAGACGACGAACCATGTCATCGCGCGCCCGCATCAACCGCGACGCGAAGAGACTGAACGCGAGCAGGCCGAGGGCTCCGACGACGCCGGTGAAGGCGTTGGCCCTGGCCGCGAAGGCCAACTGGCCCACCAACCGCGGCTCGAAGACGATGAACAGCGACGTTGTCCCTGCAGCGTCAGGAGGCAGCTGCGCGCCGGGCCCACCGAACGGCGGCGGAGCTCCTGGCGGCGGACCACCGAATGGTGGCGGGCCTCCCGGTGGGGGTCCCCCCCGCAGCGATCGGCCGGGAAGCGGCACCGAATGGACCCACACCAAATTCTCGACGGGCGTCGACACGCCGGGCGGCGCCTGGACCGAGGCCGCCAGCCCAGGAGGCGTCAAGCCCGTCTCGGCGACCACCGTTCCATCGAGCCGTACCAGGGCGAGATACGTCAGCCCGTCGTCGGCGTTGGCTTCGAGCAGTTGGCGCAGGGAATCGATTCCAGGAAACGTTCGCGCCTCGCGCAGCTGCTGGTTGAGTCGTTGCAGCCAGAGGTCGCCTTCGCCCCGGAGCAGCAGGTCCGCCGACCTTCGCGTCTGCACCCAGCCAAACAGCATCACCGCCAACATCGCCACCGCCGCAAGCCCTGGAACGGCCACCACCAACCACTGAGCGCCGACCCGCCGTGTCTGGGAAGACCCCACGGTGCCCGTCTTTGCACGCGCCATGCGTGACGACACGCCCCGCGAAGCCCGTGGGAGCACTGCGGATTCCGCACTCCGCTGCGGCTTCAGCACGTGGAGACCCGCAGCCGGCCTCGCCACCACCCAGCGGCTTCGTGGCACGACGATTGGATTCGTCGCTGGTGGCCGAACTCTTCTGAAGGGGAACTCAACGTGAAGCGAATTCTGGCGGTGTGGTGTCTGGCGAGCGTTCTGGTCGCGTGCGGTACGCCGGTGACCTCGGTCGACGGCGGCGACGTGGGTTCAGGGTCGGGCGGATCAGGCGGGGGTGAGACGGCCGGTGGATCCAGCGGCTCTGGCGGAGGCGCGGCGGCAGGCGGCTCGGGCGGGGGAGCGACGGCAGGCGGCTCGGGCGGCGGCGGTGCTTCAGGTGACGGAGGCGTCGGCGACCTGTGCAGCTACACGTACAGCGCCCTCAACCCGGACCCCTCGGTCAACAAGGTGAGCACCGTGACCTGGTCGTGCACCAGCACCACGCGGTCGATGACCTCCAACGGCACGCCAGACCACCCGGTCGGCGTCTTCCCCAACCCGAACTGCCCCAACACCATCGCCTCGTCGTCCGTCTCGGCGAGCGTCACCCGGGCTCCGGTCAACACCGGCACGGCCACGCGCATCGGCGTGGTGGGCTACGCGTACAACGGCGTGAAGATGGAGCCGTCGACCGCGGGCACGTGCAGCGCCACGTCGTGTTCGCTCATTGGCAACACCGGCGCCTGGAACATCGAGGCGCTGGGCCAGTCGAGCTTCAACTTCGGTGACGACAGCAACAAGGCGCACGTGCAGCCCACTGGTGAGTACCACTACCACGGCATGCCCGAGCAGCTCATCGCCCGCCGCGGCCTCGGCCAGAAGATGACCCTGGTGGGCTTCGCTCTCGACGGCTTCCCCGTGTACGCCCGCTATGGCTACACCACCGCGACGGACTCGAGCTCGCCCGTCAAGGTGATGCGCGGCGGCTATCAGCTCAAGGCCACTCCAGACACTGGCCGACCGTCGACCACCACCTACCCGCTGGGGGCCTTCACGCAGGACTACGAGTACGTCGCGGGCTCGGGAGACCTCGATGAGTGCAACGGTCGCACGGGCGTCACCCCAGAGTTTCCGGGCGGCACGTACCACTACCTCATCACCGACTCGTACCCGTTCATTCAGCGCTGCGTGAAGGGCACGGCGACGGGCGGTGGCGGCATGATGATGATGCCTGGCGGCGATGGCGGCATGGGCATGGGGCCTCCGATGTGCGCAGCGGGCCAGACGTCGATGTGCTGCGGCGATGGCAGGTGTGACGGCCCCGAGACTCGAGCCACCTGCGCGGCCGACTGCCCATGAGCGCCCGTCTTTCCACGCTCGTCGTCGCGCTTATCGCGTCGTCGTCGCACGCGCACCTGATGGCTGCGGGGCACGGCACGCTGAACTTCGTCGGCGACAGCGCGTTCCTGGTGCTGTCGGTCCCCGCTTCGGCGTTGCCCATGGCCGACGTCGACGGTGACGGGCGGCTGTCGAACGGCGAGCTGTCGGCGCACCATGCAGAGGTCCTTCACGCCATCGAGCAGCAGGTGACGCTTCGCGACGACGTCTCTGTTCGAACCCTCGACGGCCTGATCCTGAGTCTCGAGGTGCCAGAAGACGCGCCCGCCGAAGCAGGTCGGCAGCTCGTCGCGCTGGGGCGGTTTCCAGTGGGCACCCCGAGCGGTGCTCTGCGGCTCCAGGTGGGGTTGTTCGGGCCCGCCGGCGAGCCGGAGTCCGTGCTGGTCACCCGTGGCGAGCAGAAGCAGGTGCTCGAGTTCACGCCCTCGCGCGTCGAGCAGCAGGTGCTGCCCTCGACGTGGGCTGTGCTTCGACACCACCTCGCGCAGGGCCTCCAGGAAGGACCGGTCGCGCTCGGCGCGGCGCTGACGCTGCTCGTGGTGCTCGCCGCCGGAACCGGTCTTCGCCGCGTCGCGCGCGCCTGAAAGAAGCGAGTTCTCTGAAGACACGATTCTTGTCGCGGCACGCTGCGCTTGTGGCTTTGCTGCACCACTTCTTTTCTCGCGGGGTCGAACACATGGCTCGGGTCCTGGTGGTGATGGTCTCGGTGTTGTCGCTTTCGGCGCACGCGGAGTCGGCGTGGGAAAAGAAGCGCGACGAGTTTCAAGAGAAGGCCGTCAAGGCGCGCCAGAAGCTGGGGCTCAAGAACGGCAAGGTGCCTGGCACTCCCGAGCTGCGCTTCCTGGCGGCTCAAGGCGAGGGAAGCGGCGGCTCAGGTCAGGTGGTGCTGTGCCCCGGGGCGAGCGTCGAGGTGAAGCTGAAGTCGAACCTGTCGCCGGGCAGCCTGTTCGTCGCCACCAGCGACGAGGTGACCATCAGCAAAGAGAAGCAGGCCGAGGGCATCTTCAGCGCCACCCTCACCGCGAAGCCCAACGTTGCGCCACGACCCTTCTCCATTCAGGCCGTCGACGCGCTCAGCGGAGGGTCGGCCTCGCTCGGCCAGTTCCTGCTCGCCTGCAAACACACGCTGGTCGTCGACGCGGCAGATGCTCGCCTCACCCTGAAGGTCGACTTCAGCTCGGGGGCGAGCGAGGTCGAGTCGAAGGGCCAGTGGGTGAAGGGCAAGACGAAGGGCGAGGCGGCCTTCCAGGTCAGCCTGCAGGGCGACGGCGTCTCGCTCACCCGCGCGTACGCACCCGAAGAGCTGGAGGCGCAGATCAAGAGCCAGTCCGAGGCGATGGGCTCTGCCGAATACGCGGCGCTCGACGCGAAGTTGGCGAAGGCCGCCAAGAAGATGGACCCCTGCTCGAAGGTCGCTCCCGAGAAGATGATGGACTGCCTGAAGGGGCCCCAGGCCGAGATGGAGGCGGTCGGCGCAGAGCTGAAGAAGTTTCAGGAAGGTGTTGAGCTGAAGAACGCGCCCAGGGACCTGTGCGCCGAGGTCAGCCTGCGCTTCACCACCGGCACCTCGCTCGAGGGAGAAGCCACGAGGTGCCCGAATCACCTGGCGAATGACGGGGTGCCGGCGAAGGGGTTGTCCGCTGCAGGGGCGAGGGGCTTTCGGCTGGGCTGACAGCCTGGGGCTCTCAGGGCCATCGGCACATTCTATCGGGCTGGTTGCCGGAACCCCGTTAAGACGCCTCCCGCTGACGGACCTCTCTTTCCGTCGCGACTGAGGAAACGTTTCCATGACCAAGAACCCATTGCTGACCATTCTCCCCGCTGTCTGTGCTGTGGCGCTGCTGACGCCGATGGTGGCGGCCAGCGAGCCACCGCCAGAGCCCCGGCCCAACCAGTTCTGGTGGCCCAATCAGCTCGACCTGTCTCCCCTGCGTCGCAACGCCATCGAGTCGAACCCCCTGGGCGCCGACTACGACTACGCGAAGGCCTTCGCCACCCTCGACCTCAAGGCCGTCAAAGAAGACCTGAAGAAGGTGCTCACCACCTCGCAAGAGTGGTGGCCCGCCGACTATGGCAACTACGGCCCCTTCTTCATTCGCATGGCCTGGCACGGCGCGGGCACCTACCGCACCAGCGACGGCCGCGGCGGCGCCAGCGGAGCCCAGCAGCGCTTCGAGCCTCTCAACAGCTGGCCCGACAACGGCAACCTCGACAAGGCGCGCCGGCTCATCTGGCCCGTCAAACAGAAGTATGGGCAGAAGATCTCGTGGGGCGACTTGATGGTGCTCACCGGAAACGTGGCCCTCGAGGGAATGGGTTTCAAGACCTTTGGTTTTGGCGGCGGTCGACGCGATGACTGGGAACCCGAGCTGGTCAACTGGGGGCCTGAGAAGAAGTTCCTCGCCGACGAGCGCTACTCCAAAGACAGACAGCTCGCGAAGCCCCTCGGCGCCGTGCAGATGGGGTTGATTTACGTGAACCCCGAAGGCCCCAACGGCAACCCCGATCCCCTCGCGGCTGCCAAAGACATTCGCGAGACCTTCGGGCGCATGGCGATGAATGACGAAGAGACCGTCGCCCTCATCGCCGGTGGTCACACCTTCGGCAAGGCGCACGGCGCGCACCCTCCCGCGAAGTGCGTGGGCGTCGAGCCGGCCGCGGCGGGCGTCGAGCAGCAGGGCACCGGCTGGGTCAACACCTGCGGCAAAGGCAATGGCCCTGACGCCGTCACCAGCGGCCTCGAGGGCGCCTGGTCGGCCAACCCCATCGCCTTCACCACCAGCTACTTCGACAACCTGTTTGCCTTCGAATGGGAACAGACGAAGAGCCCCGCCGGGGCCATTCAGTGGGTGCCGGTGAAGGGCGGGGGCGCCAACCTGGTGCCTGACGCCTTCGACCCGAAGAAGCGCCACGCGCCCATCATGTTCACCACCGACCTGTCGCTGAAGTTCGACCCCAGCTACCAGAAGATTTCGAAGCGCTTTCAAGAGAAGCCCGAGGACTTCAAGCTCGCCTTCGCCAAGGCGTGGTTCAAGCTGACCCACCGCGACATGGGCCCGCGGGCCCGCTACCTCGGCCCCGACGTGCCGGCCGAAGAGCTCCTCTGGCAGGACCCGCTGCCGAAGGCCGAAGGTGCAGCCATCGACGCGAAGGACATCGAGGCCCTCAAGGCGAAGGTGCTGGCGTCGGGCGTGACGCAGGCCGAGCTGGTGCGAGCAGCCTGGGCGTCAGCGGCCACCTTCCGCGGCACCGACCTGCGCGGCGGGGCCAACGGAGCCCGCGTTCGCCTCGCTCCCCAGAAGGACTGGAAGGTGAACACCCCGGCCGAGCTGGCGAAGGTCGTCAAGGCGCTCGAGGGCGTGCAGAAGGACTTCAACAAGGGCGCCAAGAAGGTCTCGGTGGCTGACCTGGTGGTGCTCGGTGGCGTGGCCGCCATCGAGGCCGCCGCGAAGACCGCGGGCAGCCCCGTGCAGGTTCCTTTCGCGCCGGGCCGCACTGACGCGACGCAGGCCCAGACCGACGTGGCGTCCTTCGGGGTGCTCGAGCCGGGCGCCGACGGCTTCCGCAACTACTTCGGGGCTGATCAGCAGCGCTCGCCCGCCGAGGCGCTGGTCGAGCGGGCCAACCTGCTGACCCTCACGGTGCCCGAGCTGACGGTGCTGGTGGGCGGCCTGCGGGTGCTCAACGGCAACACCGGCCAGACGGCCCACGGCGTCTTCACCGCGAAGCCGGGCACGCTCACCAACGACTTCTTCGTCAACCTGCTCGACATGGGCACCGTGTGGACGAAGGCGAAGACCGAGGGCCTGTACGAAGGCAAGGACCGCAAGACCGGCAAGGTGCGGTGGACCGCGACGCCAGTGGACCTGGCGTTCGGGTCGAACTCCGAGCTGCGCGCGGTGGCCGAGGTGTACGCCGCAGCCGATGGCCAGGACCGCTTCGTCAAGGACTTTGCGAGGGCGTGGGCGAAGGTGATGAACCTCGACCGCTTCGACCTGCGCTGATTCGAGGACCTCAGGCGTTGGGCCTCGACGAGGGGCGACCGAGTCGTTCGTCGGTCGCCCCGTCGTTACCACCGGGCGCTGCGACGGTGATGACCACAGGCACCTGCGCCACCATCGAGGCCATCAGAAAGAACCGACTCACGGGTTGCATCGTGGGCTACCCTGACGTGCTTCACCCTCTCAGAGAGAGCCCCCCACATGCCCCGCATCTCCAGCGCCGCCCCCAGCGCGGCGAAGCTGACCCAGGTCCTCGAGAAGCACCTCAAGGCGGGGGACCTGCAGTTCGGCGCGAAGGCTCCGAAGAAGGAAGACATTCTCACCCAGACCGAGGTGAACAAGCACCCCTTCACGGACACGGCCATCGTGCTCAAGAGCGACCCCACGCGCGTCATCTTCGAGCAGGTGCTCAGCGGTGGCTTCGTGCCCCCGCGCCCCGGCGACGGCACGTACTCGAAGCCGGTGCCCCTCTCGCCGTGACCTGAATCTGTCGCGGGGCTCCTGGAGCGGGCCAGCGATGAGGACATGGCGCCCGTGTTGCCGAACCTGCCGCACCTGGGCCTTGGGCTCTCGACGAACTCGCAGCGCTCGGACCTGCCCGAGCCGTACGGGTTGCTCAGCCGGCACCCGGGCGCGTTCGAGTACCTCGAGTACAGCGCTCCGGTGGACCTCGACGAGGCGAGGCGTGACGCGTCGCTCTTCGAGGTGATGCTCGCGCAGCGGGCCACAGTGCCGCTGCTGTTCCACCCGGTGCACGTCAACCTCTTCGGCCCCGAGGTCGAAACCCCTGAGCGGCTCGCGGCGCTTCGACGGCACTGCGAGGCCGTCGGCAGCCCGTGGGTGTCGAACGATGTCGCCTGGTGGCACCACCGGGGTCGACCGCTTCCCGGCTACCAGTACCTGTCGCCGCCGCTCGATGAGGGGGCTTTGGAGCTCGCGGTGCACCACGCGCGCACGGTGCGCGAGGGTGTCGGCGTGCCGCTGCTGCTCGAGAACCCCGTCATCACCTGCGCGCGCGGGCCGATGCACGTGTTGGACTTCATGGCCCGGCTGTCCACCGCCGCCGACTGCTGGCTGCTGCTCGACGTAGGGCACCTGCTCTCGCACCAGCTCTCGCGGGGGTTGCCGGTGCTGGCGGGGCTCGAGGCGTTCCCCTTCGAGCGCGTGGCCGAGCTGCACCTCGCCGGTGGCGTCATCACCCGTCGGGGCTCGCGCCAGGTGTACGTCGACGACCACCCGCAGCCCGTGCGGGACGAGGTGTGGCAGCTGCTCGAGGCCATCGCGCCTCGCTGCGCGAACCTGAAGGCCATCACCTTCGAAGGTGACGGACATTCCGAGGCTGCGGCGTTGCGCACCCTGGCGCGCCTTCGACCGCTGATTTCGCCGCCGAGGTCCGCGCTCGAACAGCGCGCCGAAGCTGCGCCGGGGACGGTGGTCGACGCGTCGCGCGCCCTCGAAGGACCTTCAGCGGGGCCGGCTTCTGCCCAGACGCTGTGGGCGCTGTTCGACGCGGTGAACGCGGGGGTGAGCGACGAAGACCCCGTGGGTGCGCGCGCCGAGCAGGACTTTCGTCTTGCCGTGCTGGCCGAGGTGCTCGACGGCGCGGTGCCGTGGGCCAGGCTGGCCGTGGCCTTCTGTCGCGCCGACCTGGCGCGCTTCATGACGTCGGCGGCGTTTCGGGACGTCTTCGAGCAGGGCCACCGGTCGATGCCCGAGGCGTACCTGCGCTGGGCCAGCAGCCAGCCCCTCGACCTGGCGCGCGAGCGGCTCATCGCCTTCGACACCTGGCTTCGCTCGGTGAGTGAGCGCCGGCCTCACCAGCCCCCCACCGGCCTGGCAGAAGGCGTGACCGTCGCCACCTTCGGGCTCGACCTGAGCGAGGGGTTGTTCTCGGCGAGAGCGTTGACGCGACACCTGAAGGGCCGCGCTCCGTGGACCGACGAGGCCTTCGAGGCGAGCGGGCTGGAGGGCGTTCATCAGGCCGTGGCCCGCGCGCCGGCGCGGCCGTGGACGGTGGCGCTGCGACGGGTAGGCGCGAAGGTCGAGGTGCTCGAGCTCACCGACGCCGAGCGAGGGGTGCTGCTGCGCCTGTCCACGGGAGAAGCCTTCGACGTGCCGGTCACGGTCGCGAAGGGACTGCTGCAACGGCGCCTGGTGACGGTGTCGAAGGCGTGACGGCCCTGCACCTTCGTCGAGGGGCGAGCAGGTGAGGGTTGCCGGGGTGACGAACGAGGGCTAGCCACCGGGGCTCCACTCGCAGCATCGGGGAGCACCACATGATTCTCGTCACTGGTTCCACTGGTACCGTTGGCAGTGAAGTCGTCAAGCAGCTGGTCACGGCAGGGCAGAAGCCTCGCGTGCTGGTGCGCAGCCCCGAGAAGCTGAAGGCCCTCGAGGGGCAGGTCGAGCTCTTCAAGGGCGACCTGGCAGACTCCGCCAGCGTCACGGCGGCGCTGCAGGGCATCGACAAGGTGTTCCTGCTCACCGCCGGGCTCGATGGCCCCAGGCTCGAGGCGGCGTTCATCGGGCAGCTGAAGGGCTCGGCCGTGAAGCACGTGGTGAAGCTGTCGGTCATCGCCTCGGAATACGAGATGATCAGCTTTGGCAAGTGGCATCGCGCCAGCGAGCGGCTGCTCGAGGCCTCGGGCCTGCCGTGGACCTTCCTCAAGCCGGGCAGCTTCATGAGCAACGCGCTGTTCTGGGCCCACGACATCAAGAGCTCGGGCGTCATCTACCAGCCGCTGGGTGAGGGGAAGACGGCCATCATCGACCCGGTCGACATCGGCGGCGTGGCGGTGAAGGCGCTCACCACCGACGGGCACGCGGGCAAGGCGTACACCCTCACCGGGCCGGTCGCGCTCTCGACGCAAGACCAGGCAGACATCATCGGGAAGGCCATCGGCAAGTCGGTGAAGCACGTCGACGTGACGCCCGAGCAGGCGCGAGACGGCATGCTCAAGGGTGGGTTCCCCGCGGCGTACGCCGACGCGATGCTCGAGCTCAGCGCGGTCATCAAGGCTGGCCAGGCCGCCACCGTCACCAACACCGTGGAAGAGCTGCTGGGCCGCAAGCCGGGCACCTTCGAGGCGTTCGTCGCGAAGCACGTCGCGGCGTTTCAGTAAGGCGTGAAGCTGCCGGTGACGCCGGTGGGCGCGCCTGAGCCGTCCCACTGGTCGTCATCGTGAAGGACCCGCGGCGGCCTCGAGCCACTCAGAGTGAGGGCGCTGTTGCCCGAAGCGGGCGGCGCTTCGATGGTCGCGCGCTGGCCTGCGTCGTGCTCTGGCCCAGCCGCCGGAGGCCTCATGGACAGGCGACGAGCGTTGGTCAGCGCGGCGGTGCTGCTGGGCGGGACGAGCTGCGGCTACCTTCTCTACCCCGGCCGGCGTGGGCGGGCCTCGGGGCGCATCGATGTGCCGGTGCTGATCATCGACGTTCTCTGGTTCATTCCCGGGTTGGTGCCGGGGCTGGTCTGCCTCATCGTCGACTTCGCGAGCGGGGCCATCTACGAGGGTGGGGAACGCGCGGCGACGTCGTCACCACCGAGCGCCGCGGAGTCTCGCGAGGCGACGGTGCAGCTTGACCTCGATGGAGAGGTGGTCGCCAGCGGCGCCGTCCGACCTGACCGCTCAGCCCACCTGAGCTGGAGCCGCACGGTCGACGAGGCGACGCTGCGCTCGAGGGCACACGTCACGGTGCGCACTGGTGGTGGGGCGCTCGCGCGCGCTGGCGTTGGTCCTCTCCTCGAAGGACGACGCCGAGGCCCTGAGGGTCCGCAAGCCATCGCAGAATGAACCAACAGCCCGCCGCTGGTCTGCAGATCGAGCCGCTTGCGGACCTCGACCTTCCGACGAGTGGAGCCAGAGCTTCAGGCAGCCGGCGTTCAAGATGAGGTCTTGACAGTCGATAGGCTAAATTTATAGGGTCGGCTTGTGACGACTGCGAATCCCTTTCGCCCGGGTGCCGGGCATCCCCCACCGTACCTGGCAGGCAGAAGCCGGGAGCAGTCGGAATTCAAGAAGTTGCTCGGGCAGACGACCGTCCTTCAGAACCTCGTGCTGACGGGGCTGCGAGGTTTGGGGAAGACCGTTCTGCTCGACACCTTCAAGCCGCTGGCGGTCAGTGAGGGGTGGCTCTGGGCAGGTGCCGACCTCAGCGAGGCGGCGAGCGTGAGCGAAGACACGCTGGCTCTGCGCCTCATGACTGACCTGTCCGTCGTCACCGCGTCAACGCCTGTCGGAGAAGGCGAAATTCAGGGGCTCGGGTTTGGCGCGGAGGTCAAGAAGGTCAAACACTTCCTCACGTTCAACGTGTTGCGGGCGATCTATGACCAGCAGCCCGGCTTGACGGCTGACAAACTCAAGGCGTTGCTCTTGTTCGTCAATGAGCGCGTCGGGAAGAAGATCATCTTCGCCTATGACGAAGCGCAGAACATGGCGGACCACGCGCCGAAGGAGCAGTACCCGCTGTCACTCCTGCTCGACGTCTTCCAGTCGATACAAAAGCAGGGGGTGCCGTTCATGCTGGTCCTCACGGGTCTGCCGACGTTGTTCCCCAAACTGGTCGAGGCGCGAACGTTTGCGGAGCGGATGTTCAGAGTGGTCTTCCTCGATCGCTTGACCGAGCCCGAGTCCCGAGAGGCCATCACGCGGCCGCTCAAGACCGGAACAGTGCGAATGACAGAACAGTCCATCGACGCGGTGATTAAACTCTCGGCGGGCTACCCGTACTTCATTCAATTCATCTGCCGTGAAGTGTACGACGTCTTTCTTCAACAACGCTTGGGAGGTGGCCAGCCAGCCCCGGTGCCTCTCGCGGAGATTACCCAGAAGCTCGACACTGATTTTTTCGCGGGTAGGTGGGGCAAGCTGACTGACCGACAGCGTGAGTTGGTTGCTTGTATTTCAGCGCTCGACTCCGAAGGCGAGGAGTTCACGGTGCAGGAGATCGTCGAGGCTTCGAGCGCACGGCTCGAGAAGGGTTTCAGCGCCAGTCACGCAAATCAGATGCTGGCAGCGCTCGCGAACGCGGGGCTCGTCTGCAAGAACCGACATGGGAAGTATTCCTTCGCGGTTCCGCTCTTCGGTGCGTTCGTTCGCCGGCAGGGGCTGTTGGGGTGAAGAACGCAGGTCGATGATCTTCCCGTCTCGCCTGCGTCCGCGCTGTCGCCGATGGGTTCCAGGTCGTTGCAAGCGGGGCCGGCGGTTGTCCCCTCTACCTGATCAAGTTCGACGGCTCTGAAACGCTGATCGGAGTCTACCCGTCCAGCCCGGCCGGCACCTCCTCCCTTGCGGCGACGGATTCCTGGATCGCGAGGGAAATGTATATGTACTCAGATGGATCAAGAGTGTCGGCGGCATGATAATCAAGTGTTCATTGGGGCGATGGCAACGGTGCTTCTCTCAAATGCTGACGCCGGCGCTGATGATTGGGCGGTTGCGCCTCCTCGCTTGAATGTTTTGTCTTTGCCCGCTTTTTCTCAACTGGTGGCTGGCTCATAGGTGGTGCGGTCTGGCTCAGGTGTCCCGAGACTCGCTTCGCTCGCGACCCGCTCTACAGTCTTGGCTGTCGTTGTTTGTTTGGCATCATCGCACTCAACCTCGCCTGGAAGACCGAGGCTGGGGGCTTCAGGAGCTCCGCTCCCCGAGGTATTCTGCGACGACAGGTCCTCCGACCGGCGTGGCTGTCTGCGTGTATGGGGTTCTCCGCGACCTCGTTCCCCGAACGGACAGCAAGCCGCACATTCTTGGCCATCCCTCGCACACGTTCTTCTCCGTATTGCCGCTGTGAGCACCACCCTGGTTCGTAGTCGGGACGGAGTTCAGTGCGCCTTCGCACAGCCGGCACGGTCGCTCCTTCCGCCTCAAACCAGACAATGGCCGAAGTGACCTCGCGCTTTGTCGGCCAGACTGTATGACCCCACCCATGCTCTCCTTCACCCTCGCCGCCCTGCTGACCGCCCCCTGCGAACCGCCCCTCCTCGCGGCCCCGCTCACCGACGCCGTCGAAGCCGACAAGCTCTTCCGCGAGCACTACGTCAAACACGAGTACCGCATCCCCATGCGCGACGGCGTCACCCTGTACACGGTGGCCTACGTCCCTCGCGAGCGCTCGCACCCCTGGCCAATGCTCCTGGTCCGCACCCCGTACGGAGTCACCCCCGGCGTCGACGTCTCCCCGGACCTGAAGACCCCCCGCGGCCTCGCCCGCGTCGCGCTCTCGCCCGCCGCCATTCGTGACGGCTTCATCTTCGTCAACCAGGACGTACGCGGGAAATCCCTCTCCCAAGGCACCTTCGTCGACGTGCGCCCCAAAGGTCCCATCGACGAATCAACGGACGCCTTCGACACCATCGACTTCCTCATCAAGCACGTCCCCGCCAACAACGGCCGGGTCGGAGTCTGGGGCGTCTCGTACCCCGGCTTCTACGCAGCACAAGCAGCCATCGACGCGCACCCGGCGCTCAAGGCTGTCTCTCCGCAGGCGCCGGTCACCGATTGGTTCCTCGGCGACGATTTCCATCACAACGGCGCCCTGTTCCTGATGGACACCTTCAATTTCTTCTCCAGCTTCGGAAAATCCCGACCCGCGCCCACCCGCAAGCAGACCTGGGGCTTCGACTACGACTCCGGAGACGCCTACGAGTTCTTCCTCGGCCTGGGTCCGCTCTCGAACGTCAATGCCAGACATTTCAAATCAGACATCGGCTTCTGGAACGACGCCATGCAGCACCCCAACCGGGACGACTTCTGGAAAGCCCGCGACCCGCGCCCCCGCTACCGCTCGGTGAAGCCCTCGGTGCTGGTGGTCGGCGGCCTCTTCGACGCCGAAGACCTGTGGGGCACCGTGGCGACCTACCGCGCCTTTGACTCCCAGAGCCCCGGCGCCGACGTCCGACTCGTCCTCGGCCCCTGGCGCCACGGAGGCTGGGGCCGCACCGACGGTGACGCGCTGGGCGAGGTGTCCTTCGGGTGGAAGACCTCCCGCCACTATCAAGAGATCATCGAGCTGCCCTTCTTCAAGAAGGCCCTCAAAGGCTGCAACGACGAGCAACCCGCCGAGGCCATCGTCTTCGAGACCGGCACCAACCTCTTCGTTCGCCACGCCGCCTGGCCGCCGAAGGCCACTCCGGTGACCCTCAAGCTCGGGCCCGACGGAGCACTGACCAGGGACCTGGTCACCCAGGCTCCCGGGTTCGACGAGTGGCGGTCTGACCCGAAGAAGCCGGTGCCGTATCGCAACAACCATCAGCTCGAAAATGACGGCGAATACATGGTGGAAGACCAACGCTTCGCAGCCCGGCGCCCCGATGTGCTCGTGTACCAGACTGCGCCGCTCACCGAAGACGTCACCGTGGTGGGCCCGGTCGAGGTCGACGCCTGGCTGTCGACCACCGGCACCGACGCCGACCTGGTGGTGAAGCTCATCGACGTGCAGCCCTTCGACAAACCCAACGGCGTCACCGGCGCCCGCCTCGCTGGAGCCCAGACCCTCATTCGCGCCGAGGTCCTGCGCGGCCACTTCCGCGAAGGCTTCGAGACGCCCAAAGCCTTCACGCCGGGAGAGCCCGCCCGCCTGCGCTTCACCCTGCCCGACGTCAGCCACACCTTCCGCCCCGGGCATCGGCTGATGGTTCAGGTGCAGAGCTCGTGGTTCCCCCTGGTGGACCTCAACCCGCAGACGCTGGTCGACCCGGCGAAGGCCACCGAGGCCGACTTCCGCGCGGCGACCCACCGGCTGTACCGCTCGGCGGAAAAGGCCTCGGGCCTCACCCTGCAGGTCACCCGCGGCGCGTTGCCCTGAAAATGGAGCAAGGCGCCATGGCAGTGGTACACCCGACGGGCGAATGTTCACCGCCGCCCTCGCGCTGACCGTGTTGGCTGCCGAGCCCGTGAGCATCGCGGTGACTCCGTTCACCGTGGTGCAGCTGAGCCCCGAGCTGGGCGGCTACGCAGAGGACCGGCTCGCCAACCAGCTCGGCCAGCGCGGCTTCAAGGTCACCACCGCGGCCGACCTGGCGGCGCTGCTGGGCATGGAACGCCAACGACAGCTGCTCGGTGGTGGGTGCCAGGACGACGGCGAGTGCATGACCGAGATCGGCGCCGTGCTCGGGGTGCCCCTGCTGGTGGTGGGCCGCCTGTCGAAGATTGAAGACCGCTTCGATGTCGACCTGCGCGTGGTGCGGCAACGCAACGGCGAAATCATCGCGCGGGTGTCGCGCGGAATCTCCGGGCTCACCCGGCTGGCCGAGCTGATGGACTCTGCGGCGGCGTCACTCGCCGACCAGCTCTCGCCAAAGACACCGTTCCGCTGGAGGCTGGTGGTCCCGCTGGCGACCGGCGCGGCGCTGGTGGCCGTGAGCGGCGTCTTCCTCGGACTCGCCGAGAGCGAATACTTCTCGTACACCACCCCCGGCTACAAGGTGCCGCGCGCGCTCACCAGCGAGCGGGCCATCGCCCAGACGTTCGCTCGCCTGTCGTTGCAGCGCACCCTGTCCTTCCTGGGGCTGGGGCTCGGCGCGGCGCTGGTGGTGACGGGCATCGTCTGGAACCTGGTGGTGCCTTCGCTGCCCGTGTCGGTGGTGCTGGCGCCCTCGACGAACGGCGGCGGCGTGGTGGTCGGAGGGCGGTTCTAACGTGCTGCGAGTCGTCTGCATGCTGTGGGTGGCGATGCTCTGCGGCTGCTGGCGCGAAGACGACTTCCGCGCGCGCTGCCTGGCGGCCGACCGCCCCGAGAGCCCCACCTGCCCCGTGCCCACCCCTGACGTCGGCGTCGACGCGGGCGTGTCCCTTCGCCGATGGAGCGACGTCGCTGCGCTGCTCTTCGACGTGCCCGACGCGGTGGACGCGGGCTTCGATGTCAGCTTCGTGCCGGCGCGCATCGCGGTGAGCGCCATCGACGGCGGGTGCTCCTTCGCGGGCGGGGTGCTCACGGCCGAGGGCTCGGTGGTGTGCATTCCCTCTTCGGCCAACCAGGTGTCCGAGTACCTGTCGGACGGCGGCGTGCAGCTGCTCTCGAGCCTCAACCTCCGCGGCGCAGGGTGGCGCGGCGGCGTGCTCGACGACGACGGGGTGGTGGTGGGGCTGCCGGTCGAGGGCGCCGAGCTGTTTCGGGTGCTGCGGCCGGCTTCCGACGGGCGACGCAACTACGACCTGCTGCCCCTGGGCCTCGGCGGCGGAGCGGCCTTCACCGGCGGGGCGCTCACCACCGAAGGTGCGCTGGTCGCCGTGGGGCCGCGCGCGGTGTCGTTCTATCGGCTCGGTGACGGCGGGTTGACCCAGGTCTCTACCGGCGTGGTGGACGGGGGCAGCTACGCGGGCGCCGTGCTCAGCCCCTCGGGACGCTCGGTGCTGCTGGTGCCGCGCACCGCCTCGACGGTGCTCGAAGCGAGCCTGCGCACCTTCAACACGTCTGACCGGGCCACGCCGCGCGGTGAGCTGAGCGGCTACGCGGGCGGCGTGCTGCTGGCGAGCGGCGACGCGCTGCTGATACCGGCCTTCCCCGACGTTCCCTTCGCGAGGGTGCCGGCCGACGGCGGCATCGCCACCCGCGTGGTGGGCCCCAATGCCCGGGCCAGCTTCTTCTCGGCGGCCTGGTCGACCAACGGCTACGCGTACTCGGTAGAGACCGATGGAGGCCTGGGCGAGGTGCTGGTCATCAACCGCCGTGGCGAGGTGGCCTTCAGCCGGCTGCCGGCGACCGACGGCGGCTTCTTCGCGCGCTCGCACCTCGGCCTGGTGGGCATGCCCGACGGGCGGCTGGTGTCGTGCGGCTGTCAGGCGCCGACGCTGATGGTGCTGACGCCCCGCCACAAACGCGTGGTGCCCGTCGAGGTGATGGCGTCGCCCTGGCTGAACAAGTGGTGAGTTGGGCTGTCGCTCAGCATCAGCCCGAACCTCGAGGCGGCGCGTTGTTCAAGAAACACCCGGCGCTGACGCGCCTGTACGCGACGCTGTCACCCCAAGACATGCCGAAGGACCCGGTGTACTCGTTTGCGCCGCAGCTGGCGGTCGCGACGAGGCCCACCTTGTCGACGCGCGAGCAGGGGGCGGCCCGTGCGCTGAGGTCAGGCCCGAAGCCACGCCGCGAGCGCGAGCGCGAGCAACGCCACCACGTCGAGCAGCGCGACCCGCCGCAGAGGCCCCAGGGCGTCGACGTGCAGCGCGCAGATGACCAGGAAGGACACCTTGCTCCCCACGGCCAGCGCCACCGCGGGGCCCCACCAGTCGTCGCGAAAGGCCGCCACGCCCAGCCCGACGCCCACGCACCCGAGCAGCACCGCGCGGTGCCGCATCACCACGTCGAGCGCGGGGGTGTCGAGGGTGAGGCCGTAGAGTGTCTGGCTGAACTGCGGCGCCCACGCGACGATGGCGGGCACGAGGTTCAGCGCCGCGATGGCGAGCATCAAGAGACGAGCGACCATGACGGCAGTCTGTCAACGGGGAGCCGTGCGCGCTTGAACGCAACGGCTGCGACATCGAAGTCGTGCCGGCGTCCTTCAATGGGCCGCTCAATACCCAGGCGGTCGCGAGCTCGGTCTGGCTGAAACGCAGCGCGAACGCGACGATGATGGGGCCGAGTTTCACCGCGAGCAGAAGGAGACAAGAGCCCATGACGTCGAGCCTGTCAGCGGGCCGCCGCGCGCGCCTGAAAGCACCGTCTGCGACCCTCGAGCTCGGCGCCAGGGGGGCGCGCTACGAAGGGCCGCTGCTCGGGGTGGGGCGACATGCCTCGGGGGTCACCTGCTACGTCGAGGCCTGCTCGGGCCAGGTCGAGGTGGAAGGCCTTCGCGCCAAGGCGGTGCGCATTCCCGCTGGCGTTCGGCACGAGGTGCGCGCCGCGAGCGGAACGCGGCTGGTGTTCTGGTACCTCGAGCCCGGGGGACCGCCCGAGCGCACCATTCGAGCGGCCTCTGCGGCTGAGCTCGGCACCCTGAACGTCGACGTCGCCGAGCCGCCGAGGGACTCGAGGGTGCGTCGCGCGCTGCGGCTCCTCGACCAGACCGTCGAGCTGAGGCCTGCAGAGCTGGCGGCGCGGGTGGGCCTCTCGCCCTCGCGCTTGAGGCACCTGGTGCAAAACCAGCTCGGCGTGCCATTGGTGAGGGTGCGCTGGTGGTTTCAGATGAAGCGCGCCGTTCAGGTCCTGAAAGCTGGCCACGACCTGTCCCGCGCGGCCCACCACGCAGGGTTCAGCGACTCGGCGCACTTCAGCCGAACGTTCCGGCGCATGTTCGGGTTCGCGCCGTCGATGTTGCCTGGCGCGGTGATTCGCTCGCAAGAGGGCGTCGAGTTGCCTGGTCCTCGAGGGCGCCGAGTGGAGTGGGCCCCTTCTCGGAAGGTCAGCCCTGCGTGACACTCGCACCCGATGACCGAGGACGACCTCACCATCAAGATTCTGCAGGGCATTCGAGAAGACCTTCAGCGTTCGAATACCGAGAACGCCGCGCGCTTCGAGAGCCACAGAGCGTCGACGACCCTGCCCACCATGGCGTCGACGCCTGGCTCGAGGGTGAGGTCGAGCATCTGGTGCGGCGGCACCGGGTGGCCCCATCGCTCGACCGGCATCTTCCAGAACAGCGCGACGGTCTTCGCTCCGACCGCCACCGACAGGTGCATCGGGCCGGTGTTGTTGCAGACCACCACCGTCGAGCGGGCCATCAACGCAGCCAGCTCGTCGAGCGAGGTTGGAGGTGCCACCACGCCTGCTCCGCCGTCGACCACCGCCTGCGCGAGCTCCTGTTCTCCAGGGCCCCAGGTCACCAGCGGGGTCACCCCTCGGGCAGCGAGGGCCTGGGTGACGCCCGAGAAGACCTCGACGGGCACCCTGCGCTCTCCCAGCCGCCCGCCGGGGTTGACGATCGCAAAACGCGCGTTGGCCCGCACCCACTCGTCGACGGCCACCGTGCTGCGCGGTGCCCGAAACGACATCGCGCCCACCACCGGTGACGACGTCAGCGGTGACAGCAGATGCAGGCGCTGCTGCACCTCGTTGACGGTGTCGGTGCGCGCGGGCACGGCCACGTCCATCAGCAACCGTGACGGCCCCACCGCCGGCCCGATGACGCACCCGTCAGCCCCGATGAGCCGCGAGACCAGCGCCGGAGTGCCCGAGTATTCCACCCAGCTCGCCGCGTTCACCACGGCTGCGTCCCCCGCCAGGGCCTGCAGGGCGCGCACCTGCGGAGAGAAGACGCCCCGCCACAGCCACCGGGGCTCGAACACGTGCAGGCCGGCCAGCCCCGGCAGCCCTTCCATCACCCGGGCGCACTTCGGGTGCACCACGAGGTGCACCTCATGGGTCTTCGCGAGCGCGTTCACCAGCGGCGTGGTGAGCAGCACCTCGCCCACCCGATGGTCGATGCGCACCAGCACCACCCGCTTCACCGTCGACAGGCGCGCGCTGCGGGCCGAACGCCAGGGCCTGAACCACAGCACCGCCAGCAGCCACCCCACCAGCACGCGCAGGCGCGCTTCGAGTGACGACCTCAGCGCTCCGGCCGTCACCGGGGCTTCTCGAGGTGCACGAGGACCTCTCCGGTGAGCCAGGGAGCCTTGTCTCCCACCCAGCGCGACGCGCGCCAGAACCAGGCCCAGTCTTCCAGCGGCACCCATCTGCGAGCGGAAAAAACCCGAAACCCCCAGACGCGCTTCACCGGCAACCCTTCGAAGAAGCGCCGCAGCGTTCGCATCGAGAAGAACAGACAGTGCGCCCGCGGCTTGCGACCGAAGAGCCGAAAGCGCAGCGTGGCCAGGGCCGCGAGCCAGCCGAAGTGCATGGGCACGCCGATGAGCAGGTGCCCGCCCGGCCGCAGCACCCGCAGCCAGTCTCGCACCGCGTCGGGCGCGTTCTCGAGGTGCTCGAGCACGTGGCTGGCGATGACCACGTCGAAGGTACCGTCGGGCACGGTCAGCGGGGCCTTCTCGAGGTCGACCCCGTCGATGAGGTGCGCGTAGCCCGCGTCGCGACAGGCCTGCACGTAGCGCGGCACCACCTCGACCGCGGTCCACTCGGCCTGGCCCGCGAGGGCGTCGATGAACTTCTTGGCGTCGCCGTTCCCTGGGCCGATGTCGAGCACCTCGAGGCGACCGGGCTTTGCCTTCATCGCCTCGGCCACCACCGGCACCAGCTCGACGTAGCGCGCCTGGTAGAGCTCGAACTTGCGATAGGCGGGGGCGACGCCGAAGGCCAGCTGGTCCATGTCTGACTTCACGGCGCGCGAGGTTTCCTTCAGGGCTGCGCGGCGCCACACCCGCCGCAGAACTTCATGCCCGGCCCCACCGCTTCTCCGCAGCCAGCGCAGAAGGTGGCCTTCGCCACAGGAGTGCCGCAGCCGGTACAGAACTTCGCCGCGGGCAAGAGCGGCGTCTGGCACTTCGCGCATGCGGTAGATGAGGCGCGCTGGGTCGTGCGCAGGTCGACCCCGCCGGTCTGGTCACCCGCGCGGGCCTTGTCCCAGGCCTGCTCGACGGCCACCTTCGCCTGAATGGAGCCGGCCTGTTCCTGCAGGTTGGGCGCGCACCCTTCACACAGGTCGCGCGAGTGGTTCCAGCACACCTCGGGGCAGACCCAGGCGCCGCAGGCGGTGCACTGCTTGAACTTCGGGCGAAGCTCGGTGACCGCGTCCTTGAAGGCCGAGTCCCACGCGGGGCCGCGCAGGGCGTCTTTCACCTGGTCTGCGCCGTAGCCGACCTGGTGCAGGCGGCCGCCGAAGAAGCTGCCGGCGGCCTTGAGCAGACCGGCCGCGACGCCCAGGGTCGAGGTCTGAAACGTCGAGCGGAACCCGTTGCCGCAGCGGTCGCAGTTGAACTCGAACTGAAACCCCGAGTCGTTGGAGTGGTCGCGGGAGTTCCTGGTGAAGGCCTGGGACATGCCGACCCCTCTTAGCAGCCCGCCACCCTCGTCTACATGCGGGTGAAGGTGAAGGTGATGCTGGTGGCGCTGCCGACGTTGGTCAACGTGCGGGTGCCCGCGCGCAGCTGGGCCTCGGTGGGCGTCACGGTGGTGCGCGGGCTGATGGAATCGTCACCGCTCAAGTCATCGACGTCGACCACCGTGAACGCGAAGCCAGGCGCGAGCAGCTCGGCCGTGGTGGCGGTGCAGGCGCCGCTCGACCAGGTGGGCGCGAAGGTGTTGTCGATGGTGGGGGTGGTGCTGCTCGGTGAGGTGCGCGTCGAAGGGCAGAACAGGGCGACCCGCACGTCGGGGTCTCCCCCGAAGGCGTCCCACGCCGCGCCGCCGGGTTTGGTCGCGGCGATGGTGGCCCTGGTCGGTTGCACGCGCCACAACGCGCTCGGGCTCAGGCCACAACGCTGCGCGACGCAGGCGTCGAGCGCGGCGCACTGCGCGCAGGCGTCGCCGGTGGTGCCGCAGGCGAGCGGCTGGGTGCCGG
>VYLD01000065.1_pt1 | contig 43411 bp, 44 predicted proteins | sample 5114401 | NCBI WGS metagenome assembly VYLD01 (sample SAMN12291783, study PRJNA351875) | freshwater metagenome | isolation source: freshwater lake | place: USA: Michigan, Gull Lake | collected 2013-08-08 | reverse complement strand
GAGCGCGACTCGGCTCTGCGTCACACCTTCACCCGCTTTCAACGCTGCCCTCGTCTCATCGCCAACCATTTGGTTCGCTTCCAATGATCCACAATCACCGAGAAGCTGTTTAGAAGAAGCCCATCGCCTTGGGGTCGTACGAGACCAGCAGGTTCTTCGTCTGCTGGTAGTGGTCGAGCATCATCTTGTGGTTCTCACGGCCGATGCCCGACTGCTTGTAGCCGCCGAACGCCGCGTGCGCGGGGTACAGGTGGTAGCAGTTGGTCCACACGCGGCCGGCCTTGATGTCTCGGCCGGCCTGGAAGGCCATGGTGCCGTTGCGGGTCCACACGCCGGCGCCCAGGCCGTACAGCGTGTCGTTGGCGATGGCGATGGCCTCGTCGTAGTCCTTGAACTTCGTCACCGCGAGCACCGGCCCGAAGATCTCTTCCTGAAACACGCGCATCTTGTTGTGCCCCGCGAGCACCGTGGGCTGCACGTAGAACCCCGAGCTCGCCTCGCCGGTGTGCACCTGCCGCGCGCCGCCGGTCAGCACCTTCGCGCCTTCTTTCTGGCCGATGTCGAGGTACGAGAGGATCTTCTCGAGCTGATCATTCGAGGCCTGCGCGCCGATCATGGTGGTGGGGTCGAGCGGGTGACCCATCTTCACCTTCTTCACGCGCTCGATGGCCTTCTCCATGAAGCGGTCGTAGATGCGCTCGTGCACCAGCGCGCGCGAGGGGCAGGTACAGACCTCGCCCTGGTTCAGCGCGAACATGGTGAAGCCCTCGAGCACCTTGTCGAAGTACGCGTCGTCGTGGTCCATCACGTCGGGGAAGAAGACGTTCGGGCTCTTGCCGCCCAGCTCCAGCGTCACGGGGATGAGGTTCTCGCTGGCGTACTGCATGATCAGCCGGCCGGTGGTGGTCTCACCGGTGAAGGCGATCTTCGCGATGCGGTGACTCGACGCCAACGGCTTGCCGGCCTCGAGCCCGAAGCCGTTCACCACGTTCAACACGCCCGCGGGCAGCAGGTCGGCCATGGTCTCGGCGAACACGATGGCCGACAGCGGCGTCTGCTCGGCGGGCTTGAGCACGATGGCGTTGCCCGCGGCCAGCGCCGGCGCCACCTTCCACGCCATCATCAGCAAGGGAAAGTTCCAGGGAATGATCTGCCCCACCACGCCGAGCGGCTCGTGAAAGTGGTACGCCATGGTCTGGTGGTCGACCTCGCCGATGCTGCCTTCCTGCGCGCGCACGCAGGCGGCGAAGTAGCGGAAGTGGTCGATGGCCAGCGGCAGATCGGCGGCCAGGGTCTCGCGAATGGGCTTGCCGTTGTCGAGGGTCTCGAGAATGGCGAACTTCTCGAGCTGCTGCTCGAGCCGGTCGGCCACCTTGTTGAGCAGGTTCGAGCGCTCGGTGGTCGAGGTGCGGCCCCAGGCGGGGGCGGCGGCGTGCGCGGCGTCCAGCGCCTTCTCGATGTCTTCAGCGGTCGAGCGGGCCACCTTGCACAACAGCCCGCCGGTGATGGGCGAGGGGTTGTCGAAGGTCTGCCCCTTCACCGCGGGCACTGACTTGCCGCCGATGAAGTTGCCGTATTCCTTCTTCACTTCGCATCGCTCCATCGCTGCAGCCACCGTGTTGGGAATCGCCATGTCTGTGTTCCTTCTGGGGGAGAGGGGTTGGGTGAGGCGCGCGCCCACAAGGCAAGTCCCGTGCCCCGAGCCGGCGGTGCCATTGCGAGAGCTTGCGGGGCCACGGTGGTGTGGCGTGCAACACCTGTCGCGGCGACACCCGTCGCGCTGCGCCATGGCCTCGACGAGCTGCGTCTTGCCGCGTCGCTGGCCTGGCTCGAAGGTGCGAGGCGCATGCGAGACCTGCAGTCCGTCGAGGTGGCGTCAGCGGAGCGAGACTCGAGCAACGCCGTGGGCCTCGCGGCGAGGGACCTGCAGCAGAGCTGGCTCCGCTCGGCGAACGCGGGCGTCTCTCCGAGCCTGGCGGCGGCTCCACTGGTGTTGAGGGAAGACGCGCTGGTCGCGGCGCGCGAGGGCAGTGACTGGGTGGGGCTGGCCGAGTCGGTGCTCACGCCGCTGCTGGGGGGCGTTCACGGCAGCGGCCATGTCTTGACGCTCTTCGACCGACACGGGCGCATGCTGTGCAGCATGGGTGACCCCTTCGTCCTCGAGAAGCTCGATGACATTCACTTCATCCCCGGGGCCGATTGGTCCGAGGAACAGGCGGGCACCAACGGCCCGGGCACCGCGCTGGCGACCGGCAGGGCCGTGCACGTGGTCGGCGTCGAGCACTTCGTCGAGGCGTGGCACCCCTGGCATTGCGCCGCGGTGCCCTTGCGGGGGCCGGGCGACGAGGTGGTGGGTGCGCTCGACCTCTCGGGCTCGGTCGACTGCGCAGACCCGCGGGTCCTGCAGCTGGCGCGAGCGCTGGGCGGCACCGTCGAGCAGGCGTTGCAGGCGCGCGCGTTCCGCAGGCAGGCCCTGGTGCTGGCCCGCTACGCCGAGCTGACCGCTCGATACCCCGGTGATGCGCTGGTGGCCGTCGACGCCTGGGGCCGGGTGCTGCAAGCCACCGTCGTCGCCACCGCCCGCGGGCTGCCCCAGCGGCTGAAGTTTCCGCCGGGGGTGCCGTGCCTGTCGGCGCCGCCGCAGCAGGCGGCATGGCTCGCAGGCGCCAGCGTGCACCCGGTGTTGGAAGGGTCCGCGCGCGTCGGAGCGTGTCTGTTGTCACGCGAGTCGAAGCCCGTCAGCCGGCGGGCCACCGCCAGCGCCGACAGCCCGGTTCGGTACCGCTTCTCGCACCTGGTCGGACCGGGGCTGTCGGACGCGGTCTCGCTCGCGCGCTCGGCGGCCTCGACCCAGATGCCGGTGTTGCTGCTCGGTGAGTCAGGGGTGGGGAAAGAGGTCTTCGCGCAGTCGATTCACGCCGAGAGCCTGAGGCGGCAGGGGCCCTTCGTCGCCGTGAACTGCGCGGCCATCTCGAGAGACCTGCTCGAGAGCGAGCTCTTCGGCTACGTCGGCGGAGCGTTCTCTGGCGCCCGCCCCGAAGGCGCCGTCGGCCGCATCGAAGCGGCCAGCACGGGCACCCTGTTCCTCGACGAGGTGGGCGACCTGCCGCTGCCGGCCCAGGCGGCGCTGCTGCGGGTCCTGGAAGCGCGCGTGGTCACGCCCGTGGGCAGTTCGGCGACCCGGGCCGTCGACGTGCGCGTCATCTCGGCCACCAACCGCAATCTCGACGAGGCGGTGGCGCAGGGTCGCTTCCGGCTTGACCTGCTGCACCGGCTGAACGTCATCGCCGTCGAGGTGCCAGCGCTGCGCGACCGCCCGCAAGACCTGCCCCTGCTCGTCGAGCACCTCTCGCGCGTCGTCGAGCAGGAGACGGGCCTGTCAGTGACGCTGACCGACGAGGTGCGGGAAGCCCTTGGCCGCCACGGCTGGCCAGGCAACGTGCGCGAGCTGCAGAACGTGTTGAGCCGGCTGGCCGTGCTGGGCCGCGAGCGCCCGGTGACGGTGAAGGACCTGCCCTTCACCCCCGCCCCCGTTGCCCCGGCAGGCGCCAATCACCAGGTGCAGCGCCTGCTCGAGGTGATTCACTCTGCGAAGAACATGGCCGAGGCCGCCGAGAGGCTGGGCATCAACCGCAGTACGCTGTACCGGCAGCTCGAGCGCCTCGGCCTGAAGCCCCGGCGCACCGCGGTTCCCTGAAGGCCGCTGGAATGCTTTCCCTGAAGGCCGCTGGAATGCTACCGAGTGTGGACTCACCCAGAGTCGCCACGTGAGCCCATTCGAATTCGTCACCACGGAAGATGAACGAGACGAAGTGACGCTCTCGTTCCCATCCAACCAGTTCGTCCTGGGCGTTGGCGCCGAGGTCGACGTCGCGTTGCCGGCCGCGCTCATTCCGGCGGCCCTCGACCTTCGAGTCGACATCAAGGTGATGTCGAACCAGGAAGGGGTCGAGGTTCACGCCCGACGGGGCTCGGCCAGGCGCTGACCTCGGCATCAGACAGCCGCAGGTCCAGCTCCGCCTCCAGGGCCATCACGAACTCCACGAAGGCGAGGCCCATCGGTCATCTCCGCGCAGCCACCGACGAACCCCAACCGTGCCCGAGTTCAAGCCGCACCACTTCAGGGTAGGGTACGACGAATCGCCTCACGATGACGATGCCTTCCGCCCCCCTGAGCCAGCCCGCCATGCACCACTCCGAGGCGCTGGTGGCGCGCGCGCTGCTCGACGGCTTCGAGAAGCACTTCACCCTGCTGCGGCACATCGGCCGCTCGGCGAAGCGGCTCTTCGAGCACCAAGACTGGGCCACCCTGCGGCGGCTGCCGTCCGAGCGCGTCGACTGGTACGACGCCCGGGTCCGTGAGTGCGTCGAGCGGCTGACCCACGACTTCCCCGCCGAATTGCTCAGCGACGCGCACTGGGGCCGGGTGAAGCTCGAGTACGTCGCGCTGCTGCTCGACCACCGGCAGCCCGAGCTGGCCGAGGTGTTCTTCAACTCGGTCACCACCCGAGTACTCGAGCGCCGGTACTTTCAGAACCGCTTCATGTTCGTGCGGCCGAGCATCTCGACCGAGTACCTCGACCTCGAGCACCCCTCGTACCGCTGTTACTACCCGGCGAGCCACGGGCTGCGCTCGACGCTGTCGACGGTGGTGCGCGACTTCAAGCTCGTGCACTCCTTCTCGGACCTCAAGCGCGACGTGGCGCTGCTGGTGCGCGCGCTGCGCCGGGCGATGCCGCGGCCGCTCAAGGCCGAGCCGAACTTTCAGCTGCAGGTGTTGAGCTCGCTGCTCTACCGGGGCCAGGAAGCCTACATCGTGGGCCGCGCGCTGAACGGCTTGATGACGGTGCCCTTCGTGGTGCCCATCGTGCACGACGGCGGGCGGCTCAAGCTCGACGGGGTGCTGCTCGACGCGACGGCGCTCACGGTGTTGTTCTCATCGACCCGGGCCACCTTCCTCGCCGACATCGAAGTGCCTTCGACGTGGGTGGCGTTTCTGCAGCGCATGTTGCCCAGCAAACCCACCTGGGAGCTGTACGGCCTGCTGGGCTTCGGCAAGGCCTCGAAGGCCATCTTCTATCGCGACCTGCTGCACCACCTTCGCCACTCGGCCGACACGCTGACCCTGGCCCCGGGCACGCCCGGGCTGGTGATGGTGGTCTTCACGCTCCCCTCGTTCCCCTACGTCTTCAAGGTCATTCGCGACCGGCCCCGGCCCCCGAAGGACATCGACCGCGCCGGCGTGATGGACCGCTACCGCCTGGTGAAACACGCAGACCGCGTGGGCCGAATGGCAGACACGCTGGAGTACGCAGACGTCGCGCTGCCCAGGGCCCGCCTCTCACCAGAGCTGCTGGAAGAGCTGCGCGCCGAGGTGCCGTCGCAGCTCACCGACGACGGCGAGGTGGTGGTGCTTCGACACCTGTACATCGAGCGCCGCATGACGCCGCTGGACCTGTACCTGCGGGAGGCCACGGACTCGCAGGTGGTTGCGGTGATGGATGACTTCGGCCGCTGTCTCGAGGACCTGGCGGCTGCCAACATCTTTGCGGGGGACCTGCTCTACAAGAACTTCGGCGTCACCCGCCTCGGCCGCGTCATCTTCTACGACTACGATGAGATCGACCTGGTGACGAAGATGCAGTTCCGCACCATTCCCGTGGCGACGAACGACGACGACGACCTGCGCGGCGAGGCGTGGTTCAAGGTGGGCCCGAAGGACGTCTTCCCCGAAGAGTGGAAGCCCTTTCTCTTCACCGAGCCGAGGGTACAGGCGGCGCTGGAGGCCACGCACCCGGGGCTGTTCACCCAGACCTTCTGGCAGGGCGTGAAGCAGCAGCTCGAGTCTGGCAGGCCTCCAAAGGTGTCGCCGTACCCCGAGGCGGTGCGCTTCAAGCGGCCGTGAAGCGCCTCACTTCGGCTTGCGTGAAGGCGCGACCGGCTCGACCAGGGCCAGCAGCGCCGACACCTTGCGGTGGGCCTCGAGGGGGTGGCGCAGCGGCAGGTGGCTCAACACCCGGTAGCGGTTGCGCCGGCCGTCGCGCTCGCGGGTCAGGTAGCCCGCCTCTTCCAGCTCCGAGATGATGCGCTGCACGGCCCGCTCGGTGATGCCCACCGCCTGCGCCACGTCGCGCAGCCGGGCCTCGCAGTCCTTCGCCAGGCACAGCAGCACGTGCGAGTGGTTGGTGAGGAAGGTCCATCGTGGGCCAGCGGGCTTCACGGTCTGGTCGCTCATGACCCTTGACGCGTACCACCGACATCGGCGATACAAAACGTGAAGCAAAGTTCCGGCTTCTGGTTTCCACACTTTGAAATCGAGATTCGGCATGCACGACTCACAGAAGGCCTCTTCCCGTCGTACCTTCTTGACCGCAGCGACCGGGCTCGCCATCGCCGGGCCAGCCTTCACCGCAGACGCTGACGAGGCGGTGCAGGCGCCCACCACGCCCGACGAGGCGCTGGCGCTGCTGGCCGCAGGGAACCAGCGCTTCGTCGACGGAAAGATCATGGCCCCCAAGGTGGGCTGAGGTGGACCTCTCGCAAGTCCTCAGCAACAACCTGCTGTCACCCATTCCGCTCGCGTTCGCGCTCGGCATCTTTGCCAAGCTCATCAAGAGCGAGTTCTCGCTGCCCAAGGACCTGTACGCGAGCTTGAGCATCTTCCTGCTCTGGTCGCTGGGCCTGCAGGGCGGCATCGAGCTGCGCCACTCGACCTTCTCGAGCATCGCGGGCCCGGCGGGCGTGACGCTGCTGCTGGGGTGCCTGACGCCGGTCAGCACCTACCTGGTGCTGCGCAAGCTGGGCCGTTTCAGCGTGTCGGACTCGGCGGGCATCGCGGCGCACTACGGGTCCGTGTCGGCGGTGACGTTCATCGCGGCCAACACGTTCACCAAGAGCCAGGGCGCCGAGCCCGAGGGGTTCATGCCCACCCTGCTCACCCTGCTCGAGAGCCCCGGCATTCACATCGCGCTGGCCATCGGCGCGCTGCAGGTGGGCGCCAAGAGCAGCCGCCCGGTGAAAGAGGTGCTGCACGAGGTGCTGACGGCGCGAACCATGATTCTGCTGGTCGGAGGCCTGGTGGTGGGCTTCCTCATCGGTGACAAGAACTGGAAGGTGATCGAGCCGTTCTACGACACCAGGGGCGCCATCTTCCGGGGGTCGCTGTGCCTCTTCATGCTCGAGATGGGGCTGCTCGCGGGGGCACGGCTCGGAGACCTGCGGAAGGTCGGGCCCTTCCTGCTCGGGTTCGGGGTGTTGATGCCCATCGTTCACGGCACGCTGGGCGCGTGGCTGGGCACGTTGGCTGGCCTCTCGGTGGGAGGCGCGACGGTGCTGGCGGCGATGGCGGCGAGCGCGTCGTACATCGCGGCGCCTCCGGCGGTTCGCATCACGCTGCCCGAGGCGAACCCGACGTTGTATCTGACGTCTGCCCTGGCCATCACGTTTCCCTTCAATGTGTTGTTTGGAATTCCCCTGTATTTCGAGATCGCGCGCCGGCTGGCGGGCTGAAAGACACTCATGCACACCACGACGTTGACCAAGGTCACCATCATCGCGGAGGAAGTGCTCGAGGGCAGGCTCACCGAGCTGGTGAAGCACGAAGGCGCGACGGGCTTCACGGTCACGCCGTGTCGGGGCGAAGGCTCTCGGGGGCTGCGCATCGGCAGCATGCCGGGCGGGAACGTACGCATCGAGGTGCTGGTGCCGCAGCCGGTCAGTGAGGCCATCGTGGCCCGCCTCGCCGAGGACTACTTCACCAACTACGCGGTCATCGCGTGGCTGACCGAGGTCTCGGTGCTGAGGGGTGAGAAGTACGTTCGGCCGGGGGCCTGACCTCGCTGGTGGGGAGCTCGGGTTGCCGTCGCGTTCGCCGGCTCCTACGGTGGCGCGATGCAGCCGAGCAGTGACGCCTTCTGGAAGGCCGCCGACTTCGCGGGGAGGTTCTTCATGGGTCAGTCGACCGTCCACGCTGCCCTCGACGCGCTCGCCGCGCTGCTCGAGGAAGAAGGCATTCCGTACGCGGTGTGTGGGGCCATGGCGCTCAACGCCTGGGGTTACCAGCGTGTGACCACCGACGTCGACGTGCTGATGACCCGAGAGGGCCTCGAACGGTTCAAACGACGCGCGTTGGGCCGCGGGTACGTCGAGAAATTCCCAGGCAGCAAAGGCGTGCGAGACACGGTGAACGGCGTGGGCATCGACGTGTTGCTCGAGGGTGAGTTCCCAGGTGACGGGAAGCCCAAGCCCGTCGTCTTTCCGAACCCGTCAGTGGCCGTTCGGCGTGATGGCCTGCGGTTGATTCCCCTCGCGCAGCTGGTCGAGCTCAAGCTCGCCTCGGGCATGTCGGCGGCCCATCGCCTGAAGGACCTCGCCGACGTGCTCGAGCTGGTGAAGGCCGCGAAGCTGCCGCTCGAGCTCGGGGCGAGCCTCGATGCCTCGGTGCGCGCCAGGTACGAAGAGCTCTGGCACGCCGCGCAGGTGTACGACCCCATCTCGGAGTCGTAGCCACGCACCGAGGTGACCACCAGCAGGTTGGTCACTCTTCCCCTGCTCTGGTTGCGGTTCCACCCCCCGGCATCGAGCTCGTCGCAGCAGTCCTTGCATCTGCGACTCGACCCCTTGCTCTGTGCGTCTCAGCCTGATAACCATCTGGTTATGAAGGCCGCGCCGCCGCCGGTCGCCGACGACGAACTCAGCCGAGTCCTGGCGGCGCTCGCGGACCCGACGCGGCGCTCCATCCTCGAACGGCTCAGCATTGGGCCGGCTTCCGTGAAGGACCTGGCCGCGCCGTATGACATGAGCCAGCCGGCGGTCAGCAAACACCTCAAAGTGCTGGAAGCAGCTGGCCTGGTCTCACAGGAGCCGGGCCGCCTCGGGCGACGTCGCATGGAGCTGGCGCCCTTCGCCAAAGCGACGGGGTGGCTGGAAGCGTACTCGAGAATCTGGGCCGCGCGCCTCGCGGCCTTCGGTCCCCGAGCCGTCAAAGGCAAGACACGTCGGAGCACCTCATGATCCTGCGGAGCATCGGAGCGAACGTGTTGGCCATTCCCGTCGACGTGGTGCTGATGGCCGCGTCTGATACCAACGCCGGCGAGGCCCACTGCGTGCTCGCCCTCTCGTCGCCATCACACCTCGGACATCACGGGTACCCACTTTCACCCGTCGCGGTCGGCCTCCCCGGCGCGCGACTTTTCGTCAGGAGCACCACATGAGCGTCACCCCACATCGGGTCACCCCCTTCCTCTGGTACGACGGCCACGCCGAAGAGGCCGCGCGCTTCTACGTGTCGGTCTTCAAGAAGGGCTCCCGCGTCACCAGCGTCTCGCCGATGTCCGTCTCGTTCGAGCTCGAGGGTCAGCCCCTCATCGCGCTCAACGGAGGCCCGATGTTCAAGTTCTCCGAAGCCATTTCCCTGTACGTCGACTGCCGCGACCAGCGAGAGGTCGACTCCTTCTGGGCGAAGCTCGGCGACGGCGGAGCACCCGGCCGCTGTGGCTGGCTGAAGGACCGCTGGGGCCTGAGCTGGCAGATCGTTCCGCGCGCGCTCGGGCGATGCCTCAACGGCCCTGACAAGGACGGCGCCCAGCGCGCCATGGAGGCCATGCTGGGGATGAACAAGCTCGAGGTCGCGAAGCTCGAGGCTGCCTACAAGGGAACGACCCGAGCCGGGCGTGCTCCGAAGCAGGCCGCTCGGAAGTCACCGAGCCGCTGACGCGCGAGACACGCCTCACCACACGGTACGCCGAAGCTCGGACCTCGCGACGGACAAGCCCTTTCGCCCTTCCGAGAGCAGCTTGTCATTGAGCGCGACCAGCCTGTCGGCCAGCTGGTGGGCGAGGTTGTTCACCACCTTGAGCGCGCCGAGGTCACTGGCCGCGATGAGCTTGCGAAACGACGTGACGGGGATTCGAAGCACCGTCACCGGGCAGATGGCCGTCACCGTGGCCGACCGCCGCGCCGTCGCCCGAAACAGGCTGAGCTCTCCCAGGGCTGCGCCTTTGCCCATCTCGGCGAGCAGGGTGACGGTGTTGTCCGCGGCGCGCTTCGAGACCTCGACGTCCCCTTCGAGCACGAGCCACAGCGCGTCGGAAAGCTCTCCTTCGGTGAACAGGCGCTGCGCGGCCTTGAGCGTGCGCACCTCAGCGAGGTCGAACAACACGTCGAGCTCGGCCGGGGTCAGGCCCTCGAAGAGCGGCATCGAGGTGAGGACCGCGCGCAAAGGACCCATCGGTCACACCCGCGCGGCGACGTACGAGCCCGGCGCGTCACCCAGGCCATGGCTCACCCCCCTCGCAGGCACCTGAGGGCCTGCGTGTCCCTGAATCCACGACTGCCAATCGGTCCACCAGGAGCCGTCGTGCTTCGTGGTGCCGACCTGCCAGGCCTCGGGCGTCGCGGGCAGGGCGTCGTTGGTGAGGTAGCCATACCGGTTCGCCGACGGCGGGTTGACGATGCCGGCGATGTGCCCCGAGCCACCCAGGACGAACCGCACCGGGCCCCCCAGCGCGCGGCTGCCCAGGTACGTGGACTGCCATGGCGCGATGTGGTCCTCGGCGGTCGAGATGAAGTACGCCGGGGTGGTCACCTTCGAGAGGTCGATCGACGTCCCTTCGAGGCTGATGCCCCCCGGCACCCGCAGCAGGTTCTTCAAATACATATTTCTCAGATAGAAGCTGTGCATGGCGGCCGGCATGCGCGTGGCGTCCGCATTCCAATACAGCAGGTCGAAGGCGCCTGGCGGCTTGCCCATCAGGTAGCGATTGACCGCGAAGCCCCACACCAGGTCGTTGGCGCGCAGCAGGTTGAAGGTGGCTGCCATCTCGGAGCCCTCGAGGTAGCCGCGGGCGTTCATGCGCTTCTCGAGGTTGGTCACCTGCTGCTCGTCGATGAAGACGCCCAGGTCTCCGGGAATGCTGAAGTCGAGCAGCGACACCAGGAACGTCGCCGAAGCGGCCCGGTCGTCGCCGTGCGCCGCGAGGTAGCCGAGGGTCGCGCCCAGCAGCGTGCCGCCCAGGCAGTAACCGACCAGGTTGACCTGACGCTCTCCGGTGGCCTTCTCGATGGCGTCGAGCGCCGCCAGCGGGCCCTCGACCAGATAGTCGTCGAAGCCCTTCTTCGCCAGCTGCTCGTCGGGGTTCACCCAGGACAAGATGAAGACCGTGTGCCCTTGCGCGAGCGCCCAGCGCACGAAGCTGTTCTTCTCACGCAGATCAAGAATGTAATATTTATTGATCCACGGCGGGATGATGAGCAGCGGGTGCTTGTATTGGTTTGGCGTCGAGGGCTCGAACTGAATCAGCTGACACAAGCTGGTCTGGGCGATGACCTTCCCCGGAGTGGTCGCCAGGTCCTTGCCGACGGTGAAGGCGCCCGGGTCGGTCATGGTGATCTTGAGGTCTCCGTCGCCGGCCTCGAGGTCCTGCAGCAGGTGGCTGAAGCCCTTGAGCAGGTTGAGGCCGCCGGTCTTGGCGGTCTCCTTGAGCACCTCGGGGTTGAGCAGCGCGAAGTTGCTGGGGCTCATGGCGTCGACGTACTGCTTGCTGAAAAACACCACCTTCTTGCGGGCCTCGTCTGACAGCCCCTCGGTGCGCCCAATAAGGCCCTCGAGGGAGCGCGCGGTGAGCAGGTACGACTGCTTGACGAAGTCGAACCACGCCAGGTCCTTCCACCCGGCGTCATGGAAGCGGCGGTCGCCGGCCGCCACCGGTGCCACCTCTTCGGGCGCGGCGCCGAAGGCCCTGCGGGTCATCGACTGCAAGAGCGCTCCGGCGTCCTTCGCCCAGCCCCACTGGGCCTGCGCCACCATCAGCGGGCTCGTGAGCCATTGGGCCCACAGCGTGACGAAGGCGCGGCCGATGCCGAACTCGTCGGTGGCCGTCGACTTGAGCGAGCCCACCTGGTGCCGCAGCACCTTGCCCATCACGCGCGGTGAGCGCCGGGCGATCTCTGCCAGCGTGCCGAGGACCTCGGCGGGAGTGGGGACAGGGACTGGCTGCTCGGCGGAAGGGCGGGTCGTCGACATGGAAGGCCTCCGCCCTGGCCCGTTAGCCCCGAACGCGGTTCTGCGCAGCACCAACGCTCAGCGGTCGCGCGCGGTCGTCAGGGCGACGCGGGGTTGCTTCGGGCCACCGACTGAGTGGCCTCGGGCAGCGCAGCCGCCGGGGAAGGGACCTCGATGGTGACCTCGAGCTCGTCTCCCGGCCCTACCTCGACCTGCGCGGGCTGGGCGAGGTCGAAGGTCTGCCCCTGATGGCGCAGCAGGTATCTCGGCTCGCTGTTTGGCAACGTGCGGCGGGTCACCGCAGGCTCGAAGGGTCGAACGAACAGGCCGTCGATGAGCCGCGCCTGCACCACGGCGACCTCGCTGTCGCGGCAGGTCATCTTCATGCGCTTGAGCGCCTCGGGCAGCAGCTCGTGCTGGTAGTGCGCCTTCAGCTCAGAGAGCAGGGCCGGTTGGCGCTGCTCGGTGACCGACCCGACGGCCGTCACCTCGAGCTCGGTCGCGCAGGGGTGCGTGGGAGCAGGCGGAGGGACGAACGAGATACGGTACGCGCCCTGGGGCAGCTGCGTGAGCGCCTCAGGCGACAGCCCCTTCGGCGTTTCCCGCTCGACCGTCACGGCGCCAGGGGCCCGCACGCTGAGGGAAGCGAACGGCCGCTGCTCGACCACGAAGGTGCCGCCGTCGAACCACAGGTCGCTCTTCAGCGAGAACGCCACGGCCTTCGCGGGCGTCGTCAAGTTGAGAGGCACCCGCTCGAAGGTCAGCTCGAGGCGGCCCACCTTGCGCGGCGGAACCCAGGCGCGAAAACACGACGCGCTGACCTTCGTGAGGCGCTCGGGCGTGTCGCCGTCGAAGCGCGCCTCGAGGTCGAGCATGAAGACGTCCTTCGCGATGGCGCGGGTGAACGGACCGGCGGTGCTCGAGAACAAGGGCGTACCCGGGGGCAGCTCGACGCAGACCTGCACCGCCGCGGGCTTGGGAGCCGCGACGGCCACGCTGCTCGAGGCCAGCAAACAGAGACAGAGACTGCGTTTCATGAGCCCTCATCGAGCATCACCCGTGCCTTCGACGACGATCGGCACTTCCCGCCGGTTGCAGGGCCTCCCGGGTGGGTCAGCGGTGTCGCCGCGGTCATGAAAACCCTCAGCGCCTGTGCGACAAGGCCCCGCATGTCGCCTCTGCGCCTGTCGCTCTCGAGCCTGTTGACGGTGGCCTGCGCCACCACGCCGCCGCCTCCCACCGCCGCGCCCGCCGGGGTCGAGAAGTACGCCAACGCCATCGACTGGGCGAAGGCGGGAGAAGAGGCGTCGCTGCTGCTCGCCGGCTACCTGCAGGTCGACACCATCAACCCGCCCGGCAACGAGACGCGTGGCGCCCGCTACCTGGCCGACGTGCTGGCGAAGGAAGGCATCGAGGCCGAGCTGGTCGAGTTCGCGCCCGGCCGCAGCAACCTCATCGCGCGGCTGAAGGCCACCGGCCCCGCGAAGGACAAGCCGCTGTGCCTGCTGTCACACACCGACGTGGTGCCCGCCGAAGACGGCGCGTGGCCGAAGGGCAAGGGGCCGCTCTCGGGCACCATCGACAGCGACGGCGTCATCTGGGGCCGCGGCGCCCTCGACATGAAAGGCATGGGCGTGCTCGAGCTGATGACCTTCGTCTGGCTCAAGCGCGCCCACGTTCCGCTCACCCGCGACGTGCTGCTGCTCGCCGTGGGCGACGAAGAGGTCGACAACCTGGGCATGAAGCACCTCGTCGAGCACGACTGGGACCGGCTGGACTGCGGGCAGCTGGTCAACGAAGGCGGACTGGGCGTGAAGAACCTGCTCTTCGAAGGGCAGACGGTGTTCGCGGTGTCGGTGGCCGAGAAGGGCGCGCTGTGGCTGCGCATGAAGGCCTCCGGGGAAGCAGGGCACGGCTCGACGCCGGTGCCGTTTCGAGCGCCCACCCGCCTCATCGAGGCGATGAAGGCGGTCTCGGGAAGGACGCCGTCACCCCAGATTCAGCCGGCGCTGTACGAGCTGCTGCGGCGCATCGGTGAGCAGAAGGGGGGCGCGACCGGCTTCATCCTGCAGCGGCCGACGCTGGTGGACTGGTTCGTGACGCCGCGGTTGATGGCCCGGCCGCCCACGCGGGCCGCCATCACCAACACCTGCCAGGTGACGGGCTTCGAGGGCAAAGGCAGCGCGCCCAACGTGGTGCCCTCGCAGGTGGCGGCCATCATCGACTGCCGGCTGCTGCCCGGCACCACGCCCGAGGTGCTGCTCACCGAGCTCAAAGACCTGGTGAAGGACATCGAGGGCATCAGCTTCGAGATCATCAATGGAGACTCGGCCAACACTTCGACCTGGCAGGACCCCTTCTTCGACGCGCTGGCCCGGCACCTGGTGGGGTCGCGGACCGACGCCATCGCGGGGCCGGTGCTCTCTCCCGGCTACACCGATTCGCTGCTGGCAAGGCCCAAAGGAACGCGCGCGTACGGCGCGGTGCCCTTCGAGCTGTCGCAGGAAGAGCTGGCCACCATGCACGGGCGCGACGAGCGGGTGTCGAAGCAGAACGTCACCCGGGGCCTCGAGGTGCTGTTCCGCGCGGTGGTCGACGTCACCGCCGTGCCCTGAGGCGCACCTCACGCTCGCGCTGGCCGCCCCGAGATCCTGGCCCTGGCCAGGCGAGAAGCCGGGTTTGCCGTCGAAGAGGAGATGCTCGGCGTGTCGTATCGCTCGTTCGACTGGGAAGGCGCCGATGAGCCAGACCCCCTGGTTCGACTCGCCGCGATCCGCCCACGGCAGCATCGGGTTCTCGAGCTGGGAAGCGCAGCTCTTCTTCGACAACCTGCAGGTCACTCCGCTGGCCCCTTGAGAGGGTCGGCAGCCGCTCGGGGCCAGGCCTCGAGGTGAATCACGTCTCCAAAGTGTTCGCCCTGCTTCGCACGGAACCTCCGAAGCGCTGAAAGCGTTGCTCCTTCTTAAAGGTACCCGAAGGTCTGAAGGTCGTTCACTGCGGCAGCGAGTACTTGTCGGCGGCCACGTACACCGTGAAGTGGTGCGGGCCTCTGGCGGTCATCACCGTCGCTTCGGTGTTGCCCTGCGCCCGGCCGACCAGCGTCACCTTGCGGCCGTCACGCTTCACCTCGAGCAGGTTCGGGTCACTGACCTGAACGGACATCACCGGTGAGGGCATGGCCATGGTCATCGAGTGACCGACCGGCAGGGCCAGCTTCTTCGGGTTCGCCAGCGCGGGCAAGGCGAACAGGGCCACGATGAGCAGGGCGGTGGTCTTCATGGAGGAACCCGCTTTCCACCTTCCGTGCCGTGGGCGGGGTGACCGCAGATCCAGCGGTTTGCGGTTGGGGTCACGCTGAGGTGGGCAGCGCGCTCCCGCACCAGTGGAGCCTCGATGGTCCACCCCTGGCCCGTGTCGTCCCTCGTTCTCACCAGCCCTCACGGTGGCATGGTGGGCGTCATGGAGAGCCCGTCGCTCGAGCGCATTCAACGGTTGTTGGCCGACCACCAGCTGATCGAGGCCGAAGCGCTGCTCTGGGACGCGCTGTTCGGACCGTCGTCGCCGCGGCCCCATGAGCTGTGGCTTCGATTGGGAGAGGTGTTCGCCTCACGGTCTCAGCTGCGCCGCGCGGTAGGCGCGTTTCGAAAGGCGCAAGAGGTCGACGCTCGCGGGGAATACGCCTTTCTCTTGCACACCGCGCTCAGCTCACTGGGCCAGGTGCTGCACCTGCACCGCAAACCCTTTCTTCACCCGGCTGACGACGCGGTGCGCACCCGGCGCTTGTTGTCGTCGCGGCCCCCGCCGCCTCCCATGCACCTGCCCCTGGCTGAGGTCATTGCCATGGCAGAGGCCCTGCGGCCCACGCTGCCAGAAGCCGGTCGTGCAGCCGTCGACGAGGTGCTCGAGCGCCTGCGCCCCGGCGTGCTCGACGAGGGCCTCTCGGAGCAGTCCTTGAGCCGCGACCTCGAACAGCGCGCGGGCCCTGCGGCGGCGAACCTCGTCGAGGCTGTGCGGAGCCTTCAGCTGGCCTGGTACGAGGCGCTGCTCGACGCCGAGGAACCCAACCCCCTTCGGTGACCGCGCGCCGCACGCCGCCACGGGTGCCTCTCAGGCGGACCCGCCGAGCGTCCGTTCGTACCACCGCGTCCTCGTATTCGGTGAGCCTGGCTCGGTGACGACGTCGGGGCAGTGACCGCGGGATCAGGTCGGAGGTGAGCGCAGGTTCGCGCCGTACCAGGCGCGAAGGGCCTTGCCGGAGCACCTGGGCACGCCGGGCTCCAGGGCTTCGAGGCCGGCACCTGGGCCATGCGACTCGCGGCGTTCTGAGCTCGATCTCACGCTCCTTCGAGCGCAGAGCGCTTGCTGTTTGTCCTCGTCGCAGGCGCCATCGCTGTGGCCGTGGCTCGCGACCCGGCAGGAACAGTTCCCCGGCATTCCCGAGGTGCTTCGCGAGCCACAGGACGCCGGAGTCATCGCCGAGGTATCGATTCCCTTCCGGCTTCGCAGCCTCGACCATGGCTGGCTCGACGTCGACGTGGCGCTGGCGGTCCTCTCGCAGCGCGAAGGCCGCCGCCTCCGAAAGCGCAAAGGGCGGAATACGTGTCCGTGAGCGACGCGGCCAGGAAGAACGCGCTCGGCGTCGCGAAGTTGGCGCTGCTGGGTGATGCCGAGTTCATCCTCGGCACCAACGGACACTTCTCGGTGAAGTTCGACACCGAGCTCCCCGATGGACCGTGACCGCCCCGGCCGCTCGCGCGTGAGGCCTTTGCGTCAGCTGCGCCGGGCGACCTTTCGTGGCTGCTCGCTCGCGGCGCCATGGGAGAGCAGCTCGACGAGGCTCTGAAGCCACGCGTCGTCGACCGGCCCCCGCTCGACGAAGACCCGGTGCATCACCGCGCCGGCGGCCGTGAAGAGCAGCAGCTCGACGTCGGTGCCGGCCTTCAGGTCGCCCCGGGCGATGGCCCGCTCCAACGCCGCGCGGGGCAGCTCGCGCGCAGGTCCCTCCCACAGCGTCGCCTTCAAGGCCCTCGCTTCGGGGCTGTCTCCATCGGCGAAGACGGTGCGCACCAGCCCCAGGCCCGTCGGGGAGGTGATGAAATCGGCGAGCGACGCCGCGAGGGACGCCAGGTCGCTGCCCAGCGCTCCCGTGTCTGGAGCCTGGACACTGTCCTCCATCGACTGCTCGAGCGCTGCCTTCACCAGCAACTGCTTCGTGGGCCAGCGCCGGTAGACGCTGGTCTTGTTCACGCCGGCGCGCTCGGCCACCTCGGGCACGCTCAGCCGCTCGAGGCCCACCCGCCCCAGCTCGGCCACCGTCACCTCGAGCACCCGCCGCACCACCACGTCACCGCGCTGAACGGCTCGTCGTCGCTTCGCCACGCCGCGATTCTTTCGCACGCCTCTGGTTCGTGCAACCCGAAGTTGCAAAGCGCCGGCCGCGCCCACACACCGCAACTCATGGTTGCGGTTCAGCGCAGCCGCCATCGCCGAAGGGGTCGCGCGGGCGGCCTCACCTCGCCACAGCGAAGCTGCGCACCTTCTTCACCAACGCGTCGACCACCTCGGGCGTGTCGGCCAGGTCCGGGCTCGCCGGCATCAGGGCGCTCTTGCCCACGGCCGCGCCCCCTTCGACGATGACCTTGCGCAGGTGCTCGTCGGTGACCTGGCGCTGCCACTCGACGTCCGTGTAGTCGCGGGGCCGCACGCTGAGGGCCTTCGCCGTGACGCTGTCGGCGTGGCCGTCGAGCCCATGGCAGCTGGCGCACACCGTCTGGAAGCGGGCCTCGGCCAGCTCCGTGGCCGTCTGGTTCCCTGCGTCCTGTGGTGCCTGGGCGCGCGGCAGCTCGACGGGCCCCCGAGCCTCGACGTTCGCGCCCTGGGCCACCCAGGCGCCCAGCAGGTCCCGCTCGGCCTGGGTGATGCCGGTGAGGTTGCCCAGGGGCATGGTGTGAGTGGCCACCGCCAGCAGGTAGATTCGCTCGGCGTGCTGGGCCACCTGGTCTTTCGTCTCGAGCATGACGCCCTGCGGAGGCCCGAGGAACTGCGAGCTGCCCGGGTGCGCCGCGTGGCAGGTGACACACCGGGCCTGCAGCACCGCGTCCACCGTGGCGAACGAGACCGGCGGCGCGCTGGCGTACCCCTCGAGGCCCGGCAGGCCTGCCTTCGAGGGCGAGGTGAGGAACAAAAAGCCCAGCAGGGACCCGCCCAACGACGCCAACGCCAGCGGGTGTGCGCGCGCGCGAAAGTTCATCACGTACTTCAGCGAGACCCCGAAGACCCCCAGCGCCGTCAGCACCAGCCACGCCTGCGCGTGCCCGTAGGTCGACGGGAAGTGGTTCGACAGCATGGTGAACAGCACGGGCAGCGTCAGGTAGTGGTTGTGAATCGACCGCCCCTTGGCGCGCAGCCCGTAGCGCGGGTCGACCGGCGTGCCGGCGGTGGTGGCGGCGATCATGTGCCGCTGCGAAGGAATGATGCGGAAGAAGACGTTGGCCGCCATCACCGTGGCCATCATCGCGCCCAGCTGCAGGTACGCCCCGCGCCCCGAGAAGACGTGGGTCAACGCCCAGGCCAGGCCGACCAGCAGCCCCGCGCCGACCCCTGCCAGCGCGCCCTGGTGCTTCGCCAGCGGCGTGGCCCAGAGCAGCTCGTAGACGAGGTAGCCGGTGGGCAGCAGCGCCAGGCTCAACGCGGTGGCCTGGGCCTGCGAGAGGTCGCTCACCGACCGGTCGACCAGAAACGCCGCGCCCCCGCCATAATAGACAATACAGAGCAGCGAAAACCCCGAGAGCCAGGTGGTGTAGCTCTCCCACTTGAACCAATACAGCTTTGCCGGCAGCTCGTGCTGCGCCAGCGTCTTGCGCTTCACCACTTCATAGAAGCCGCCCGAGTGGGTCATCCACAGCTCGCCGACCACGTCGCCGTCCCGCGGGCGCGACGGCGCGGTGAGGTGACTGTCCAGCCACATGAAGAGGAAGGAATCCCCAATCCACATGATGGCGGCGATGACATGCACCCACCGCACCAGCAGGTTCAGCCAGTCCAGCAGCAGGGTCACGTGAGGGGGCTCCGGGGCGGGCGCCGGGCCAGGTACACCAGCAGGGGCGGGCACCCCATCAGCAGCGTCGCGACCCAGTACAGCCGGCTCTTCCCGCTGGTCTTCAGGTCCTGCCACAGCCAGACCAGCACCACCGCGGTGAAGACGGCCATGTCGGTCCACGCCATGAAGACCGCCGCGTCGCGGGTCACCGCGTCCCACGCGTGCGCCAGCCCCGCCGAGAGCGAGTCAAACGCCGACACCCACCGCACCAGCGACACCTGCTCGAAGACCGTGAACACCGCGGCCGCGACATACAGCAACGCTCGACGCATCGTTTCGCCCACCTTCCTTCCCCGTGACGTCGGTCAGAAGCGGTCGTCGACCGGCGGCTGCAGCGCAGTCACCGGGGGCGTGATGCTGACGTGCATCTGCGTCGACGGAATGGCGGGCAGAATCAGCGTGAACCGGCTGCCATGGTTCAGCTCGCTCGCCACCCGCACCACACCGCCGTGCCCCTCGACGAAGCTCTTCACGATGGCCAGGCCAATACCCGCGCCGCCGTACTCCCGGGTCGACGAGGAGTCGACCTGGTAGAAGCTCTGGAAGATCTTGTCGAACTGGTCCTGCGGAATGCCGATGCCCGAGTCCTCGACGATGAGCCGATAGCCCTGCGCGTTGACGTCGGGTTGGTGGGCCAACTCCGAGAGCAGCACCCGCACCGTGCCGCCTTTGGGGGTGAACTTCACGGCGTTGGTGAGCAGGTTGGTCACCACCTGGCGCAGGCGGTCGCGGTCCCCGGTCACCTGGTACTGGCGACTCGGCAGCCGCCCCTCGAGCACCACGCCCTTCTTCTGCGCCTGGGGCTTCAGGCTCGACACCGACGAGTTCACCAGCTCGAACGGGTCCATCGTCTCGAAGGACAGGCGCACCTTGCCGGCCTCGATCTGCGAGATATCGAGGATGCTGCTGATCAACTTCAGCAACGTCTCGCCCTTGTCCATGATGGTGCGCACGTAGTCGACCTGCTCGCTGTTGAGCGAGCCGGCCAGCCCCTCGGCCAGCATCTCGGAATACCCGATGATGCTGGTCAACGGCGTGCGCAGCTCGTGGCTCACCGTGGCCAGGAATGCGCTCTTGAGCCGGTCGAGCTCCTTCAGCTTGGTGTTCATGTCCTCGAGCTTGCGGTTGCGCTCTTCGAGCTCGCGGTTCTGGTCGAGGGTCGCCTCGATGTGCAGCTGCGAGGTGAGGAACATCTTCTGCCCGGCGAAGAGCAGGGTCTGCAGCAGCTGGGCGAAGTGCAGCAGCACCCGCGCGATGGTGCTCTCGGGAGCGCGCCGCACCTTCTCGACGAAGCCCTGGGCGTTGGCGGCGTCGAAGCCCTCGCTGATCTCCTTCAGCGAGCTGGGCGGAAACGCCCCCAGGTCGTCGGGGTAGAAGGGCCCGAACACCACCCGACCCAACGCGTCGCCTTCCCACAGAATGGGCAGGATGAGGTACCGCAGGCCGGTGAAGCACGGCACCGTCACCATCGACCGGCCCCGGTGCGTGTCGGTGGCCTCGAGCACCGTGGCGCGGGCTCCGTGGGTCAGCCCGACCGGCCCGTCCTTCACCCGCCCCACCGTCGCGGTGCACCGCCGCCGACCCTCGGGGAAGCTGAAGACGTAGCCACAGAAGTCGCCGTTGCCGACCTTGATGTCGGCCAGCTTGCCGCCCTTCTCGTCGAACACCTTGATGCCGACCTTGTAGAGCTCGACGAAGCCCTTCACGACGTCGGTGAACGACTCCCCGTCGAGCAGCTCGACGAGCGAGATGCGCCGCTGCAACACCGACTCGTTCTGCCTCACGGCGTCTTCACCCGGGGCGGGTAGGCCTTTTCGAGTCCGGTGCCGGTGGTGTCGATGTTCTGAAAGACCTGGCTCAAGAACTCCCGCTCGGTGAGCCCGATGTTCTTCGACAACCCCGCGCGCGCCTCGAGGCTGCGGTAGGCCGATTGCAGCACCGCGTGCAGGGTCTCGAGCACCCCCACGCCGCGAATCGCGATGGCGCCCACCACCGGCTCTTTGCCCTTCTTGCCGGCCTCTTCGATCTCGGCGTCGCTGCGGGTGTCGGGCAGGTCGCGCTTGTTGAACTGAATGACGATGGGCACATGCACCGGGTCAAGCCCGTTCTCGCGCATGTTCTCGGTCAGGTTCTTCCAGTAGCTGTTGTTCTCGGGTGAGGCGCTGCGCCGGCTGTCGGCGATGAAGGCCACCGCGTCGGCCCCCTGCAGCACGATGCGCCGGGTGGCGTTGTGAATGACCTGCCCCGGCACGGTAAACAGCTTCACCTTCACCTTGAAGCCCGCCGCGGTGCTGAAGAACACCGGCAACAGGTCGAAGAACAGCGTGCGGTCGTCGTGGGTCTCGACGGTCAACAGGCGCCCGCGCACGTCCGGCTGCGTTCGCTGGTGAATCATCTGCAGGTTGGTGGTCTTCCCCGAGAGCCCGGGGCCGTAATAGACCACCTTGACGGTCAGCTCGCGCTGCGCGTGATTCAGTTGCACGGTGATCAGTGTGCCGTCGAACCCGCGCGGCGTCACTGAAATGCGTGTCAGTCAATGCCTGTCACCACCGGCAGCGTCCTCAGGTCCCGGGTCACCGGCGCGGTGAAGTCAAAGGTACGACCCAGTCGGTGAGGAAAGAAATGTGAGTCCGTGCAGAGCGTTGCCGTTGAGGTCTAGATTCCCTGGCAGGCCGGGCCAGCATGACTGGTCGCACGGTGGCGAACCAGACCCAGGGCGCGTACGAAGGAGAGCCGATGACCAGCAAGCAGATTGATCCAACCCCCGTCAGTCCCACCCCGCCGCTGGCGCCCGACATGAGCCTGGTGCTGGCGGACCTGAAGACCGCGAAGTTCGCGGCGCCCAGCGACGAAGACATGCAGGCCCTCGCCGGGCTGCGTTCGTCCTCAGAGCCCTGGCGGGTGCGCGGAGAGACGGCCGCAGAGAGCCTCGAGGCGCTCACCAAGCTGCGCCCCTTCATTCAGGTGGGTAAGGTGCAGGGGCAGCTCATCGGCTACGTGACCATCGAGCGCGATGGCCCGGTACCTGGAGCCGCGTACCTGCGCAACATCGTGGTGAAGAACGAGCTGCGGCACAAAGGCGTCGGGGCGGTGCTGCTCGAGCAGGGCCTCACCGTCGCACGCGACATGAACCGCAAGACGCTGGCGCTGCGCGTCGACCCCGCCAACTCGACGGCGGTCAGCTTCTACCGCAAGAATGGCTTCACCACCGTCGCCACCGTGGTCTCGAAGAAGAGCGGGAAGCTGCGGCTACTGATGAGCCGAGAACTCTGACGGTCGAAGCTGTACCGGTCGAGTGTCACCGTGCGGTGTCGGTCCCTTCGGAACTGTGAGCGCCCGGCGCCTTCGAGGTAGGGCGTCGGGCCGTGGTGTTCAGCGGTTCGGTCAAGGGAGCGGTTCGTGGTGGAAACGCAGCGGTCTGAAGTGAAGCCACCGCGCAGGCTGGTGTGCCCCTGTGGCGCACCGGTGACCGTCGACCCCTCGAAGCCCGGAGAGAGCAACGAGAGCCTGCTCGACGGGCCGCTCCAACCGAAGGTGAAACCGTGCGCCACCTGCGGCCGCCTGCTGGTGGTGGAAGACCCCAACGTCGGCAGGGTGGTGCTCGGCAAGTGGAAGCTCGAGCGCCGCCTGGGCCAGGGTGGCATGGGCTCGGTGTACCTGGCGACCGAGCTGTCCGTCGACCGACCGGTGGCGCTGAAGTTCCTGCACCACGCGTTGGCTGAACGTGTCGAGTACCGCACCCGCTTCGAGCAGGAAGCGCGCATCATGGCGAAGGTCGACCACCCCAACCTGGTCGCGCTCTACGGGGTCGAGCGTGAGGGCACCGTGCCGTTCCTGGTGATGAAGTTCCTCAAAGGTCGGGCCCTGTCGCGGGTGATGAAGGACCAGAAGGTGCTGCCGCTGGAACAGGTGCTGCCGCTGGTGGTGCAGATGGCCGCGGCGCTGTCGGCGCTGCACGTGCGCGGGTACGTTCACCGCGACCTCAAGCCGGGCAACGTCATCGTGGCTGACGATGGGCACGTCACGGTGCTCGACTTCGGCCTCACCCGAACCGCCGAGCGCGGCCTCACCCGCCCCGGCGTCGCCTTGGGCAGCCCGCAGTACATGTCGCCCGAGCAGGTGCTGGGCGGCGCCCTTGACGCGCGCTCGGACCTCTACACCCTGGGTCTGCTCACCTCAGAGCTGCTCGTCGGCCACCGCCCCTACAAGGACCAGGAAACCAGGGCGATGCTGCTGCAGCACCTCAATGACCTGCCCGAGCCTCCCCACCTGGGGAACGCGGCGGTGCCGCAGGCGGTGTCTGAGGTGCTGCTCAAGGCGATGAGCAAGAAGCCCCACGAGCGCCAGGCCGGCGTCGAGGCCTTCGTCGAGGCTTTGGTGCAGGCCGCGAAGCTGGGGCCGATTCAGTTGCCGCGGCGTGAGACCGCCGAAGCCATGCTGGCAGCGGTGATGCCGGCGCCGGTGGTGAAGAGCGAGGCCCCGGGCTCCGAGGTCGCCGAAGTGGTTTCGCCAGACACGCTCTCGCTGCCCACGCCAGACCCGATGCACGCGCCTGCGGCGATGACGCTCAAGAAGACCGAGGCCGAGCTTCCCCGCCCAGCGCGCGCACCGGCGGTGGCGCGGCCTGCCGACACCCTGCCGGGAGACGACGACCCGTCGGCCGTCAAAGCCAACCTCTCGACCGAGCTGATGCCCGCGTGGGACGAAGCAGCACCGGGTCCGGCGCAGGCCAGGCCCCCGGGTTCGAGCCAGGCCGCGAGCAGCGACACAGTGGCCGGGCTCGACGCTGTCGGACCGGAAGTTGGCAGCGTGCCCGCTCGCACCACCGCCCCCTCGACCACTGCCGACGAGACCGGGCTGACGCCGCGCGAGGCCGTGGTGCCTCGTGGCCGCGCAGCGGATGGTGTCACCCGCGCGTCGCTCAACGCGGTGCCTGAAGAGGCAGAGCCGCTGTCGGCCGGCATCATGGTGGCCATCGCAGCCCTGGTGTTGATCATCGTCATCGGCGGGTGGCTGCTGCTCACCTGACGTTGCCGTGTCGGAGCGTGGCGCCGACGAGCTGGTGCGACGTCACCGCGTGGCCGGCGTCGTGCGTCATGACGCTCGCTGGTCGTCGGAACGCCGAGGCCCCAGAAGACACCGGACCTCGGGCCGTGGGCTTCGGGCGGGGTGTGCGTCAGAGCAGCCGAGCCTGGCGGGTGGCGCGCGCGCCTCGGTGCCGGTCCCGGGGGCTTCATCTGCGCAACTCGCACGCGAATCGGTGAAGACACAGCCACTCACCCGGTCCCACGACTGTCTGCTGTGTACTCGTTGTTGTGTTCACAGGCCACCGGCAGGCCAAGACAGACGCCCCGCTCACATCGCCCCTCAAGCAGACAGTGGTTGCCTGAACTGCACGCTTGCCCATCAACGGAGGTCTGCACCACGCAACGGCCCAGTCCGAAATCAAAAGCGCTCTGGCTGCATTCGCTGGTGGCCACGCAGACAGGCACGGCTCGAACCTCGGCGTTGACCTCGATGCGCTGGGTGACTCCGTTCGAAGCGATGTCGATGTGCCCCGAGAAGCTGACCCAGCCCTTGCGCAACGCCAGCGCCAGAACCGGGTAACGCCTGATGCCGGTCGATCAACCTGCTGCCCGAAAGCCGGGTTGCGAAGAAAAACTTCTCCACTTTCAGAGGTGACGCGACTGACTCGCATCGGTGCATGACGTACCGAACAATCTGGAGTCGAACATGAAGCGATTTTCTCTGGCAGTGGCGATGGTCTCGGTGTTGTTCAACGCGTGTGGCACCAGCCCCCTGCAGGCCTGCAAGAACCAGTCGGCAGCCGAGTGCAAGAAGATGTGGTCGTGCCCTGGCTCGCCTTTGAAGCTCGGCAGCGACGAAGCCACCTGCGTCTCGTTCTACAATGCGCTGTGTACCCAGGTCGAAAAGGGCCAGTGCCCTCAGGGAGAGGCCTACCCCATCGACAAGGTGGTGGCGTGTACGGCCGACCTCGAGAAGCAGACCTGCGAGCAGTTCAGCTCGGGGACGGCCCAGTCTGAGAACTGCAAAGCCGCTGCCTGCAAGTAGCGCGTCGCGGCGAGGTTCAGGGCGTTTGGCGTCACTGGCGTATCAGCGCTTGAAGCCATTCGCGTACGGTAGCGTGGCTCACACCAGAGAGGTTGGGCGAGGCGGAGGGCCGGCGGCGGGCGCCGGAGTAATCAGTGCTGGTGGAGGCCTTTCGGCGCGGCTGCCCGGGCGAGTCCAGCAGGAGACTCAGGTGGCCTGCGGCCGCTGCGCAGAGGCCCGTCTCGTCGCCTTCTCGTGCAAGGGGCAGGCGGGCGAGCCGGCCACCGGCGCCTGGCAGGCCGTCACCAGCGAGCGGTCGAGCGGTGCCTTCGCAGAGCACGTTGCGCGCAACGCCTCATCACCCTCGACCTGACGGACGCAAGGTTGGGGTGTTGACGCCGGCGGCGATGATGGGTGATCATCGATTCTGTGTCGAGGACGCGCGGTGCGCTTCGCAGAAGGCCCGCACTTCAGGTACGAGCCAGACCGAACTCCTCGTTGGCCGTCTCAGTTGACAGTTTTTGCGGTTTGAGGCAGGCATTATTTCGATTGACTGGCACACCGTCGTTTCACCTTTCCTTCGTGGAGTCACCCCAACAATTCCTTCAAGATCTATCGATGTTTCTCGGTCGTCAGCAGTGTCGGCCCCGAGGAATGCCCAGAAGCTCACCAACGCCGAGGCCTTCGGCAAAGCGTTTGCGGCTGCGGTGAAAGCGACACCAGCCGGACTCCGACTGAGTGGAATCGCGACGAAGGACGAGGGCAGCAACAACACGAACAAGTACGTCGCGACTTACGACGGGCACATGCAGCCCTCGAAGGATGTGGGAATCTCAGTGGACCTGGCCACCGGGAAGAGCCCCAATCTGAATGGCAATCACGCCGCGACCAAAGGCGACGGATACTTCAAGGCAGCGTTCCAGAAAGTCTCGAAGGAGATTGAGGCCAAACACCAGGGGATGCGCCTCGATACGGTGACCGTCGTGGACGAAGGCAGCAACGGTTCCCACACCTACGAAGCCACCCTGGTGGGCAGAATGATGAACGACGTCACCCTGCAAGTGCGGGTCGACCACCGGACCAACAAGGCCACCATATCGGAGCCTCCAGGATCGACGTCAGGTGGCTGGCGCCCAGCTTCGCGGTAGAGCCGCGGCTTCCGCCGTCACCACGGACTAACGAGCCCGCGTCGAGGCGAGCTGGCTCGTCCTTTCTCTGAGCCGCATCGACCTCGACTCCGAACCCGTTCGCAAGCTCGTCAGCTGGTCGGCCCCAGGTTGGTCCCGCTGGAGTTCGCCGCGTCGTACCCCGCCCCTGCCGCCACCAGGCGTCCACGAAGTCGCGTCTGGGTGATGTCGTCGGGCTCCACCGAGCACCAGACCAACCTCCGAACCGATCAGGAACGCTCGGGTCGTACGTCGAGCACGGCTTGTCGTTCCTCGGGCGACAGCGCACGACGCCGACGCTGAGCATCCCACGTGGGTGAGACCTCGTTGCTCTGGGCGCCGGTTCGGCCGAGACGTGCCGACGAGCAGCGGCTCAGGACCCTGCGTCACTCGAGTTGAACACCATCGGGTAGGTCACCTTCATCGGCCCATCGAGCGGTGGTCGAAGTGCAGGTCCGAGAACGACGAGAGGACGCACCCCTCGAACGCGACGTTCCCGATACCGCCATCGGCGAACGCAAGACTCGTGACCCGGCCGTCGACGCCATCGTCGGTGTCGATGGTGAGCGTGAGCACGAGCCGGCCGCCCAGCCCCCGGCGCATCGCCAACCACGACTCGTAGCAGTCCTTCACCTCGAGAAGGGCCGACTTCACCGCGTTCTGAATACCGTTCCGGTCGAGCGTGTAGCGAACGCCGCCGTCCATGGCGCTGCTCGTCGTGCCGGGTGCACTCAGTTGCGCTGACCCAGGTGTGGGCGTGCTCGCGGGTGCGACCGGCGATGGCGCGACCGCGGCGGCTGGCGGCAGGCCGTTCGCTGGGAGGCCTGCGGTGGTCGGACCTGCGGGCACGGGCGGGGTCAACACGGGCATTGCCGTGCCAGGCACGAGGGCCACCGCGGGCGTGGGAGCGACGCGAGCGCCCAGCGCCGTCGTGGTCGCATCATCGGAGTCACGAGGCACCGAGAAGGGCCACCCCGCCAGCAGACCCAAGAGCACGATGATGCCGACGACGACCGCGACTCGGACGTTCTTCTCCATGAGAGCAACTCCTGCAGTGAGCCAGGGACCGGCGGGTGGCAGCAGCAGCGGCGCGCAGGCGAGCGCCCACGCCTTGCGATCGCCTTGATGTCTGGCGTCGAGCGTGGCGCGAAGTCGGTCGAGCCCCTCCTTCAGGCGCCAGCGCACCGTTCCTGCGGGCACGCCCAGGGACTCAGCGATCTCGGCCGATGACTTTCCTTCGAAGAAGCGCAGCAACAGCGTCTGGCGAAACGGCTCGTCGAGACCCAGCACCAGCTCGGCGAGCAACTGCTGAACCTGGACACGTCCCACGAGCGCTTCAGGGCTCGTCTCGACGTCGGTTGCCGGAGCTGCGGTCTCGAACGCCTGTCGCGTCGACTCATCGCGAAAACGTTTCCGGGCCGCGTTCTGCAGCACGCGCGCGAGCCAGGGTCTGGCGGGCCGGCTCGGGTCGGGCGGCGTTCGCAGGGCCGAGAGCCACAGCTCCTGGACGGCATCGTCCGCATCATCGCTCACCAACCGCGTGGCAAGCCCGCGAACCCACTCGGCATGCTCGAGCAGTCCGACGAGTTCTGAGGTGTCGCTCCGGGCCATTTCACCTTCCTATCCACGCCGCTGAAGAAGTGTTGGCGAGCGGAAGTCTCGAGCATGCAGCCCACCGACACCCCACGCGCGGGCTCGGAGCCATCGCGACTGGCACCGCCTGGAGGACGCCAGCAACGCAGGTCCTCAAGCGGCTCGGACGACGTCTGCCCTCATCGCGAGAACCCGCCCCTGCCCGGCACTTCGGGCCTTGCCGGTACGCCTCCTCCTGGGCTCGAGAGCCGCACGCCGGCATCGAACCCCTCGGCCACGATGTCCACCAGCCGGTCCTCGACCCACACGTCGACGGTCACCCGTGGGTGTCGTGCCACGAAGACAGGCAGCACGGGGCCCACCACCGTCTCGACCGCGATGCCCGGCACGTTGAGCCGCAACCGACCCACCACCTCGCCCGCTGACGACGCCGCCGAGGTCAGCGCCTCGACCGCCAGCCTGAGCGCAGGCGCCGCCGACGCCACCAGGCGCTGCCCAGCCTCCGTCACCGACACGCTGCGGGTGGTGCGCTGGAACAACGCCACCCCGAGGTGCGCCTCGAGCGCCCGGACCGCCTGACTCACCGCCGAGGTCGACACCCCCAGGGCCGAAGCGGCGCGGGTGAAATTCTGGTGCTCGGCCACGGCGAGGAATGTCGGCAGCAGGTGGACGGGCGGCGCAGGCATTCTTGAAGTCTCGCTTCACAATGCATGCGGATTCTACCTGTTCCGAACGGACACCGACGGCGTCATGAAGCCGCTCGTCGCACCCACCCGCCGTTCTTGAAGGAGCTGCCCATGTCAACGCCTCGAATCCCCTCGCTCTCGCAGTACCGCCTTCTCGGCCGCTCGGGCCTGCGGGTCAGCCCGCTCTGCCTCGGCACCATGACCTTCGGCACCGAGTGGGGCTGGGGCGCTCCGAAGGACACGGCCTTCGCGATGATGGACCGCTTCTTCGAGGCGGGCGGCAACTTCCTCGACACCGCTGACGGCTACACCGGCGGCACCAGTGAGCGCCTCATCGGCGAGTACTTCGCCTCGCGTGGAACCCGCGACCGCGCCGTCCTCGCCACCAAATACACCTTCAACGCCTTCCCAGGAGACCCGAACGCTGGTGGAAACGGGCGCAAGAACCTGTACCGCGCGCTCGACGCCAGCCTGAAGCGGCTGCAAACCGACTCCCTCGACCTCTACTGGGTGCACGCGTGGGACGGCGTGACCCCCCTCGAGGAGGTGCTGTCGACACTGAACGACGTGGTGCGCGCGGGGAAGGTGCGCGCCATCGGCTTCTCGGACGTGCCGGCCTGGTACCTCTCGCGCGCGCAGACGATGGCCGAGTGGCGCGGGTGGGAACGCGTGGCGGCCCTCCAGGTCGAGTACTCCCTGGCCGAGCGCAACGTCGAACGCGAGCACCTGCCGGCCGCGCTCGAGCTCGGGGTTGGCGTCACCCCGTGGAGCCCGCTCGCCAGCGGCTTGCTCACCGGAAAGTACCAGCGCAAGGGCCTCAAGACCTCCGGCGCGGGGCGCCTCGAGAAGACTCAGGACGGAGGGAACCCGGCCTTCGAGAAGCTCTTCACCGAGCGCAACTGGGGCCTCGTCGATGCGCTCGTCGCGACCGCGAAAGAGGTTGGCCGCTCACCGGCGCAGGTCGCACTGCAATGGGTCGCCACCCGGCCTGGCGTTACCTCGACCATCATCGGGGCCTCGAAGCTCGAACAGCTCGACGACAACCTGCGTGCGCTCGAGGACCCGCTGCCCGCGCCGCTCGTCGAGCGCCTCGAGGCGGTGAGCCGGCCAGAGCTCGTTCACCCGTACCATTTCTTCGAGCCCGCCATGCAGTCGATGATGACGGGCGGCACCAGCGTTCGACGCTAAATTTAGAGGTCACTCGTTCGGGGTGGCCTTGTCGCCGGCGCGCGACGCAGCCGACGAGAGGGTCCTCGCCGACGGCACGCGGTACGGCGGGTACTCCGCGTCGCTCGACGGCCTGGGCCAGCGAGCAGCAGGCCTTTGCCGTACCGCATTCCACCGGGAACGGCGCCTGAGACGAGGGCGCTCCACCTGGCGCCAGTCGAGCCGTCGGCGTGCTTCAGAACCGCCACGCCAGGCCGACCGTCGGCGCCACGCTCACGTGCAGGCCGTAGAAGTTCACCGCGACGAGCGCCTTCACGCTCAGGCCGAAGTCGAAGGTGTACCGCACGCCCGCGAGCCCCCGCGCTGCGAGGGCCCAGCCGGCGACCTGGTCGCCCGGGCTCTGCGCGAAGAATCGACCGACCGAGAGCCCAACGCCGACCGTCGGCGTGAAGCCCCGCTTGCCCAGGAAGTCGACCGAGAAGGTGTAGCGACCTGCGAGCGCCTGAGCCGCAGCCGGGCCCTCGGTGAGGCCCTGCAGACGAAGGTACTCGACGGCGAGTTCGTGGTTGAAGCGGTCTCCGAACTCGACGCCCAGACTCACCGTGGAGCCGCTGAAGGCGCGCTGGTTTTGAACGAGCGGCATTCCCACGACCATCACGCCGCCTTCGACCACCGGGCCCCACGCCAACGCAGACCCCGCCGACAGGCACAGCACCATCGCTATCATTCGCATGGGCAGTGGGTTGCCGGGCGCAGCAGCAACGATCCCCGCCCCGTCGCCGTGAAGGGCACTCCCTTCACCGTCACCGCCGAGGCCCTCGTGAAGCCCCGTCACGTCTGCTCCCGCCGCCCGGAGAATGTTCTTCAACCCGCAGGGGGCTTCGTGATGAGGCGTTTCCCCCTGTCGTTTCGAAGGAGTCGTCATGCCGACCATCAAGAACCCCAACGCCAACGTCTCTGGAGCCCTGCTCAAGGCGCTGTCCACCACCAGCTCGGCGCGTCAGCCCAGCCCCATCTCGAACAAGGAGTGGGTCGACATCAAGAAGACGGCGCTCGCCGAGGTGCGCAAGTCTGACAAGCCGACGGCCACCCTGGCCACCGTGAAGACCTCGTTCGAGATGGCCGACCGCCTCACCGAGGGGAAGTACAAGAAGCAGTTCAGCGACCTGGCGGGCGACGTCACCTCAGAGGCGCAGAAGCGGGAGCAGAAGCTGAAGCAGCTCGACACCTCGAACTGGGGCATCAACACCGGCGGCGGCAGCCGACGCACCACCACGCCGACCACGCCGACGCCCCGCCCGCGCGGCACCACCACCTGAGCGCCTGACGGTGGCGGTCCCCACCTACCCGTCGCTGCTGTACGGCACGCGCTACCCGGCGATTCCCCACCTCGCGGGCAGCGCCTTCGGTGACGGTGACGTGGTGTTGTCGAACCAGGAGACGCACGTCGTGCTGTCTCGCCCGCTCGTCGCCTGGGAGAAGCTCGACGGCCTGAACGTGGGCATCAGCTTCGTGCGTGGCGTCCCTCGCGTGCATTCCCGGGTACACGGGGTGCTCGAGCTCGAGCGCCTTGGGCCCGGGCTGTGGCCGCTGGTCGACTTCGTCTTCGAGCACCTGGGGCCGCTGTGGAAGCTGTTGGGCAACCACTCCATCGTGTTTGGAGAGTGGCTCGACGGTGCCCCTTCGCTGCTGCCGTACCCTCGCCGCGACGTGCCGTTCGTGGGGTTCGACCTCGTCGACCGCGCCCGCGGCTTCCTCAGTCCCGTCCGCTCGCATCGACGCCTGAAGCGCGCTGGCTTCGCGGTACCAACGGTGGTCTTTGAGGGGCGCGTGAAGAGCGTCGCCGAGCTGTGGCGGTACGCCCGCACCTCACGCTTCGGCGGACCCGCGGAAGGCCTGGTGCTGGGCCAGGGCGCGAGGTGCTTCAAGCTGGTGCGCGCGGACTTCCCCACGCGCACGGTGATGCCTCGGAAGAAGCTGGCGCTCCCCTCGCTGCCAAAGGCGCTTCGAACGCAGGAAGCGGTCGTGAAGCGCTTCGAGCCTGGTGACGCGCAGCAGCGGGTCGAGGTCGAGCGCCTGTCGAAGGTGAAGGGGCTCGGGCCCGGGCTTCGAAGAGTCGAGGGGACGAAGGTGGTCATGAACCGCGTCCCCGGGAAGGCGCCGCGCACGCAGCAGGACCTCGCGGCCGTGGGCCGCTCATTGTCTGCGCTGCATGGCGTTCGAACGACGTTGGAACTGCCTGCCCTCGAGGCCCGACCCTCACAGCACCTCAACCGCGCGCTGAAGGTGCTCCCTCGGGCCGACTGGCGCGACGCGGTGAAGCGGCTGGGTTCGCTGATCCGCTCGATGGAACGCGGGCTGATCAGCCGCCCCGTCGTCTGCCACGGAGACCTGAAGCCCGAGCACGTGCGGGTGCACCAGGGCGTGGCGCGGTTCCTCGACTTCGAGAGCGCGGTGGTGGCCGACTTCGCGTGGGAAGTGGGCGCCGCCTTCGAGCGCCTCGACCTCGACGCGTCCGAACGGGTGTTGGTCGCGACGGCGTACCAGTCCACCGATGGAACGCGGTTCGTGCGCGCGTGGCTGTATCGCCTGGTGTGGTGGGTGGTTCAGCCGGCGGTGCTTCGAGCCACGCGGTTGAGCGGCTCGGGTGAGCGCATCGTGCAACGCAGCGAGCGTCGTGCGCTTGAGGTGCTGAGCGCCCTCACTGGCCGGAAGCTGGCAGCGCTGCGCCGCTGAGCCGCCCAGTTGGCCACGTGGCGTTGCTGAACGGAGGACCTTCGCAGGCCTCGCGCAGCTGATTCTCGTGGCACGGCCAGGTCGACCGCGAGCCTGTCCCGGCGCCAGGCCCGACTCGTGCAATCATCACAAAGTTGGCGCTTGGGGGAACTCGGCAGCAGGCTGCCCCTTCGATGTTCAGCGTGTGGACCTGGATGCACGTGCTGGCCGCCACCTCGACGGTGGTCGTCGTGGCGCTCGCGTTGTCCCGTCACGCAAACCCCACCTTCCGGCTCCCCCTGGTGTTGCTCGCCCTCGACCAGTTCATCTGGAACGCGGCGTCGGTGGCGCTCGAGCTGACCCGAGACCCGTCCTACCAATGGGTCGGCGCCATCGTGACGCCGCTCTTCCCGGCGCTGTTGCTGCACTACGCGCTCGCCTTCACGGGCCGGCTGCGAAAGCTCAGGCCGCTGCTCATCGTCACCTGGGTCGTCTACGCGGTCGAGGCGTTGCTGGTGCTCGTCGACTCGCAGAGCGACGCCTTCAACCTGGGGCTGGGCGAGCACGCCCTCATCTCGGCCGTCACCAGCGTGCCGGTCGCGTGTCTGGGCGTCTGGTTGTTCTGGTCGCACCTGCGTGAGGTCGTCGGCGAGTCGGAGCGTCAACGCACGTGGCTCTTCGTCGTCGCGTTGCTCGTCGGCGTGCCGTTGATGCTGACCGACCTATTCAACGACATGGGCGCGCCGGTGCCTCCGCTCGCCACCGCGGGCAGCACAGTGCTCAACAGCCTGCTCATCGCCATCACGCTCGGCGTCTCGACGGCCTCGAAGCGGCAGCAGCTCGGGCAGGCGGTGTTGTTCGCGCTCTTCGTGGTGGTCGTCTTCCTCACGCTCTTCGGCGCGCTGCGCGACCACCAGGGCGTGCTGGTGCTGGCCATCTCGGCCTTCACGCTCGGGCTCGGCGCGGCGGCGAGGCTCGCGTGGCAGGTGCTGGCGAGGCGACGGGAAGGGCTCGAGCGCTTCGCGACGCTGGGCCGCTTCTCGGCGCAGATGGCGCACGACCTGAAGAACCCGCTCGCTGCGGCGCGTGGAGCGGCCGAGCTGCTCGAAGGTGAGCTGCGCGTGCTGCAGAAGGAAGAGCTCACCCACTTCTCCGCGCTGCTCGTGCAACAGCTCGACCGTCTCACCTCCATCATCGACCGCTACCAGCGCCTCTCGCGCATGGAACTCGAACGTCAATCGATGGACCTCAACGAGCTGGTGACGAAGGTGCTGTCGCTGCAGTCGTTCGCCGGAGCGAGCAGCGTGACGGTGACCTCGAAGCTGGAGCCGAAGCTGCCCACCATTCAGCTCGACCCCGAGCTCGTCTCGTCGGTCGTCGAGAACCTGGTGAAGAACGCGTTCGAGGCGATGCCTGGTGGAGGCTCCATCACCATCGCCACGGCGCGCGCAGGAGTGCACCTGTCACTCTCGGTCACCGACACCGGCCAGGGCATGGACCCGCGCACGCGCGAGCAGGCGTTCGAGCTGTTCTTCACCACGAAGGCGACTGGCAGCGGGCTGGGCCTCGCGTTCGTGAAGCAGATTGCCCGCGCGCACGGCGGCGACGTTCGCCTCGAGTCGCGGGAAGGTCAGGGCACGCGCGTCGAGCTGCTGCTGCCGTTGAGCGCTTCGAGCTGATCAGCGCTCGTCGACGAAGAAGGGCGCAGGAATGGACTTCCGCGAGCACCCCGCCCGAAGCCCACGAGCGCGCTTTCCCGTGGGCTGATAGACCCGCTGCTCCATGACCAGTCCCGCTGCGCTCTCAGAAGCCGATGTGCTCGAGTTCCAGAAAGCGCACCCGCAGTGGCGCCGTGACCAGGGCGCGCTGGTGCGAACCTACGAGGCCGCCACCTTCCTCGAGGGCATCGCCTTCGTGCAGCGGGTCGCCGAGCTCGCCGAGGCCGCCGACCATCACCCCGACATCGACGTTCGCTGGCGCAAGGTGACGCTGCGCTTCATCACGCACGACGCCGGCCACGCGGTGACGGTGCTCGACACCCGCCTCGCCGGTGAATGCGACGCCCTCTTCGCCAGCACGCAGCCCGCGGTCGTTTCCCCCGGGCCCTGACGCTCTGCTGGTCACGACGACGCGACTCCGTGCCCGCCAAGGAAGGGCAACGCAGGCCGCGCGGCTGACTGACGGGCCGCGAAGCCTACCCGTCAGCCCTCGTCGCCGCCCATCAAGCCCTTGAGGGTCTCGCCAGAGCCCGTGGGCAACGAGAGCGCCTGCGCGTAGTGCAGCAGCAGCGCGCGGTTGTCGCCCACCGACAGGTTCTGCAGCTCGAGCGCCCCGATGCGGTCTTCGGGGGTGAAGGCGCCGATGGTCTTCTCCATCGACAGCTTCTCGGGCGCATAGGCAGCGTGCGCGGCCTGGGTCGACAGAATCGTGTAGTCGTCGCCGCGCCGCAGCTCGACCTTCACCTCGCCGGTGATGGCCGTCGACACCCAGCGCACCAGCGATTCCTTCAGCAGCATCGCCTCGGGGTCGAACCACTTGCCCTCGTACAGCAGCCTGCCGAGTCGACGGCCCAGGGTGGTGTACAAATCTGTGGTGTTCTCATTGTGCACCGCCGACAGCAACCGCTCGTAGGTGAGGTGCAACAGCGCCATCGCCGGCGCCTCGTAGATGCCGCGGCTCTTGGCGTCGATGACCCGGTTCTCGATCTGGTCCGACATGCCCAGCCCGTGGCGCCCGCCGATGGCGTTGGCCTCGAGGAACAGCTTCACCAGGTCAGGCTGGCGCACGCCGTTGAGGGCCACCGGCACGCCGGCTTCCCAGGTGACGGTGATGGTCTCGGTGGTGATGGCGGTGTCGGCCTTCCAGTGCGCGACGCCCATGATGGGGTTGACCACGTGCATCGAGCTGTCGAGGTGCTCGAGCGACTTCGCCTCGTGGGTCGCGCCCAGCATGTTGCTGTCGGTCGAGTAGGCCTTCTCCTGGCTCATCGAGTACGGCTTGCCCACGCTCTCGAGGAACTGCGACATCTCGGTGCGGCCGCCGAGCTCGGTGACGAACTGCTGGTCGAGCCACGGCTTGTAGATGCGCAGCTCGGGGTCGACCAGAATGCCGTACCGGTAGAAACGCTGAATGTCATTGCCCCGGTGCGTGCTGCCGTCGCCAAAGACATGCACGTCGTCTTGCTTCATCGCGCGCACGATGGACGTGGCGGTCACCGCCCGGCCCAGCGGCGTGGTGTTGAAATATTTTCGGCCGCCGACGGCGAGGTGGAACGCGCCGCATTGAATGGCGGTGAGGCCCTCGTGCGCCAGCGCCTGCCGGGTGTCGATGAGCCGCGCCGCGACCGCGCCATGCGAGCGCGCGATGGGCGGAATGTCGGCGGTGTTCTTCTCGTCGGGCTGCGCCAGGTCGGCGGTGTACGCGTACACGGCCATGCCCTTCTTCGTCATCCACGCCACGGCGGCGCGGGTATCGAGGCCGCCTGAGAAGGCGAGGCCAATTCGGGTTCCGGCGGGGGGCAGCTGACGGTAGATGCGGCTCATGAGGCCGGCGACTTGCGGCGTTTTTCCCGCCCCTGCAAGCCGATTCGGTGTGACAGGACCTGCGCATGAAGACCATCGAGATGCTGCTCGAGCACAACCAGGCGTGGGCCGCCGAGCGGGTGCGCGAAGACCCCGAGTTCTTCTCGCGCCTGTCGTCCCTGCAGGCGCCCGAGTTCTTGTGGATTGGGTGCAGCGACAGCCGCGTGCCGGCCAACCAGATTACCGGCACCCAGCCGGGGGAAATCTTCGTGCACCGCAACGTGGCCAACCTGGTGGTGCACACCGACATCAACATGTTGTCGGTGCTGGAATATGCGGTGCTGCAGCTGAAGGTGAAGCACGTCATCGTCTGCGGCCACTACGGGTGCGGCGGCGTGCTGGCGGCGATGCGGCGCACCTCGTTCGGGGTCTTGAACAAGTGGCTGCGTCACGTGAAGGACGTATACCGCCTGCACGAGGCCGAGCTGGTGGCGTGCCCCACCGAGGTCGAGCGGGCGCGGCTGCTGGTCGAGCTCTCCGTCAAGGAACAGGTGCTCAACCTGGCCAAGACGTCGATTCTGCAGCGCGCCTGGAAATACGAGCACCGCCCGGTGCTGCACGGCTGGGTGTACGGGCTCGACGACGGGCGCATCAAGCCGCTCATCGAGATGCAGCCGGGGCACGACCTGCACCCGCTGTACACCTACGACGACCTCTGACCGTCAGGTGCCCAGGTGCGGCGCCAGCGTGCGGCCCACGCGCGGCACCGCCTCTTCGACGTGCTTCTTCGCCTGCGGGCGCAGCTTCTCGTAGGCGCTCTTGAGGGTGGGGTTCTTCGCCCGCTTCGCGCGGTCATCGGTGATGCCCAGCAGCGCGTCGGCGACGGGGCCGGCCTTGCGGTTGAGCAGGTCTCCGAAGGTGGCGGGGCTGCCGTTGGCGGCGCGGTGCTCGGCGTAGAACGGCTCGAGGCGGGTGACGAAGTCGTTGAGCAACATGTCCATCGCTTCGCGAATGGTGCCGGGCTTGAGCGCGCTGACAATCTTGTACGCGCCCTTGATGGCGAGGCCCGACAGGCCTCCTTTGGAATTCACCTCGTCGTCGATGAGGCGCTCGCAGTCGGTGAGAATGCGCGGGCGCTTCGAGGCATCCGAGAGCAGGCGCGCGGTCAGGGTGTCCACGGGGGCGGCGGGCTGGGGGTCGGTCATGGCGGGCCGCGGTTTGTCATTCTCGCTTGACGAGGTCTACTGGTGCGCACGCGAGGCGCCGCGGCACGTGGCCATCGATGACCTCGAGGCAGCCTCCCCACGTCACCTCGCGGCCTTCCTGAGCGTGCCGAGAGCCCCGGGCGGCACACGTCACTTCTTCTTCGACGCCCACTGCCTGGTCTTGGCCAGCGCCTGCAGCACCGAGTCGCGGGTGGCCCGCTGTTGGCCCCCGTGCACGAGGAAGGAAGGCACCGAGCCCGCGGGGTCCGAGAAGGTCGTGTAGGTCAGGCTCGACCGCCCATCGCCCAGCGCCTCGAACCGCCACTCGCCCCACAGCTGCGTCATGCGCACGAACCCGTCGGGCTTCGGGGGCGACAGCTCGCTGGTGGTTCGAAACCGCACCCGGCACGTCGTCGAAGACCCGCGCTGCTTCTCGACCGCCAGCACGTAGTCGCGCTTCGCCACCAGCGCCTGCGAGATCTGGCTGTACACCACCCGCCGCGCCTCGCCGTCGAGCAGCACGGTGTTGAGGATCATGCCGGGCCCATCACCACCCCGGGTGCCCCACTCGAAGACGGCGTCGCACAGGTCCGTCACCGGCAGGGGCGTGACGGTGGTCACCCGGTATTCCCGGTAGGGGCTGGCGACGATGGCGCGGCCGCTGAGCTCGAGGCCGTCGCGGGCGTTCATCACCTCGAAGGGGGCGGGGTTCTCGAAGACCTCGGGGCTGACCTGGCTGGCCGTCAAGGCGAGCGCTGCGACGAACACGACCGACACGACCACCTCGAAGAGCGCTGGAGACCTCGACGCGCTGCACCGTAGCCCTGCAGACACCAGCACGCGATGGGCGCCACCCCTCACCCTGCTGGAAGCTCACCGTGCACCGCACCCATCAGCGACGCTGTCAGTCCCCGGTGGTGTTCTCTTGACAGCCACGCCCCAGACGTCCCACGGTCTCGTGACGCGGCCTTCCACGCACGCCGTTGTCTGCCTTTGGAAGTCCTGCCTGGGAGGACCCGTGGTTCCCGATGACGGCATGACGACGAGCGGCCCAGGGCGTGAGCTGACAGGGCGTGAGCTGACCAACCCGGGCACCACCACCCTGGCGACCCTGTCGTATCGAAGTCGGGCGGTGCAGGCCCCCACGCCTGACGACCTCGAGGCGCTGCTCAGCAAGGCCCGCGAGCGGAACAAAGCCAACGGCATCACCGGCCTGCTGCTGCACGAGCAGGGTCGCTTCTTCCAATGGCTCGAGGGCCCGCAGCGCGCCCTCGCCACCTTGTGGAACTCGATTCAGCGCGACCCCCGGCACTCCGAGATTCAGGTGCTGGGCGAAGGCGTCACGCCGGTGCGCGTCTTCGGCCAGTGGGACATGCACCTCTTCAGCCGGGCCCACCAGGCGGCGCTCGCCGAGCAGGTGGTGTTGGCGCACCCGCTGCTCGACGAGACGGTCAGCCGCATCGCCACCCTCGCCATCGAAGGGCAGGCCGAGGCCATCGGGGCCCTCATCGAGCAGCTGGCGTTGGCGGGGCATGACCAGCGCACGCTGTGTCGTCGGGTGTTCGAGCCCGTCGCCAGGTGTCTGGGCGACTGGTGGCGCGACGACCGCTGCGGCGACTTTCAGGTGACGCTGGGGTTGTCGTTCCTGCAGACCGCCGTGCGCCAGTCGTCGCTGTCCTCACTGGGAGCGGGCGCCGCGCCCGGCGCCAACGCCCGCAGCGTGCTGGTCGTTCCGCAACCTTTGGAAAAGCACCAGCTGGGCAGCGCGATGGTCGCCGAGTTCTTTCGCCAGGCAGGCTGGCAGGTGCAGGTCGAGTACCCGGGCTCAGACCTTGAGCTGGTGGGCCTGATGCAACACCTGTGGTTCGACGCGGTCAGCCTCACCTCGAGCGACGTGTTCGCGCGTGAGCACCGCGTGCACGACCTCGCCGCTACCATTCGGGCCGTGCGCGCGGCCTCGAAGAACCCGAAGCTGGTGGTGCTGGTGGGGGGCCGGGCCTTCGCCGAGCGGCCCAACCTGCTGTGGACCAGCGCGGGCGCCGACGTGGGCTACGCGTCTGCCGGCGATGCGGTCGAGAACACCGAGTTCGCGTTGCTGGTGCGCAGCTTGAAGCGGTCTGACGGCGTTCGTTCCTGAAGGAACCACTCACGGCAACATCGGCAGCCCGGTCAACGCAGTCAGCCCACCGGCGCCCAGCCCCAGCAGGCCAGCGGCCACGTGCAGCGCGCGGCGCTTCGCGCGGTCCTTCAAGAGCCCGCGGCCCAGCAGCCCCGTCACCGCGAACGCCGCCGTCGCCACCGCGGCAAACCACGAGTGCGTCGACGCGAACGGCGGGAAGCCGCGCACCAGCACGGCGCTGGCGAGGCCCGTCACGAACGCCACCAGCAGGGTGACCACCGCCGGCCGCGCCAGGGCCAGGTGCGCGACCATGGCGTCGGGCGAGGCAGGTCGCCGTCGGGTGCGGGTCTCTCGAATGGTGAGGCCGCGTTGCCCCGCCAGCACCGCCAGCGTGAGCCCGACGGTGGCCACGATGGGGTGAAGCCACGAGGCCCAGAGGGGGGCTGCGTCAGCGACGTTGGCTGCCACCGCCACTCCGAAGCGCTACAGCTTCGCCTCGAGCGACTTCTCGAGGTCGGTGATGGCCTTGCTGAAGCCGTCGATGCCTTCCTGCAGCTTGTCGGTCGCCATGCGGTCTTGCGCGTGCAACTCGAGGAAGGTCTCGCGCTCGAGGTGTACCAGGTCGACGCCGCTCTTCGAGGCGGGGTCCAGCTTGCGGGGCAACGTGCCCTGGGCGGCCTCGAGCTCGGCGAGCAGCTTCGGCGCGATGGTCAACAAATCACAGCCGGCCAGCTCGGTAATCTCTCCCAGGTTTCGAAAGCTGGCGCCCATCACCTCGGTGCGGTACCCGTGTCGTTTGTAATAGTTGTATATTTTGGTGACCGACACCACGCCCGGGTCTTCGGCGGGCGCGTACGACGTCTTGCCGGTGCTCTTGAGGTACCAGTCGAGAATGCGGCCCACGAAGGGAGAGATGAGCGTCACCCTGGCCTCGGCGCAGGCCACGGCCTGGTGAAAGCCAAACAGCAGCGTCAGGTTGCAATGAATGCCTTCCTGCTCGAGCACCTCGGCGGCCTTGATGCCTTCCCAGGTCGAGGCCAGCTTAATGAGGACGCGGTCTTTGCCGATGCCGGCCTGCTCATACATGGCGATGAGGTCTCGGGCCTTGGAGATGCTGGCCTGGGTGTCGAACGAGAGGCGCGCGTCGACCTCGGTCGAGACCCGGCCGGGCACGACTTTCAGAATCTCGATGCCGAACTCGACGGCCAGGCGGTCGACGGCGCGGGCCGCGATGGCCGCCTTCGAGCCGCCTTTCACGTCTGCCTTCGCCCACTCGACCGCCGCGGCGACCTGGGCCTGGTACTGCGGCAGCGCGGCGGCCGACGAGATGAGCGACGGGTTGGTGGTCGCGTCGCGGGGGCGAAACTTCTGAATCGAGGCGAAGTCGCCGGTGTCGGCGACGACGACGGTCACGGCCTTGAGCTGCTCGAGGAGAGTCGACATGGTGCGCGCACCCTACTCCAGCGTGGGTGCGCGCGCGGAGCCGATTGCTACTGCGGCGCGAAGGTCAGGTACGTCATGCACATCTCATCGAAGCTGCTCTCGCCCCAGGTGACCGTGCGCGGGGCCTGCTGAGCGCCGTCGACCACCGCCTGGTTCGCGGCGCTGTTGTCATACACACAGGTGATGCGCAGCCGGTCGCCGGCGCGGGTGCTGATGGGGGTCACCAGCGAGTAGTCGCGTTGCCAGTTGAAGTCCCACTGCTGGTTGTCGAGCACGCACGAGGTCGAGCCGTCCGCGCGCAGCACCTCGAGCTTCACCTGGGTCGCCAGCTGGTGCGCGTGGCCCATGGCCCGGTACACCGTGGCGTTGCGGAACGCGCCCGGCAGCGCCACCTCGAGGGTCTGCACGGACTTCGGGTCACCGGCGGCGATCGACAGCATCGGCTTCAACATGGGCAGAATCTGCCCCTTGCGAAAGGTGCCCGCGGGGGCGGTCTCGAGCGCCAGGCGGGTCTGGTCGAGCGGAGACACGGTGGGGTCGCCGAGCGCGTTCAGGTTGTAGTGCACCTGCACCACGATGCGGCTGTTGGCCGCCAGGGTCAGCGCCGTATCAGCTGGCATCTGGCTGGGAAACTGCCCCGGCACCCAGCCAGCAATTTGATTGCGATTGGCGCCCGTGATGCCGACCCCGCCGGATTGACAGGAATAGCCAAGCTTCGGGTCGGCCCGGTCGAGCGCCTCGAGCTGGGCGACCTGTTCGGGAGGAACCACATACGCGAGCAGGTGGTGCACCAGCGCGAGGTTTCCCGGCACCACCTCGTAGCCGCGCACCTGCAGGTCGACGGTGTTGCCCGGGTTCAAGACGAAGCACTGGTAGTTGTCGCGGGCGTTCATCTTGCGCACGTCGAAGTCGCCCCCGATGGACAGCTCGACGTCGTGCCTCACCTTCGGCAGCTCGACGGTGGGGGCGTGGCGCTCGTCGGCGACGTCTCCCAGCGGGGCGCCCTCGTCGACCCAGGCCTTGAAGAGGGCCTGCTCAGCCTGGGTCAGCCGGGGGTCGTCCTGGTAGGTGTTGCACCCACTGGCCGCGAAGAAGGGCGGCATGCGCCGGTTCTCGATGGCGTTCCACAGCGCCGGCGCGACCGCCACCAACCCAGCCGGGGTGTCGAGGAGCAGCGGCGCCACCCCGCCCGCTGTGTGGCACCCCTTGCACGAGCGCTCGACGAGGGGTTGCACATCGCGGAGGTAGGAGGTGGTGGGGGCGGTGGGGGCGACCCGCAGGCGGCGAACACCAGCAGTGACACGGCGAGCTTGCGCATGGCCAGGTCAACCCGCGGCGGAGCATTTGGTTGCGCGACGGGTCATTCCTTCAGCGAATGAGGAGAAGTGTTCGAAATTTTCTTGGGCACCTGAGGACAGATTCGTGTGTCGGCGATTCCTCCACACTTCATCGACAAGGTGAGCCAAGTGGCTCTCGTCACCCTGGTTCTGCGCTGAGGTCGTTCAGCGTCAGCGGCGCCAAATCTGGACACCACGTGGTCAATTTACCGCCAGGCGACGCGCCCGGCAGCCCCCGATATCGTCGCTGACAGACGCTTTCCGCTGATCCGTTTGAGCTGACCCCGAATGAGCCATCAATCACATACACACGAAGCGACGCTGACCCCTGGAAGCTTCATCACCGACCGCCTCACCGTGGTGCGGCCGCTGGGCAAGGGCGGCCTCGGCACGGTGTACGAGGTCGAGCACAAGTTCACCAGACACCGGCGCGCGGTGAAGGTGCTGCACCCGCAGTTTCGCCGTGACGCCGAGGTGGTCGACCGCTTCCTGCGCGAGGCGTCGGCGGCCAGCCGCATCGGCAACCCACACATCGTCGAGACCTTCGACGCAGGCTACCTCGACGATGGCTCGCCCTTCATCGTGATGGAGCTGCTCGCGGGTCGCGCCCTGAACGACCTGCTGAAGGAGCGGGGCCGCCTGGGCCCCTCGGAGGCCACCAACGTGTTGTCCCAGGTCTGCCAGGCGATGCAGGCCGCGCACGACGCCAACATCATTCACCGCGACCTCAAGCCCGAGAACCTCTTCGTCACCGTGCGCGAAGGCAGCGCTTTCGTGAAGGTGCTCGACTTCGGCATCTCGAAGTTCCAGCTCGACGACCAGGAATCCCTGCTCTCGTCGACACGGTCGGGCATCACCATGGGCACTCCGCTGTACATGTCGCCCGAGCAGCTGCGCGGCGCCAAGAACGCCGACGCCAGATCAGACATCTACAGCCTGGGTGTCATTCTGTATCAGATGGTGGTGGGCAAGGCCCCCTTCGAGGCCGAGAGCTTCCCCGAGCTGATGGTGAAGATCCTCACCGCCGAGCCCACGCCCCTGCAGCTGCCCGACACCGTGCTCGAGTCGCCGCTCGCGAGGGACTTGAGCCTCATCGTCAGCCGCGCCATCTGCAAGAACCCCGCAGAGCGCTACCAGTCAGCGTACGCGCTCGCGCAGGCCATCGAGCCGTTCCGACGTGGGGGGCAGCTGACCAGGCTGTTGCCCGTCGAGGCGGCGACGCCACTCTCTGACACCTTCATGCCACCCTCGGGGGCGCAGCGCGCCCTGGCGACCCCGCAGCCCCAGAATGCTCCGTCGGGCGCGGCC